>Ga0310690_10002429_pt1 | contig 30316 bp, 26 predicted proteins | sample AusTroGonzalo_MG_2_FD_207661 | JGI IMG/M metagenome (GOLD analysis project Ga0310690, IMG submission 207661) | Bovine rumen microbial communities from tropical cattle in Woodstock, Queensland, Australia - Gonzalo_04 (v2) (version 2) | ecosystem: Host-associated > Mammals > Digestive system >...
TTTTTGCCGCTATCGCCATTTGTTATTCTTCCGATTCAATTGTTTATCGGGGGCATCGCATTTTTTGCTATTTGCGAAATATTCAAGCCTATAGAATATAAAGAATTAAGATCTATCGTTTTACAGGTATATCATAAATACAAACCCTAAAAAAGGACTAAAATGCACACACCTAAAATAATAGCCGAGATAGGCTGTAATCACAAGGGCGATATGAATATCGCGAAAGAGATGATTCAAACAGCGGCTTTGTACTGCAAGGCTGATGTTGTAAAGTTCCAGAAGCGTTGCAATCGCGAGTTGTTAACCCCGGAAGAGTATAATGCTCCTCATCCGCATCCTGAGAACTCATATGGCGCGACATATGGCGAACATCGAGAGTTCCTGGAGTTCAACCTTGAACAACACCGACAGTTGCAAGCCTGGTGCAAAGAGTTTGGGATTGAATATTCCACTTCAGTATGGGATTTAACGAGTGCGAAAGAGATTGCCTCATTGCAGCCGAAACTCATCAAGATACCATCAGCATGTAATCTTAATAAAGAAATGCTCGGATGGTTGTGTGATAATTACGGAGGCGAGATCCATCTGTCATTTGGAATGACAACCAAAGCCGAGGAGGAGGAGATTGTATCATTCTTTGAATCAAAAGGACGAAACAAGGATTTGGTATTGTACAATTGCACGAGTGGTTATCCTGTGCCGTTTGAGGATATCTGTTTGTTAGAGTTATCACGCATGCGCGAACATTTTGCCAATCGAGTTAAGGCAATAGGGTTTAGCGGTCATCACTTAGGTATAGCAGTAGATTCGGCAGCGGTGGCATTGGGAGCGGAATGGATTGAACGTCACTATACCTTGGATAGGACATGGAAAGGTACAGATCATGCAGCGTCATTGGAACCGGATGGTGTGCGTAAACTTGCCCGTGATTGTCGTGCTGTCGCAAAAGCATTGACATATAAGCAAGAAGATGTTTTACCTATTGAACAAGTGCAGCGTGATAAGTTGAAGAAGAATCAGATTAAGTGGTAAGTGCTTCATAATCCAAACGAATAGTTTGCATTTCGTAATATACGAGGCAAAATTGCTGATAATGACAATGGTGAACTGGAGAATCGCAAATATATTGCAAAAAATATGCGTGAAGACAGCCTTTTTCCCTCCTTCTGAAAACCGGGCTTTTCTTCGGCAATTGCAGCCGTATTATGTTGACACCAAGCAAAGACAGGTATATTTTTCTGTAGTTAAGCGCGTGCCTACTGCTGAATTGTTTTATATGCAATATGTTAATGAGCATTTTGCCAAGTATTCAATCATAACAAAAATATGTTCACTTGAAGAATATGTAGGACATAATAAGATTGGAAAAGCTGTCGACTTTATGACGGCAAGGAATCACTCCGATAAGACGATTGATTCGTGGAGCCGACGTCTGTACGACGTGTATGATCGTATAAAACGAGACGGATTTGACCAAAACTTCCCTATAGAGGTCGATACGGATATGCGCATCATCAACGGTTCTCATCGTTTCGCATGTGCATGTCAATTAGGTATTCCATATGTGCCTGTCAGGGTGGTAGATGTTACATGTAGTGCAGATGATCCGCTATTTGTATACGAAGAGGAGTTACTGCCTAAAATCACTATAGAACAAAGAAAGATATTACATCAATTGCATGAGCAGTTATGTAGCAAGTTCAGATATCCGTTCTATATGTTGTGCCCTACAAAATGCTCTGAGCAAATATTGAACTTATTATACGAGCAGAAATGTATGCTCGTAAGTCAGATAGGACAGATTGACAATGTCGAGACCAAGAGAGATTGTTCTATGCGTCTGCTCGAGATAAAAATCCATAAGCCTCAATACAATCTTAATGCTTTTACCGGTACTCCATTCTGCATAGAGATGCAGTTCCTGAGGATATTGTGTATGAGACTTTTTCCTGAAGCAGATATTCAAGTATCTGATAATTACGATAGTAGTAAAAAAATAAAGGATTTACTGGGATGAACGTCTGTTTTGTCGGGGATAACCGTGTGCGTCCAAACTTCGGATGCCGTGCAACAAGCATGGCCATAAAGGATATCGTGGCGCAATATCATGAGATTACATCAGTAATTTATGGTGATATGACGGAAATGTACAGACCGGCATTGTACAAAGGCGCATGCCATTCTTCTAGGATAGCGGACTATCTGCAACGCATAAGTCATAAGTTTAAACAGACTAAAGATGTTACAGATTTTATATCAGATGATGTAACTTTGTCTATAAAGTCTTTTTTACACATATTCCGAAAATATCGCCCGTTGCTAGATTTGTATGAACAGATTGTCCTTTGTGATGCTGTCATGTTGAACGGTGAGGGTACATTTATTTTTCGCAAGTCTCCTCGATATGATTTGAACTTTTATTTGTTTATTCTTGCACTTGCACAATCTCTTGGCAAAAAGACGTATGTGTTAAATGCGATGTTCACGGATAGCCCAGCATCTGAACGCAATTGCCAGTCTGTCTTGCAGGCGAAGCAGATTCTGCAAAAATGCACAGTTGTGACGGCAAGAGATAGTTTATCCTATGAGTATTACAAAACTTTTATCGGTGACAATGTGACATATATTCCCGATGCATTATTTTCTTGGACCAAATTTTCGAAAAATATTTCTCTGGCGGTTGACTACCCAAATGCCGGAGTTGTCTTCCCTGACACGGAATCTCAATGGATTGATTTTGACTTCTCTCACCCATATGTTGCGGTGAGTGCTGCATCACGCGAGCAATATACCGATGATGGAGTTTTTATTGAACAATATGTAAAATTGGTTAATATTTTAAAAACAAAATATAGTGTAGTATTGGTACAAACATGTGCCGGAGAGGCATTCTTAAAAGAGGTTGCGCTATTGACAGATACAAAAATTACGAATAATCAAACTAATATACTGTTCGGGATGTCTGTATTGGCTAATGCGCTGTGTTATGTATCTGGTCGCTGGCATCCGTCAATATTAGCATCTCTCGGTGGCACGCCTTGTGTGATGTTGGGTAGCAATTCTCACAAGAGTGCAGCGATATATCGTGAACTTAAGTATAAAGAAACTGACTCCATTGTATACTCCAATCCTCCATCGGATGAAGATATACAAGCAATACTTGAGAAAGTAGATTACTCAATTAGCAACATTTCCCGTGACAGAATCAGACAAGTAGTGCAGACCAATAGTGATATGCTGCAGCAATATGAAAAAATGTTGAAATAACATCTATGCATACAATTGCTTTTATCCCCGTTCGTGGAGGAAGTAAATCCATTCCGCTCAAAAACATCAAACCGTTTTGTGGTGTGCCTTTGGTATGTTGGAATATCGAAGCGTTAGAGGCATGCCCTATTGTTGATGAGGTAATCATTGCAACAGATTCCGATGAAATAGAGCAAGTAGTCGTTACTCGAAATTACTGTAAGACACAGATTTATCGGCGTTCCGCAGAGAATGCATGTGACACAGCGTCCACAGAGAGCGTGATGTTAGAGTACATCCGATATGCTCATCTTCCTGTAGAGACAGTGTTTATGCTGGTACAAGCAACTTCACCTCTGACGCAGACTCAGCATTTTACAGAGGCTCTGTTGCAGTATCAACAGGGACATTATGATTCGATGCTGACATGTGTGCGGAACAAGCGCTTCTTCTGGAATGCAGATGGCACATCGATGAACTACGATTATCGCCATCGTCCGCGTCGGCAGGAGTTTAACGGCATGCTGATGGAAAACGGGGCATTCTATATCAACATTGTTGCCAACATACTCCAGTCATGTAATCGGTTAAGTGGCAAAATTGGAATATACGAAATGCCTGAATACACATCTTTCGAGATAGATGAACCAGATGACTGGCAGATTATGGAAAACCTCATGCATAAGCATGTGCTTAAGTCATAGTCTTGTATAAAACAGTAGATAAATGTTATAAAGGATGTTAGAAGAGATCCGTCCATATACTCCTCCGGTAATCATGCGTTATCTGGAGAAAATACGAAATAAAAGATTAGAATTTCCTCCAAGTCCGCTCCCATGCATAAAGGATAAAACAGACAAGATGATTCTAATCGGGAATGGCCCTTCACTCAAAGAGTCAATAGAATTATACAAAGATGAGATACTCCGATATGACCGATTGGTGGTCAACTTTTTTGCACTATCAGACCAATATGAAGTAATTCGGCCTAATTATTATTTGTTTGTAGATCCTGCCTTTTTTGATATTCCGGATAACCAGCGTGACACGATTAGCCGCTTGATTGACTCCATTGTCAACAAAACGACATGGAAGATGCGATTATGTGCTCCGTTTGGTGTGGAAAATACCCGCTTGGCAAAAGCACTTACCAAGAATGCGAATATTGAATTTCTGTATTTTTTTAGTGGTGAACGTGAAATAGGGGATACTCCACTATATGAGGCCTGGGATAGAAATCTCATTTGTCCTCCCAATAGAAACTCACTGAATGTTGGGTTATACTTATCCTTATATTGGGGATATAAAGAAACATACCTTATCGGTGTGGATATGTCATCGCTGGAAGATATCCGTGTGGATCAGCAAACGAATGAATTATTCTCAATTGACACACATTTCTACAACAATAAACAAGTATACTCAGACAAAAAACTCTTTGATGCCAAACGTGGACGTATCCGCTCCGATTGGAAACTGCATGAATATATTTATGCTTTCGGCAAGATGTTTGAGAACTACTACGACCTTAGTAAGTATGCAGAATACAAAGGTTTGAAAGTGTATAATGCAAGTGAGTACTCATGGATTAATTGTTTTGAGCGAAAGAAACTTAGATGATAAAAGAGAAAGTAAAACATATAGCGCGTAGGTTCCTGTTAAAACTATTGCCCGAACTGAAGGCAATAGGATGTGAAAACTTTTCCCGTATCGTGGATGTAGTCATAAGTGGCGATAGTTATGTAAGTCCCAGGGCGAAGGTTTGTGATCCGGCCAGTATAGAACAGGGGTCCTCTATCGGCGATTATAGTTATATGGCGATAAACGGACATCTGAGGATGGTAACCATCGGTAAGTTCTGCTCCATAGGTCCCAACTTGTTAGCTGGATACGGTATCCATCCTACAAACGGGGTGAGCACATCGCCGATGTTTTATTCAACTTTTTGTCAGAATGGAACAACTCTTTCGCGCGAGAACAAGATAATAGAGCAAAAGCCGATATCTATAGGGAATGATGTTTTTATTGGTGCCAATGTCACTATTCTGGATGGTGTAACAATTGGAGATGGTGCAATAATCGGTGCAGGGGCGGTTGTCTCCAAAGATGTACCTCCATACGCGATTGCCGTCGGATCACCGATTCGGATTCTTCGTTATCGTTTTCCTGACGATACAATCGACAAACTTCTTGATTTGAAATGGTGGAATCTACCTGATGAGAAATTATATCTTGTAGAAAGAAATTTTTGGGATGTGGATAAATTATTAATCGAATGCGAACGCCAATGCCAAAGCTTACAATCATAACAGTTAATTTCAATCATATGGATGGCTTACGCCGAACGATTGAATCTGTCGTTAGCCAAACCTTTACTGATTATGAGTGGATAGTGGTGGATGGAGGATCGACCGATGGTAGCCGTGAACTACTGGAGCAATACGAAGACAGTTTTGCATGGTGGTGCTCGGAACCCGACAATGGCGTATATAACGCGATGAACAAAGGACTTGCGCATGCTACTGGCGAGTATGTCAACTTTATGAATTCCGGTGATATGTTTGCGACTCCATCTATATTATCCGAGATATTTGGACAGCCGCATGGTGCAGACGTTCTATATGGATATATGAAGCTTGGAACAATGGACGGGGATATGATTTGGCCTAATATGATGAAAAAACGACTCAGCTGGTTCGATTTTTATGCTTCTACGCTCAATCATCAATCAACATTTACAAAACGTGAAATGTTTGTCAAATACGGAACGTTTGATGAATCGTATAAAGTATATGCCGATTGGCGGCATTTCGCTCAAATCATTGGAGTGGAAAAAGCGTCCAGCGAATTTATTCCTAAAATTATATCCATTTATGAAGGAGGCGGATTATCAATGTCGCAGAAGGAGACGTGCCGGCGTGAATTAGTAAGACTTAGGAAAGAGGTTTATCCAACAATAACTCCTGAAATATATAGCCAACTCTCGCGATTGGATCAAGTTCTTTCAAATAAATATTCAAGATTCTTCTATAAATTGCTATATCGTAGTAACAAATTACTTTCAAAGATATTCAGCGTATGAAAATCTCATCATTTGATATATTCGATACATGTCTTGTCAGAAAGTGTGGTTCGCCAGAGAACTTTCTTGACATTTTGTCATTACGCGCGTTCAATGGTGAGGTTGAGGAGTGGGCGCGACAGGAGTTCGCAGCTGCGAGATATTTGGCGCAAAGGTCTGCCCAGTCATCATCAATGAAGTTGCAAGATATTTGGGATGCATTTGATTGGAAGCATCCACAGCTTAAGACGAAGGATGATTTAATCGTTCTTGAGCAGCAAGTAGAACGCGAAATGCTCGTGCCGGTGCTGGCTATGCAAAAAAAAGTTAAGGAGTGCCGAGCAAAAGGACATCATATCATATTCATCAGTGATATGTATCTCTCGTCATCATTCTTGTGTGGAGTGATGCATGATTGCGGATTTATGCAAGAGGGCGATAGTATGTATGTCAGTTGCGAGTGTAATGCTGAGAAGTGGAACGGCGAGCTGTTCAAGTATGTGCATGATAAAGAACATTTGTCATTCCGGCAATGGTATCATTATGGCGACAATGCAATGGCTGACTATCGTGTGCCATGTAAATTAGGAATCAAGGCTACGCGCACATATCAAGAATACACCCCTTATCAGCAACAATGGGCAAGTAATGACTACTCGTTGGGCTTCAAGTATCGGGGAATAATGGCTGGGCTTGGGCGTGCAATGCATCATTCAACTGAAAGGACAACACATACCGATTTCGTGTTGGATATAATAGCCCCCTTCTATAGCTCGCTTGTTTATCGGATGCTGAAGGATGCTGTGCGACGCCGGATAAAACGACTTTATTTCTGTGCGCGAGATGCATACACAATGTATCGTGTTGCTTTGCGCTATCAAGAATATTTCCCTCAGATCGATTGTCGCTATTTATATGTCTCGCGTCAGTCTATATTTGATGGGGATGAAAAACTCAAACTGCAATATTTTATTCAAGAGGGATTAGCTACCAATACAGATAAAGTCGCAATCGTTGATGTTCGCTCACAGGGGAAGACGCAATATGGGTTGAATGACTTTCTCGTTAATCATGGATACAACAAGGTGTTCGGATATTATTATGAAATGTTCGTGTTACGTGAGCAGAAATACTTGAATCCCTATAATTGTGAGGCAAATAGTGCATATCTGTTGATGAATAAGAATGTTGAACGACTATTCTTACACCGGTGGGAACTATATGAGAATTTTTTTTCAATGAATGATTTTCTCAAAACAGCAGATTATGCAATGGACAAAGATGGCAAAGTGGTTCCTGTGTTTACAGAAAAAACAGATGATCAGGACAACTTCCATAACAACAAATCCTACTGGATGCAGGTGCATAATTCTCTTATAGAATCATATGTGGATGAATATATTAGGATGGGATTGATGCATTATTCAGATAATATTTTTGAAAATGTGTGCATCCCCACGCTGACCTCATTTATGTTAAGTCCCAAGAATATATATCTCGAAGCCTTGACAGAGTTTTATGCTTATTTTACTCCGGAACAGCGGTACGTACCATACATTAAGCGACTGTCGTTATGGGAACTGATTTTTAGAAAAGGGAAATCAGGTAATGTGTGGAATAGGGGCTCAATGTTTTATTCTATTCCGGAATGGTTGGCAGATATGATAATAAGCATCTTGAAACGCTAAAAAGCTCTACAGCGAAGATATTGCTCAATGATAGCCTGATTTATTAAAGATGATATCTTCTTTTGACATATTTGAAACATGTTTAGTCCGCTCTTGTGGAAGTGTGGATAATATGCTATTCTTGTTGGCTCAAGATGTGTTAGGCAGGGAGGCGGATTATGGGACGCTCCGGGATTTCGTCCGCCTACGTAAGAAGGCGGAACAAACTGCTATCGAAAAGGCACAGAATGATGCTGTTTCCATAGAAGCAATCTATGCGGAATTTGAGCCGTCGTATTATACAACGATGTCCATAGAAGCCATTAAGCAACGAGAAATAGAACTGGATGTCATTTCTTGGATTCCTGTGGCGGATGTCAAAGAGAAAATAAATCAATGCCGGCAAAAAGGAAGGGTGATTTTTATCTCGGATATGTACTTTTCGGGTGCAATAATCCGTAAAGTGTTAGAGAAATATGAGTTGATAAAAAACGACGAAGTGATATATGTGTCATCGGATTACAAGGTCTCCAAGTATTCCGGTAAATTATTTGAAGTCGTAAGGCAAAAGGAGGGTATAGCCTATTCCCAATGGGTTCATTATGGTGATGACTGGCATAATGACTATGAGATGCCGCGACGTTTGGGAATTCGTGCGGAGAAAGTGAATACAGCAATGTCAGAATATGAAAAATTGATTGAAGATAATGCGTATTATTCAGTTGACAGGCTTTTGATGTCTGTATTTGCGAATATCCTCCGGACAACTCGTTTGAGGACTCAATGTAATGATGGCGGTTTTTTAGCCGATGTGATGTGCGGCACAATAATTCCGTTTGTAGTAGCGTGTTTGAATGATGCGCAAGAGCGTGGCTTGAAACGTCTGTATTTCGCGTCAAGAGACGCATATATCATGTATGTCATAGCAAAAGACTTTCAAGATGCCTTCCCCGACTTAGAGTTACGCTATCTGTATATCTCAACGCGTACTGTTTATCCGGCGCTTGTTAAACAAGGTACTGAAGATGAGTTGCGGATGCTGTTGAGAAACATCTCCTCATTCAAGCCTCAGAAGGTGCTGGATATACTTGGCCTTACCGGACAAGAACAGGCGGTAATCGGACAGCAGATTGATATTCAACGCACCATATCATGGAATTGTGAAGCGGCTGATAAAATGATTGCGTTGCTGCTTTCGAATGAATGGAAAGAACGCCTGATGCAACGAACAGCTGCCAAGCAGAAACTATTGTCAGTGTATTTGCAACAGGAGCGATTCATGACAGACGGAAAAGAACCGGTCGGACTGGTGGATATAGGATGGCGGTGTTCGACGCAAAAAGTGTTAGCGTCATTTCTTCCGAAGAATATCCGGTATTATTATTACGGAGTATCCGACGATAACTTCCGATTGGATGAGATGGGGCAATACAAAGCGTATTACTTCATGCAAGCAGGAAGATGCGCCTATCATCGTTTCTTTGAAGGATATATTTGCCGGAATCTGGAAACCACAATCATGGGCTATCATCATGATGCGCAAGGCAAGGTGTCACCGACTTTTGAAGAAAGTGATATCGCTCCGTGGCTGAAGAGTGACTTCGAACAACGATTGCATTATTTGCACACATGCACAGCATTGTTCAAGCAGTATCCGTCTTTATTCCGTTGTGCAGAGAAAATTGTACTGGAATGCTCTCAGCAGTTGTTTGAGCAGTTCTCCACCCGCCCTCCACAAGTGATGTGCCGTTTCCTGAGTGACAAGATGGAATGGGATCACTATACTGACACGAGCCGCGTAATACGTAAGTTGTATGTGTGGGAGCTGGTTGCGAAACATATAATCCCTAAGAATACTATAATTCAGAATAGATTCCGCAATTGCTGGCTAAACGGCTCATGGAGTTATACATTCGGAACAGACGCTCTTGCCCGATGGGAAAGAGTGAAAAAGAAAATTAAACGGTTGGAATGGTGAGGAAATTATGCGGGTGTTAGGCAAGGTCAGGCATGCAATAGAGTGGTATATCCTTGGTGGCAAGCAGCGGCATAAAGTGTTCTTGCGCCAAAGAGAGATTAATCAATATCATCGTTATGATTATCCATCCGAGAATAACGGATGGAAGAAAGTCGGGAACGCTCCTGTATATGGAGATAAGGAAACCGGAACCATCTTTGACCCTCAGGTTATTGTGCATGATGGGATGTTCTTGATGACTGCCTCTGAGCGAAAGTCAGGCAGCATCATTCTCCTAGTATCGAATGACGGATTACGATGGGAGCACAAATGTACATTGCTGAAACCTGTGCCAGGGACGTGGGAACATGTGGTTAACAGGTCGTGCTTGCGTAATGTAGATGGAATTTGGCACCTCTGGTACACCGGGCAGAAAGGAGACAGAAGTTGTGTAGGGCATCTTGTAGCTTCCGCAATAGACAATTTTGTCCGCCCCAAGAGCAATATGCCAGTATTATGGCCCACAATGGAAAATGAAAGGGATTCCGTTATGAATCCGTGTGCCATATGGGATGAGCAGACTTCAATGTTCCGAATGTGGTATGCGGCAGGAGAAGCGTATGAGCCGGATGTGCTGATGTATGCGGAAAGTGAAGATGGCGTGTCGTGGAACAAATACCCTAAACCGGTTCTGATGAAAGAACCAGCTCATCCTTGGGAACAGTACAAGGTGGGCGGTTGTGATGTCATCAGGCTGTCGGATGGTTCATTCTCAATGTACTATATAGGCTACCAAAATATGGATGTAGCAAGAATATGTTATGCCACATCAGATGACGGAATCCGATGGAATAGACAGGATAACAATTATTGTTTATCTCCCTCTGCGGATGCATGGGATGCAGATGCTGTGTATAAACCCACAGTGGCTATATGGAATGGAGAGCAATATATATGGTATAATGGACGTCGGGAGAATAATGAGTATATCGGAATGGCTGAAAGAATAGCGTGCGAATGAAGAGAGTGTTGATTTGGGACATATCGTTTAGGCTGGCAAATATAGGCGGACCGTCCGGATATCTTTATAATATACATGAATATCTTCGTGTCAATCCTTGCGGGCAAATAGTTTTTCTGTCTGATTTGCTGACTGATGATTCTGGTAAAAAGCTGCTTGAGGGGCAAGCATCTTTCCGACAACGGATGACTGAACGTATAAAAAACTCCAAACTGCTTTTTCGCCTGAATGATATGCTATACACGTTATGGAAGGAATACCATGTATGTAACGTAAGCCTGCCTTCATCCGTTCAGCTGGATGAATATGATTATGTGCATTTTCATCAAGCAAATGATGTGAGACGATATGCAACATTATTTCGGGACACGCACTGTAAAACTATTTTAACGACGCATTGCCCGTGTCCGCGAACAGATGAAATCTTAGCCAATAAACCATGGTATTATCGATTGTTTGCTCATTGGATTCGCAAGCAAGAGCGAGAGTGCTATCGGCAGGCTGATTATCTGATGTTCCCTTGTAAAGAAGCACGTGAACCATATGAAAAAGATGCAAAGATACGTTCATTGTTTCATAGCATCGAGCACAAGTTCTTCTATTGCCCAACTGCGATATTGGATACACAGATTGACAAGTCGTCCATGCAGAAAATGAGCAGTTTAGGGATTCCTGAAGATGCTTTTATTATAACTTATTTTGGCCGCCATAGTAGAATAAAGGGGTATGACATACTTAAGTCTATAGGTCAGGAGTTGCTGCCGAAATACACCCATTTATATTTTGTGTGTGCAGGCAAAGGTGAGATTTCTCCTATAAAGCACCCGCGGTGGATAGAACTGGGATTTATCAATAACACTAATGAATTGTTGCCTCAGAGCGATTTATATTTGCTCCCCAACAGAGAAACCTATTTCGACCTAATAGTCCTGGAGGTCTTGCGAGCCGGTGTTCCTCTTGTTCTGGCGGAGAATGGTGGAAATCGGTATTTCAAGACGTTACCATTATGTGAGCGATACGGGATAACGTTCTTCGATATTGATGCAATAGAATTATTGTGCCAAATAGTGGAAGAAAAGATACAACAAAAGGAGTTATCCCCAAATAAATACAACGAACAAGGTGCTGCCAATCGGCATTTATGGCAACATTATTTCACGTTGCCAACGTATATAGATAATTATATAAATCAATTAGGACAATTGCCTATATGCAAATAGAGCGTCAATCAAATATCGAATTATGCAGAATAGTGGCAATGCTACTCGTTGTCATGGTGCATTCGGGTATTGTCGCATTTGGAGATATCAAAGAATATGATATGTCCTATTGGGGGATATTGACCATGCAGGGATTTGCTATAGTCGGCGTAAATTTATTTGTGCTAATATCCGGATACTTTTCCGTATCATTCAAACTAAAATCCATTGCCAGACTGGTGTGGATTTGCTTTTTCTATGCTGTAGTTGCGTGGGGGATGGCATATCTGCTAAACCGGCAAATAAAGTATACGTCTATCTTTTGGGTAAGTGATTCCATATGGTATATTGCAACTTACATAGGGCTATTATGTTTCTCTCCTATGCTGAATGCATTTATAAATAAGGTGGATAGAACTACACACAAGGCATTTATTATTGTTCTCCTACTGTTACAAACATGGTATGAATATGTTCCTCGTTTGATCAATGATTTTCATAACGGATACTCCATATTGTCGTTTGCAATATTGTATTTAATAGCTCGCTATGTACGTTTATATGGTTTCCCAAAGTTTTTCAAGAAATATCATATTTGGATATACATTTCATGTTCATTGTTAATCGCATTTGGACTTGTTGGTGCAGTAGCATTTCATTTCCATCCCCGAGGAGCTGCAGAATGGTTGCTGAAATATGATAACCCGTTAGTAATTGTTTCCTCCTTGGGGCTATTTGCTTTCTTTACGCAGATGCGGATACCGAATAATAAGGTAATTAATTATTTGGCGTCATCATGTATTGCCGTGTTGCTGTTGCATACATCACCATGTTTCTCACATTATGTCGTTGCGATATTTCATAATATTTTTGCAAAGTATGGCAGCATGTTGCTTGTTATAATGTGGGGGGGGATTATAATTTCAGAATATGTTGTGGCAACAATAGTCGATCAGATCCGATTGTATTTGGAGCGGAAATGGATTAATAATGTGATATCTAAAATACGTTTTGAGATAAAGTAGGATGGAGCAGCCGATGCAAATAGGTTCTAATCAAGATAAAGTCTTTAAGATATTCTTATGGCTGTTATCCATTGTGTCGTTGTATAACATATATGCAACCACGGCATTTTTTCAGCAATTCAGAATGCTTAAAATGGTAATGGGCGTGGTTATGATTATGGCTGAAGTCCTATTGGTCGTGATGGCGATTCGAACATATTCAGATTATAAAACGATAATCAGTAAAGGGATCTTGGCACTTATTATGGTCGTCATTTTATATAATCTTGCCCATATAATATATGCGACTATTTGGGACGAGAGTACTGTTTTTTTATCATTTTTTGGAAATCCGATATATCAGCCAGCATTTATGTTGCCAGTAGCGGCTTTGTTAGGAGTGGACGATGATGGATTTGGTCCATTGCTCAAATGTGTGTCGTATTATACTCTGTTGATTATACCGATTTATGCAGTGAGTAGATACATGAATGTATTTGTGGGGATGGGGTTGTTGTTCCTGTTGGCATTTCTCCGGTATATGCCCCGAAAGTGGAGATTATTCTTGCTCGTATTCGCCGTGGCATATATAGCATTTAGTTACTATGATGATGCGAGAGCTCCTATTTTGCGCGTACTGATGGGATTGGCCGTTATGCTTGTTTCATATACGTCATTATATAAATCAAAGTTTTTGAAAGTAATAATATATGTGGCTATTGTATGTGTGCCATTATATTTTCTGTCATTATTTGTGCGAACCGGTTATTCTGTATTTGAGCAGTCTTCAACATCAGAGAGAGTTTCGCGTATGGGGGTGGCAGAAACAGGTGACACAAGAACATTCTTGTATGAGGAGGTTTTCGAGGACTTGTCAGATAATGATGCCTGGATTTTTGGAAAAGGAATAAATGGAACATATTACAGTTCATATTTTGAAAATACCAAAAATTCGAACGAGGTTTCAGATCGTGTGTTGGCGGAAGTCGGCATGTTGGACTTTTTGCTAAAGGGAGGAATAGCACAAACAGTAATGTATCTATTATTACTGTTGATTGCTGTGTTCAAGTGCTTTTTTTTCTCAAATAGTCGGGCAATGGTTCTTGTCGGATTGATATTATTGATACATTATGTGTTCCTTTTTATAGAAGATGTGCCTCGTTTTGATTTGTTCAATGTGTGTATTTGGTTCTTTATCGGTATGACTTTTTCCCCAGAGGTGTTAGAAAAAGATGATCAGTATTTTGAAGATAAATTTTCACTATTGTTTGCTAAGAGATGAGAGTATTGTGGCTGGCGGGAAATAATGCACTCTATAGATATTCGGGTGACCAGCATGGCGGTTGGATAGGTGCTTTGCAGCGGGAGGTCCAGAAAGAGGATGGAATAATGCTGGCTGTTGGATTTCCGTGGACTGATTGCATAAAGGAAGAACGAGACGGCGTAGTATATTATGGAATAAAAGATATTAGACATCCAATATTCCGATACAAGGCAAAATTAAATAAACAAATGCAACGATTGCAAGCAATTGTTGATGACTTTAAGCCTAATGTGATTCATGTTTTCGGAACAGAGATTGCTTATGGAATGATAGCCGGCTTGACTAAAATCCCGGTTATTATTCATATTCAAGGAGTGTTGGGAGCCATTTATGAGGCATGGCTTCCTCAAAATCTATCCTGGCGGGGGTATATCTTGCATTATCCTAAGGTGTATTTCGGTTATGATGCCTTACAAAAATTTGTTCCCCGCGAAAGAACCATCTTTAGCCAGTGTAGATATTTTATGGGGCGTACCGATTGGGATAAAGATATTTCTCAATTATTGTCCCCTGAATCTACCTATTTCCATTGTGATGAGATGCTCCGCCCTGAGATTCTGCAGGCTGGCGCATGGCAATATCATTCATCGGACGATGTCACTATCGTGTCAATAGTAGGAGAAGCTCCATACAAAGGAACTGACACAATTTTGCGAACCGCTAAGATCTTAAAAGATGATGCCAAGATGAATTTTACATGGAATGTAATTGGAATAAGATTCTTGCGTTTCGCAGAAAGATTAACAGGAATAAAGGCTGCAGATGTTAATGTGATTCCTATGGGCCGGATAGAGGTAAATCATTTAATCAAGCGGATGCAAGAGGCAACAATGTTTGTGCATCCGTCATATATCGAAAATAGTTCGAATGCTATCTGCGAAGCACAATGCCTCGGTATGCCTGTCATAGCAACACATGCCGGCGGAACAACGACATTGGTGGAACATGAGTCAACTGGAATCGTTGTGCCTGCGAATGATGTATATATGCTGGCAGCGCAAATAATTAGGTTGACGAATGATTCAGACAAGTGTGTCTCTATGGGGAAAAAGGCGCGTATGGTAGCATTGATGCGTCATAATCCTCAAAAAATTGTTTCTGAATTGTTGGGCATATATAAATCTGTAACGAATGGCTGATTTTGATATTGTAATACCGGTGTCGTATAAGGATTGTTGGTTTCTGCGGAGGACAATACCATATATAAGGAAGAATATTAGTGAAATAGGAACGATTTACGTTTTAACAAGCGTTCGTTGTTTTCATGAACTTTCGGATGACTTTATGGCCAAATATCATGTGAGTCTTGTGGATGAGAATAACCTCTCCCCATCTCTTACTTATTCAAAAGTCAAAGAGATGATGGCTCAATATGATATGCCCTCTATGACAGGATGGTATTTCCAGCAGTTTCTGAAATTGGCATTTGCCCGTTCGAATTATGCAAAGGAGTATTATCTAATATGGGATGCTGACACTATTCCGTTGAACAAGTTATCTTTCTTTGAGGATGGTAAAATCCTGGTGAATCCCAAAAGAGAGTATCATGCGGAGTATTTCGAAACGATATATCGTCTGTTCGGTATACATAAGTCGCTTGATTATAGTTATATATCAGAGCATATGATGATAAAGACATCTGTTATCCGGCAGATGTTAGATGATATCAGCCCGAATGATGATTGGTGGGAACATATAATACGAAAGTGTGATTTTTCGTCCAAGCAGGCGTTTTCTGAATTTGAGACAATCGGTACGTATTGTAGCGCCTATTTCCCTCAGTTGTTTCGGTTACGACAATTGAATACGTTGCGTTGGGGAGGGGCTATATGGGGACGACAAGTTACAAATAAGGAACTAGAATGGTTAAGACGGGATTTTGATACAGTATCTTTCGAGCGTGGCGCGAAACCTTTTTTCCCACGTTCCATATGGTGGAGAATACATAACTTATATATAGAAATTAAATATCGAGTTGTCAGGTAACAACCGAGATATTCAATGTTGACTGAAGAATGAAAACAATTTGTTATTATGGTCATGATTGGGCAGGCAATATTGGTAATGCCTTTATAGATTATACAATAAAGTATTGCATTCGGGCAGCTATGGAGGATTCACAATATCCGATTATAGAAGCGAGTAATCTTCCTGCGTACCTAAAATATAATTTTGCTAAACGGAAACCGTTTAATTGGTTCGGATTTTCTCAGACTCCTCATGTTGACTTCGATTTGCGAACTATGATGAAGCCGGATGTCGTGGTTATGGGGGCTGCGTTATTGGATGTGTATTGGACTAATATCCATGCGCAGTTGTTGGAGTGGCTTCGGGATTCCAAAACAAAAGTAATCATATTAGGTGGTGGGGGAGGAAATAATTATAGTGCAGAAGAAATCTCATATGTAAAAAAGGCCTGGCAAGGAATAGATGTTGTAGCATATATAGCAAGGGATGAACGAGCATATGATAATTTCAAAGATATATCAGACTTTTCTTATCTAGGAATTGATAATGCCTTCTTTTTGGCCGATTGTTTTACTCCTGCACGGCTTGATACGCGCGGAAAAAAATTAGGAGTAAAGACATTTGATTTGACGAGTAATCGAAATGTTGATTTTCCAAAAGATTACATGGTGGTATCTTTGAGGCACAGATTGATGGATGTTGATTCCATCAAATATGCATTTCGACATGGCAAAAATACATTCTCTATTGTTGGAGAAACGGATCTGATTTCAGATTTCCCTGATGATTACTTGCACATATATGGTAATGCCGCTCAAACTCATAGTGACCGAGTTCATGCATGTGTCGCAACGTTATCTTTTGGCGGAGCTGCAAGATATTATGACAAATCAGATCGCTCATGGCTGTTTGAACGTGTCAATTGTGGTAGAATCCGAAATGAATTGGCAGTGCTGGATCAGCACTATATTAGAGACGAGAAGGTGAAACAGATTCAGTATCTACATGCAATTTTGCAGAAGATATGATGCCTTCGCGGTAAAACACATGGCATAGAAGGAGGTTATGAATCGATTGATTGTTGCTGACATTAAGTCTCCAGTCACAAATGGACAGTGTATGGGGCACTTCTTGGCATTAGCACGTAATTATCATATGGTATTTAGGAAATCAGTGAATTCTTTAATTGCTGGTGGCCCGATATATAAAACCAATTTTGCCCATGATGTATGGTTCCCTTTACCATATAACTTGGAAATGGTCCATGAATCAAAATTTGTTAATAAGTTCAAGTATTTTGTAAATGCGTGGCACTTGTTTCGAAATTGTCATGAAGATATTATGGTCGTGCAACAGGGAGGAGATGTTACCTTTTTTATAGCCTGTGCTTTACTGTATCGCCGATATCGGAGAAATAGACTATATTTGATTCAATATAGCACGACTTCACTTCGTAGCGGATTCAAACGAATGATATTTAAACTTGCCAAGCGAAAGTTGGATGGTATTATTTGTCCAAATGACGAGGTGGGAAAGGCATTTGATATCCCGTATTGTGTGGTGCCGGATTATTTTTATATTAATGAAACAGCACAAAAGCCCATGCCATCGTATGTGGATAAGAAATATGATGTCTGTATTCTTGGGCGTATAGAAGAGGAGAAAGGGGTGGTTGAGTCGGTGCGCCGATTAAAGGAGATGCCGCTGAAAGTTATAGTAGCAGGCAATGCGAATGCGCAAATAGAAAAGGAACTGAAAAATATTTGTAGCGAGGCGCCGAATATTACATTGGATTTAAGGTATATCTCAGACAGTTTATATGTAGAATATATTAGACAAAGCAGGTTCTGTCTGTTAAATTACTCAGATGAATATTCTGTACGTAGCAGTGGGGCGGTGTATGATATGCTATATAACCAAGTTCCCATAATTGGCAGACGATGCAGGGCTCTACGGTTTGTTTCAGACTTAGGGATGGGATATCTTTATGAGGATGTCTGGGAGTGTGACGAGACAATTTTTTCAGAAGCAAATTATACCCGATTTATGGCTGGGATTAATAAGTATTTATCGGATAATGTGGCATACCAAAGGAGGCTGGCGGCTTTTATCGGAGTTGATATAACAAATGGAAAGTAATAAGAAAATATTGTTTATTATGCATATGCCACCACCGGTGCACGGTGCCGCTGTGGTTGGTAAGCAGATTTATGATTCGCATCTGGTAAGGTCAACATTTGATTGTGTGTTCCTGAATCCAGCAGCTTCCGATAATGTTGAGGAAATCGGGCATTTCTCAATGAAAAAACTCTTAGCAATGGGGCGCTTCTATCGTTTGGTGCGAAGAACACTCGAACAAGAGAAACCGCAGTTGGTCTATATTACTCCTTCTACATGGGACTGGGGATTTTATCGGGATTGCATAACTATGTGGATACTTAAATCTCATCGTTGCTCGGTTGTTGCACACTTTCATAATAAGCCCAAGCTGTCATTTACCAGAAAATGGTACAATAAGTGGTTATATAAGCGTTTCTTTAATCAAATTGATGCCATCTTTTTGGCCGCTAAATTGGCCGATACATTTCGTGGGTACATTGCGCCGGAACGTATGCATATATGCCCCAATGGCATTCCTGGATTAGCAACTGAACCAATTCCAGTAAAACATGGTACATACACATTCCTATTTGTATCAAATATGATGACGGAAAAAGGTGTGGACGTTCTTTTGGATGCATGCGCATTGTTGAAGGGAATGGGATTGCATTTTTGTTGTAACTTTGTCGGGCGATGGAGTGATATTTCCGAAGATGATTTTGTGGATAGATGTTCAAACCTGCATGTTGAAGATTGTGTTAGCGCCCTCGGAGCGAAGTATGGTCAGGAGAAAGATGCATGTTTTGCCCAGGCTGATGCGTTCGTCTTTCCGACTTTTTATCATGGAGAATGCTTAAGCTTGGTTGTGCTCGAGGCGATGCAGCATGCTCTTCCGGTAATAACGACAACTGAAGGTGCCCTGTCTGAAGTCGTAGATGACGGGAAGACCGGTTTCCTTGTAGCGAAAAAAGATTCGTTACACTTAGCGGAAAAAATGCGATTCTTAATAGAACACCCAGAAATGGGGCGTGAAATGGGAGCTAAAGGATTGGCCAAATATAAAAACGAGTACACTGCTGATGTGTTTGAGAATAGATTGTGCTCGATTTTATATGATTGCGTACAAAATTATTAAGTAATGGCAAAAATACTTATTTTAGGAGCTCACTCGTTTGTCGGGTATGGCTTGTCGGCTACTCTTCAGAAAAGCCACCATCAAGTTGATATGTTTTCCCGCGGAGGGGAAGGGAAACTGGATAATGTTATTTATGGTGACTACCTGCATATTTGCGAGAATCCATATTTCTCTGCAGAATATGACGCGGTTATCAATCTGGCCATACTGAAGGATCAATCGACAGACGTTAATGTCCAATATATTCGCTCGCTAGTTGATTTCTGCAAAAGCCATAAGGTGAAAAAACTCATCCATTTCTCGAGCATCATGGTGTATGATTATCAGGCTGCGACTGTTGATGAGAGTACTCCTGCCGAGACTCGAACTGCCACGCGGAAACGCGGCTATGGCGAGATAAAGATTGCCGTGGATGAGTATTTGCTGTCCGTTCGTGACAAACTGCCGTTTGAAATAGTGCTTGTCAGACCAGGGTATGTGCTGGCGGATAACCGCCCGTGTCCGTTCATCATGAAATTGCCGCTTGGCATACATGTTATTAAGGGAAACAAGCGTAGTAAGCAACCGATTGTCCGGCGCGAAGATATCCATCGTGCCCTATCTGTCATCATAGAAAAAGAGCAGAATGAGCCGGTTTATCATTTCTTCCCGTCGGATGGTATGACCAAGTACCGGTATGCCAAACAGACGGTAGGCGGCATAATTCTGACGATGCCCAAGTGGCTGTTTGAACGCATCCCGTATGCGCTCGCCAAACTTCATCTTATCTCATGGGCACTATATAGCCGTTTTGAGGGGATGTATATCTATTCGGATTTTCATTCCGAGCAAACGGAACAAGCGTTGAACGTTCATTTTACCAGTATCTGATATGCGCATAGCAGTGATAGGAGCCGGAACGTACGGCAGTTATGTCATTGACAGCCTGTTGCGTAAATATCCCGATGCGGATGTCACACTGTTCGATGTGTGGCAGCGGGGCGTAAAAAACGAACAGGAGATAGGGTATTATACCGCCTTGAAAGAATCGTTGTACAAAGGTTTGTCTGACGGCCGTTTCTTCGGTTTCGGAGGAGCCTCCGACAAGTGGGGCGGGCAATTGCTGACATTCTCGGATAATGATTTCGCTCATCCGAGTACGTTCATGCGCGAGATTGTTTGTGTGGATAAGGCGCGTAAAGATGAGATGCTTGCCAAGTTCAAGATTGAGAACAAATATCCTGAACATCACATATCCGAGGAACTGTTTACAAAAACCGGTGTGTGGCTGAGTGCATTTCACCGGAACTTCTTCAACTGGTTCAGAATCCACAAGCGCAAGCAGGTGAACATTCTCACTCGGGCCCGGGTTGTGCGACTGGTAGCCGATGATGCCAATGCTATAAAGGAGATTGTGTATCTGCATGATGGGAAAGAGCAGAAAGCCTCGTTTGATTACTACTTCCTGACTGCGGGAGCATTTGAGAGCGCAAGAATCCTGTTAGCGTCCGGTATGCTGAAAGGCGACAAGATTTATTTCTCTGACCACCTGTCAACCAAGGTCTTCAAAATCAAAGGCACAACCAAAATCAAGGATGAGGATTTTGTGTTCCGCATGCGGGGCACATCGCTCATCACCAAACGGATGATTGGTGAGAAAGATGATATCTCCTATTATGTGCATCCCGTGTTCAATCTGCGCTTCCCATTCTTTGACTGTATGAAAGAGGTGCTGTTCAAGCACCACTTCGAGTGGAAGTACATATGGATTGCACTCAAAGATATTCCGCACTGTCTGGGTTTCGCGTGGGCGGTGTTGGTGCAGCGGAAGATGTATGTGCTGAATAATGAGTGGTATCTGTATATTGATGCCGAGAATCCCGCAAAAGACTGCTACATCACATTGTCGGACCAGAAGGATGCATTCGGTCTACAAGGAGTAGATGTGTACTACCACGTCGGGGATAAGGCTGCGGAGGTGTATGAGAGTGCCAAGCAGGCAGCAAAGAGCGTATTGGATGAGGCTGGCGTTTCCTATGAGGTGTTAGCGGAAAAAATTGACGTACAGACATGTGAGGATATATACCATCCATACGGCATGTTTGATTTCAAGAGTATGGACGATTACTTCGGCCGCTGGCGTAATATGCTGGTCGTGACAACCGGATGTCTTCCGCGTAGCGGAGGTATCAATCCTACAGCATCATTGCTGCCTGTGGTGGATGAATTTATAGAGAAACATGCGTTTGCGGGTGCTGATAAATAGTTACGCCTGTTGCCCGAACATGGGCTCCGAACCCGGTATGGGGTGGAACTGGATTGTGTCACTGGCGCAATACTGTGACTGCTATGTTATTTCGGAGGGCGAGTTCCGACCGCAAGTAGAACAATGGTTGGATTTGCCAGAAAACCGCCAGGTTGCCCAATCGCTGTATTTCTATTGGTTGCCGATCGGAGGCGATGATGTGGAAAGATGTGCGCGTGTTCGTCGGATGTGTTGGAATCAGGGTGATTGGCGGTTCTATTATCACTATCGCAAATGGCAAAAACGCGCTGCGGATTGCGCACGAAGGATTGTTGAAGCCCAGGGAAAATCAGGAGAACCGATTCAAATTCTTCATCAGTTGAACATGATTGGCTTCCGTGAACCGGGTTTCTTGTGGCAGGTGTCTAAAGACACTGGTGTACCCTTTATTTGGGGACCGATAGATGCGAAGGAAGGATTTCCGATGGCTTACGCCAAAGGGACTTCACTGAAAATAAAAGCGTTTCTGCTTTTGAAAAATTTGATAACCCATTTGCAACTGCGGTTTATGTTGAGAGTGCGTCGGGCGGCAAATCAATCCGCGATACTCTTAAGCGCAAGTAGTGATTCACAACGAAGTATCAGCCGCTATTGGCATAGACAAAGCATATTGATGAATGAAACTGGGTGCTCGTTGCAAGATGTTCCTGAAGAAGATTTGCAAAAGAGTGGTTCGGCAGGCAATAACACCTTTGACATCCTATGGTGTGGCAAGATGGATTTCCGAAAGCAGTTGGATTTAGCAATTCGTGCAGTGGCGGAAAGCAAAGTCCCCGATGCTGTATTGCATGTAGTTGGGGATGGCGATAAAGCGCCTTATACAAAAATAGTGGAACAATTGCATGTCAATGTACAATGGTACGGTCATGTATCGCACAATGAGACGCAACGGCTAATGAGACAGTGTGATGTCTTATTGTTCACTTCTGTGGCAGAAGGAACACCGCATGTTGTTATGGAAGCGTTGGCAAATGGTTTGCCGATTATATGCCACCAAACATGCGGCCAGGGGGATGTGGTAAATGAGCTGGTCGGAATAACTGTTCCGATATATACTCCGGAGAAATCCCGGAAAGACTTTGCGGAAGCGTTAGATTATTTATATTGGCATCCTGATACGCTAAAAGAAATGAGATGTAACTGTATTTTACATTCAAATGAATTGACTTGGAAGAATAAAGCTCACCAAATGGTTGACATATATAAGCAGATCGTAGTAAATGACGACTCTTTTTGTTAATAAATGATAAAGATGACAGATTGAGATGTTCTCATTGTATGATTTACAAATAATCTCCTCTTGTCAGGTCCTGGCAGACTTGCCTCAAGGCAAACTGTTGATAAACACCATCAATGCCCACTCATTCAATGTAGCACAAAACGATGCGTTGTTCGCTGAGGCGTTGATGAAAGGCGATGTGCTGCTGGCGGATGGTGCGAGTGTTGTGCATGCCTGCCGGTGGCTGAAAACCCCTTCACAACCCCAAGAACGCGTTGCCGGTTATGATTTATTTGAATATGAGATGGCCGCACTCGAATGCAAAGCCAAAGTTGACGGAAACAAGCGAATCGTGATGTTCATGGGTTCGTCTCCCGATGTGCTGCAAAAAATAGAAAAGCGCGTTCCCCAGGATTATCCGCATTTGCAGGTGGTCACATATTCGCCGCCGTATAAACCCGAGTTCACAGATGCCGAAAACAAAGCCATCATCCATGCCATCAACACCACCAATCCGGATTTGCTGTGGATAGGCATGACGGCACCCAAACAGGAGAAGTGGACCTATTCGCATTGGTCGGAACTGGATATCCATTGCCATGTCGGAACCATTGGTGCTGTGTTTGACTTCTATGCAGGCACAGCCAAACGAGCTCCAATCTGGTGGCAGCAGCATTCGCTTGAATGGCTCTACCGCCTCATCCGTGAACCGCGACGCATGTGGCGGAGGTATATTGTCGGCAATGCTGTTTTCGTGTATAACGTTCTCAAAGAGAAGCATGCCCGTCGATAAGTCCTTTCAACTTCTCGTCTGCCTGTTGCGGCTGGCGTTAAATGAGGATGCCGTTTCTTGTGTTACCTCTATGACACCATCGACTGACGACTGGTGCGGAGTTTATCACCATGCAGTACGCCACGCGGTTATCGCTCATGCCTGGGATGGAGTGGAGCGCTTGCAGTCTAAGGCACCGGAGGCGCTTAAAAATCTGCCGGCCGACCTGTTGGGCATGTGGTTCGCCGATGTGCAAACCATAGAAGTCGCCAACGTACGCATGTCGAAGCAGGCGGCACGGGTACAGGCGTTTCTGCAGGCAGGCAACTTCAGCTCTTGTGTCCTCAAGGGCCAATCTCTGGCGGTATATTATCCCAAGCCCGCACATCGCCAAGCGGCGGATATTGACATATGGGTGCTGACCCGGCCGGACGTCCCTGTGATTGAGCATCGTAATTCCTTACTGGCCTATCTTCGGCAATCGAATGTTGCGGTAGGCGAAATAGTCTATCACCACATCGCAACTATGATGGAGGGCACGGAGGTTGAATTGCACGTCACGCCCACTTGGCTGTATAATCCTTGCTATAACAGACGCTTGCAGCAACTATTTGCCCGGCGGGAAGGACTGACTCCTCAGTTGCAAGAACTATATTGTTTGCTGCATGCTTTCCGTCATATTTATCACGACGGTCTTTCCCTGCGACATGTACTGGATTACTGGCTTGTATGCCGCTCCAACAGAGCTTCCGGCATCAGTGCGCCGGATACAGCTTATGGGCAACTTGGCCTGTTGGCATTTGTTGATACGATGGATGAGTTGACGGACTTTCTTTTCCTGCGTACGGATACGCCTCAATCCTGCCGGTTGTCCCGTCGCACAAACCATCTGTTGGCAATCCTTTCTTCGCGAAAGGTATCTGCCATAGTAAAAGCGGATTACTTGTCCGAAACGCTATTTGCTCTTCCGTGGCGCACCATACATCATATTTGGCGTCGTCGATTGAACAAAGCGTAAGTCTTGATAACTGTTGACTATCTACAATTGATCGTATGAAAATAATCGGTGTTATTCCTGCCCGCTATCAGTCCAGCCGTTTTCCCGGCAAACCGCTTGCGGATATCCTCGGCAAGCCCATGATCTGGTGGGTGTATCAGCAATGCCTCAAAGTTCCGGAACTCAATGAGGTTTATGTCGCCACGGACGATGAACGCATCTTTACTGCATGTACGCAACTCGGCATCCGCGTCATCATGACATCCGACCGGCATCATTCCGGTACCGACCGTGTCGGAGAAGTGGCTTCCAAAGTGGAAGGCGACCTGTTCGTCAATATCCAGGGCGACGAACCGCTTATCGAACCGCAGATGATACGCGACATAATAGGCATCTTTGCCGACGAGTCGGTTTATTACGGTTCGCTGCGCAAGCAGATTACCGACGAAGCCGAGATTCAGGCTCCCAGTACCGTCAAGGTAGTCGTGGACAAGAACGAGGACGCGCTATATTTCTCCCGTAGCGTTATCCCGTCCAATTGCAAGGACGGCAAGCTCGCCCGCGTCTATCGCCATGTGGGAATCTACGCATACAAGCGTGATTTCCTTATGACGTTCATCCAGCTTCCGCCTGCCGAACTTGAGGCGGGCGAGGGACTGGAGCAGCTGCGTGCTTTGGAGAACGGATACAAACTGCGTGTCCATGAGACGCAATACGACTCCATCGGTGTCGATCTGCCCGAGCACATCGCTATGGTAGAGCAGGCTATACGCCGCAATCAGTCAGCTTGTTAATTCCGAATGACAGCATCCCGCACATCCTCTCTTGCATGGCTGCGCCGCGCGGCTGACGCCTATCGCTTGCAGATGGGCGTAAATATCGCCCTCGGCGTCACCGATGTGCTCATCGGTCTGGCAGAAGTGTGGCTCAGCAAGCAACTCATTGACGCCGCTACCTCCGGCCGTACATGGCACCTGAGTGACGGCGGCTGGCTCTCGCTTCCCTCGCTCGCGGCGATGCTGGTAGCCTGCATGCTCACCTCTGTAGCGCTGGCATATGCGGTGCGTTGGCTGCGTGCACGGCTCTCCGTGCGTTCGCTCAACCGGTTGCAGGCTGGCGAGTACAGCCGTCTGTTGCAGTCCTCGTGGCTCTATCTGCGCAAGCAGCATTCCGGCACGCTCACCAACACCCTGATCGAGGATATCGATACGGTTTCATCCTTCCTCTCCGAGCAGTTCCCGGCTCTCATAACGGCTGTACTGCAGTTCATCGGCGCGTTCGCTTTCCTTGCCTTGCTCGACTGGCGGCTGGCGATAGTCATCGTTGTCGTCACTCCGGCTATCGTTGTTGCCGCGCAGGTGTATATTCGTCGTATGCGCCGCCATCGCCATCAGGTGCGCGCCGACCAGGCGTCCGTACAGGCATTCATTCAGGAGTCTCTCCAGCATTCGCTTATGCTCAAGGCGCTTAACCGCACGGCCTATGCCGGAGCGTTGCTTGACGAACATCATGAGCGCTACCGCCAGAGTTTTATGCGTCTGACGCGTTATTCGGCGATGGCAACGGTACTTGTCCGTACGGCTTTTGTTGCAGGTTACCTCATTGCATTCTTCTGGGGTGCCTACAGCCTGTCGGTGCATGCAATCACTTTCGGCGCAATGGTGGCCTTCGTCCAGCTTGTCGGACAGATCCAGCAGCCTATGCGCACGCTCATCGCCTATGTCGGCACGTTTGTCAACGTCTCCACCGCTGCCGAACGAATAGCCGCGCTCGGTAATTGTCAATCGGAAGCAGGAAATCATCAAATTGTCAAATCTTCAAATCTTCCAATAGTTGTCACTGACCTTTCTTTCACCTATCCCGACTCCGACGAGCCTGTCCTGTCGCATATCTCTGCCGAGATTCCTGCCGGCTCTTTGACTGCGGTGGTCGGTAAGACGGGTATAGGCAAGACCACGTTTGTCCAGCTCCTGCTCGGCCTGTTGCCGGCCCCGGATGGGACCATTGTCGGACCGATCCTAGGGTTTGCTTATGTCCCGCAGGGCAATACTTTGCTCTCCGGAACCATCCGATGCAACCTTCTGTTCGGCAATCCTTCCGCCACCGATGACGCTATGCGTGAGGCCTTGCGTCTGGCGGATGCGGACTTTGTGCTGGACGATGAGCGCGGACTGGATTATCCTTGTGGCGAACGAGGGCTGGGACTGAGTGAAGGCCAGGCGCAACGTATAGCCATTGCGCGTGCCCTGCTCATGGAGGCTCCCGTGCTCCTGCTGGACGAGGCGTTCTCGGCTCTGGATACGCCGACTGCCGAAACCATCCTCGCTAACATACGCAGCGCACGACCTGCACTGACCGTCATATGTGTCACCCACCGCGAGAGTATCATCCCGCATGCCGACCAAGTCATTCATCTAACGTGATATATCCTATGCAACAACCTGACATCCGCCTTTTCCTCTGTGACGTGGACGGCACGCTCACCGACGGAGGCATGTATTACACCGAGAACGGTGATGAACTTAAGAAATTCAACACCCGTGACGGTATGGCACTGCAAATCATCCACGACCACGGTATCCGTACCGGTATCATCACTTCCGAGAAACGCGACCTGGTGGCACGCCGTGCCGCCAAACTCCGTGTGGATTACCTGCGGCTCGGTGCGCGCGACGGAGGAAAACTGCAGGCCGCGCAGGATATATGTGACGAGATGGGAATCACCATGCAGCAGGTCGCATATATAGGCGACGATCTCAACTGCTATGACATCCTCACGGCTGTCGGATTTCCTGCATGTCCTGCCGATGCCTGCCGGAAAGTGAAGAACATCCCGGGCATCCGTATTATGACCAGGAAGGGAGGCGATGCGGTTGTCCGTGAACTGGCAGAACTGCTCTTTCCGGACTGGCTCTGCTGAGCAGAGGGATGACTTGCAAACAATCGGGGCGATGTCGGACCGTTGTCGGTCCATTGTCGGGTCATTGTCGGTCCGTTATCGGGGGAATATCGGAGGCACCCCCTGTTTTTGGGCTCTCTTTCCTTGTTTTGTAGCCTGTATGTCGCAAAAACAAACTTTGCGGCATATTTTATTCTGTAAAATCAGGCAGTATGTTGCAATTGTCAGAAAAAAAATGTAACTTTGCACTTTGATATAAATATCAACTTGTACTATTAGAACGAATTATTAATATAGGCATCGCCTCATGCTCTTTATCCGTGAGCCTTGCCCACAAAAAAACATAAAACAATGAAAGCAAAAAGTTTGTTTTTAGTATTTGCTTTATCGCTCTTGTTGCCTTTCGCAGCAAAAGCAGTTGTCGCCGTGGATGAGTACTGTGCACCTACAGGTTACTACGATGCTGAAATTTATATTCCCAGTTTAGCTGGAGAAAGTGGAGTGCGCTACACGGTAAATGTCGGATATGACATTTCGACTGAGTGCATCATTTTCGATGAAGAGCATCTCGTAGCTACAAAATTAGTACCTGATGGTGCAACTGTTCAATCCATTAATATAACATGGGATGATAGTGAAACTTTTAATGAAGATGGGTTGTCTGCTATTTTTGTATATGGTCGCAATGATTATGCATTTACAGGAGAAGAAACAAAAGAAGAATTGGTTGATGCGGCAGTTTCAATGATAGGTAGTGCTTATTACAGTGCTCCTGGAACTGTATCTATTCCGCTCGGTAGTCATACCAGGTACATAGCCATCATAGGTGGTGGCGAACAGGCGGCTATCTCGTGCGTTGAAATAACATGGGATGTTCCTGCTGTTACTAAATTCACTCTTTCGTCATCCATCACAGGAACAGGATATGTAACTTTCACACCGGCATCTCCTGTGGAAGCGGGAACATCGGTAAAAGTAACCTTTGCCGGTAGCAAATCTGAACTGCATAGTTATACGATTACCGGCTCTTCAACTATCGAATCAAAGGCGTTCTCTGCGGATGAATATACCTCAAGTTATTCCACAACGTTTACTATGCCCTCACACAATGTGACGGTAGCCGCCACATTTGAGGCAACGCCATCACGTACAACTAACCTCATTAGGGTCAATGGCAAAGCGGCAACCTATTCAACGACTATCCCGTCCGGTATAGACTCAATCTATACAATCTCATTAAAACTCAACAGTGAAAGTACTCCTGCTTATACAGCTGGTATTAAAAGCATAACCTCGCAAAATGGAAGGGTCGTAATTGTGAACAATGGGGTTAACCCATCAACTGGCGTGGGAGACATTACATTACGAGGCATGATCCCCGGTTCGGATGTAATTGAGATTACAACTTATCAGACCGATAAATGCAAGAGTGCTACCAGAAAGATTAATGTAACCGTCGTAGCGCGTGAAGTTGCACTCGTTACCGAACTGAATGGTAAGTATTATGCTGTTACGCACGATCTGGATGGCGCTACCATTGCCGCAGTGAAACTGATCAAGCAGGGAGATAAATACTACTACAAACCCGGTGTAAGTAAGAGTGATATTACCTGGTATTTTGCTGCCGCTAAAGCTGACAACACGAAGTTCTTCATCCGGAATAGCGCAGATAAATATCTGACTGTTGATGCAGCGTCAGTATCTTTGGAGAGTGAATCCTTCCAGTGGTCAAAAAACGCGTCAGGACTCTTAATCACAGGATATCTGACAGGCTTGTGCTATGACGAAGAATTCACGGCATTCACTGTAGCCGGTCAGAATGACCATAGAGGTGTATCCTCAATCTCTGCACCCGTATATGAGGTGAATGCTTCCAATATAGGAGAATCCACCCTATATACACGTACCCTTAAAAACGGCTTCTTCTCCACTATCTGTCTCCCATATCCGGTTAGCAGAACGGATGCGGACTTCTTCGGCGGAGGTATAGTGGCTTATACCATTGTTAGCAAAGTGGTGGAAACGCGAGTTAAAAGTATAGAACTTGAAGAGGTTGAAGGTGCTCTGGTTGCTGGCACACCCTATATCGTAATGGCTTCTGCTACGACCCTCAATATTTGGCACGGCGATGCCACGGTAGAAGACCCCGTCAATGATCCGACTAAAGGCCTCTTTGGCAACCTTGATCCGACACCGATTACTGTTGCCGATGGATGCTATGGTATCAAGGATAATGAATTGCGCTTGGTTGACGGAGGTACAGGCCTCTGCCCGCAGTATAGAGCGTACATTAATTTGGATGATGTTCCTAACACAGAAGAGGGCGTTGCGCCTTCGCCGAAACGTGTAACGCTCTATGCTGCACCTGAAACACCGGAAGAGAATCCAGATGATCCCGGTCAACAGACACCTACATCTCTCGAGGAATTCCTCGAGCACGCATCCTATATCGACTGGAGC
>Ga0310690_10002430_pt1 | contig 30307 bp, 24 predicted proteins | sample AusTroGonzalo_MG_2_FD_207661 | JGI IMG/M metagenome (GOLD analysis project Ga0310690, IMG submission 207661) | Bovine rumen microbial communities from tropical cattle in Woodstock, Queensland, Australia - Gonzalo_04 (v2) (version 2) | ecosystem: Host-associated > Mammals > Digestive system >...
TCGAGGAAGCCGTCAAGTTCGTCAAGGAGAACGCGGGCGCCAAGTTCGACGAGACCGTCGACGTGTATTTCCGCCTCGGCTCCGACCTCACGAAGGGCGACACGGCCGTCCGCGGCACGGTCAAGCTTCCGAACGGCTCCGGCAAGACCGTCAAGGTCGCGGTGTTCGCGGGCGGCGACGCGGCGGAAGCCGCCAAGGCCGCCGGCGCTGACTTCGTCGGCATGGCCGACCTCATCGAGAAGGTCGTCAAGGAAGGCTGGTGCGGCTTTGACGTCGCGATCGCGACCGTCGAGGCGATGAAGGAAGTCCGCAAGTGCGCGAGGGTCCTCGGTCCGAGAGGCCTCATGCCCAACCCGAAGACCGGCACCGTCACCGACGACACGGCCACCGCCGTGAAGGAGGCGAAGGGCGGCAAGGTCGATTTCCGCATGGACAAGACGGGCAACCTCGCCGTTGTCGCCGGAAAGCGCAGCTTCGAGGCCGACAAGCTCGTCGGCAACATCAAGGCGGTCATCGCCGCCGTCAACGCGGCCAAGCCGTCCGCGGTCAAGGGCGCGTTCGTCAAGTCGATAACCATCGCCACCACGATGGGCGTCGGAGTTCCCGTTGTCGTCTCCAACGACGCCGAGTGACCTGAAGGAGGTAACTTAAGATGAGAGTTGAAAAGATTGCCATTCTCGGCGAAGTCGCCGAACGGGTCAAGGATTCCGACTACTGCTTCATCATCGACCACGGCGGCGTGACGGTCGCCCAGTTCGCGAAGCTCCGCAAGGACCTGCGCGCGCAGCAGAGCCGTCTCCTCGTCGTCAAGAACACCTTCATGGCGAAGGTCGCCAAGGACAGGGGCTGGAGCGAGGAAGTCAACGCGATGTTCGCCGGCAACACGGCGATCGTCACGGGCCACGGCGAGGCCACTGCGGTTGCCAAGTCCATCATGGCGTTCGTCAAGGACTCCAACGGCAAGGCGGCCGTCAAGGGCGCTGACTACGACGGCAAGATCGTCGATGCGGCCATGGTCGAGGCGCTTTCCAAGGTTCCCGGCAAGGACGAGCTCAGGGCCACGCTTCTCATGCTCCTCAAGGAGCCTGCGACGCGTCTTGCGCGCGTTCTCTCCGAGAAGGCGAAGAAGGGCGACGCTGCTCCTGCCGCCGAGCCTGCGGCTCCGGCTACGGAGGACAAGGGCGACGCGGCTTCCGCCTCCGCCGAGGCTACGGCGGACAAGCCCGCAGAGGCGTAACGAAAACAGTTTCCTTCAGATGAAAAACGCTGAAGGTTGACAAGTAAAAAAAGGAAAAAGAAAAATGACAAACGAAGAGATAATCAAGGAGCTGTCCGGAAAGACGGTTCTCGAAATCAATGACCTCGTCAAGGCCCTCGAAGAGGCGTGGGGCGTTTCCGCCGCCGCCGCTGTCGCAGTCGCCGCTCCCGGAGCCGGTGCTGCCGCCGCCGAGGAGAAGACGGAGTTCGACGTGATCCTCAAGGCCGCTGGCGCCAACAAGATCGCGGTCATCAAGGAGATCCGCGCGATTACCGGACTCGGGCTCAAGGACGCCAAGGACATGGTCGACGGCGCTCCGAAGAAGGTCAAGGAAGCCATCGCCAAGGACGAGGCCGAGAAGATCGCCGAGCAGCTCAAGAAGGCTGGCGCGGAAGTCGAGGTCAAGTGATTTTCGCCTGACTGATACGACACTCAAAAGGGGCCGCGGCTATTCTGCGGCCTTTTTTGATTCATCTGGCAAGGGAAAAGCAGGGAGAGGGCAATGACGCTGGCAGAACTTGAAAAGGCCAAGGCCGCAAGCCTTGAAGAGATCGCGGCGGCGGCTGACGCATCCGCCGCAGAGGCGCTTCGCGTGAAGTACATCGGCCGCAATGGCTCGATACCGGCCCTGATAAAGGCCATGAAGGACGTCCCGAGGGAGGAGCGGCCCGCTTTCGGAAAGGCGGTCCAGGCGTGGAGGGCGGAAGTCGAATCCGCTCTCGCCGCGAAGCTCTCCCGCTCTTCGCAGGAGGCGTTCGACGGCGACCTCACGCAGCCCGGCCGCTGGTTCGGGCTCGGCCTGCGCCATCCCCTCACCCGCGTCGTCGAGGAGACGGCGCGCATATTCGGCAGGCTCGGCTTTACAGTCGCCGACGGCCCGGAGCTCGAGACGCGCTTCAACAACTTCACGGCGCTCAACACACCCCCCCACCATCCTTCGCAGGACCGCGCCGACACTTTCTGGTTCGGCGAGGACTGCCTCCTTCGCACGCAGACGTCGCCTGTGCAGATCCGCACGATGCTTGCGAACAAGCCGCCCGTGAGGGTCATATGCCCCGGGCGCACCTTCCGCCGCGACACGACCGACGCGACGCACTCGGCGAACTTCCACCAGATCGAGGGCCTCTACGTGGACAACCTTCCCGAGAAGCCCGTCTCGCTCGCGGACTTGAAGTCCGTCCTCTCCTACTTCGCGAAGGAGATGATGGGGCCTGGCGTAACCGTGAGGTTCCGCCCGCACTTCTTTCCGTTCACGGAGCCGTCCGTGGAGGTCGATTTCACCTGCCATGTCTGCAAGGGCAAGGGCTGCTCCGTGTGCAAGCAGTCGGGGTGGATCGAGGTCGCGGGAGCCGGCATGGTCGATCCCCGCGTCTTCAGGCACGTCGGCTACGACCCTGAAGCGGTCTCCGGCTATGCGTTCGGCTTCGGCGTCGAGCGTATCGCGATGATTAAATACGGCATCCCCGACATTCGCTGGCTTTACGAAAACGACGTCCGGTTCCTCCGGCAGCTTGGATGATGGACGGGCGCTCCAAGAGGATGACATTCCGGTTTCTCGGAACCGGCACCTCCGTTGGAGTGCCGCAGATCGGATGCGCGTGCAAGACATGCACGTCGGCGGATCCGCGAGATACGAGGCGCAGATGCGGAGCCTACGTCAGGATGGGGGACGTGGGCCTTCTCATCGACACGCCTCCAGAGATGCGCGAGGCATGCATTGCCTACGGCATAGACCGCGTTGACGCGATTGCGCTTACGCACTCTCACATGGACCACGTGGCGGGCTTTGACGACGTCAGGCGGTTCAACACAATCAACGGCGGGACGGTCCTCCCGTGCTACGCGAGCGCCGAGACCGAGGCGCAGATGCACCGCATATTCCCCTATGTAGGTGTCAAGGGCGGGGAGAACGGCCTCTTTCGCCCGCAGGTCGCCTTTTACAACGCTGATTCCTTCAGTGTCGGTGGAATCGAGGTGGAGCGCTTCTCAGTTGAGCATGGCTTTCCCTGCTGCGGCTATCTCCTCAATGGCTCAATCGCATACGTCAGCGACTGCCATGCGCTTCCCGAAAGCACTGTGGAGCGCATTTCTGGAGTCGGGACGCTTGTCATAGACTGTCTTCGCGAGCGCCCACATCCGACACACCTGTCGAAGGACGAGGCGCTTTCGATAATCGAGAGAATCGCCCCCGGAAGGGCGTACATAACCCACATGTGCCATGACCTCACCCACGAGGAATGGCTTGAAAGGCTACGCGGCACATGCGTCGAGCCTGCATACGACGGGTTGGAACTGGAGGTATAGATGAAATATGTACGACTTTTCCCGGTAGCGTCGGCATTCGCCGCAATCGTCGCCGCGAATCTCTCCGCCGCCGCCGCGCAGAGCGAGATCAAGGTCGATTTCGCGCTTGACGCCTCCGACTATGTCGTCGGCGAGCGTGTGAGGTGCGTTGTCAATGTCGTCAATTCGTCGCCAGACCGCATCGCCGTCGGAACGACCCGCGTCTTCTCCGGCACCGGGGATGATCGGAGCGTAAAGGAGATAGTCGATGGCGATGACAGGCTTTTTGTCGAAGTCTTCAGGGCTGGGGACATGTCGCGGCTTCAGCGCATAGGCTCCAAGGCCTTCGTGTCTCCGTTTTTCATCGACGCCGGAGAGGGGCAGAAGCTTGAGGCGTTTCTCGCCGACCACTACGCCCTTCAAGAGCCAAATCGCTATCTTGCAAAGCCTGTTCTCGTCCATCGCGGCATGCGCTACGAAGGGCAGCTGCGGGCGTTTGACGTAGTCAACGGCGTAAAGGCCGCAGGCGCAATGCAGATGTTCGCGAACAAGCGCGGGCTTCAGCGCGAGTTCGAGGCCGTATATTGGTCGCGCGGCGGCGGCGAACACCTGTTCCTCAAGGCGCGCGACTCCGAAAGCGGTCGTCGCTGGGAGACGCGCGACCTCGGCGGGATTTTGCGCATTGAGAGCCCGACGGTCAGCATCCTGCCGTCTGGCGAAGTCGTCGTCCTCCACCGTCTCGACAAGGACAATTTCATCCGCAGCGAGTTCTGGTCGCTTACCAACGCCCTCGAGTTCCGTGGCCGCACGGTCGTGAGCGACCCCGACACCGCCGGAACGGCGAGAGTCCGCGAGCTATACAAGGAAGGCGTAAAGCCAAAGACAAACCCCTGGTGGAAGTTCTGGTAAGATGAACATTCTGGGCATAGAGACAAGCTGCGACGAGACGGCTGCGGCCGTCGTGAGAGACGGGCGGGAGGTCGTCTCAAACGTCGTCTATACCCAGATCCCTCTGCACCAGCCATACGGCGGGGTGGTGCCGGAGGTCGCGTCGCGGGCGCATGTCGAGAAGATAGGGCCTGTCGTCGGAGAGGCGATGGAGCGCTTTCGCGCCCTCGGGGCAGGCTCGATCGACGCGGTCGCCGTGACATACGGGCCCGGCCTTTCGCCTGCCCTCATAGTCGGGCTAAACGCTGCCAAGGGGCTTGCAATTGCGAAGGGCGTTCCTCTCTACGCCGTAAACCACATCGAAGCCCACCTTCACTCGCCGTTCCTCGTGAACCCCGGCTCCGACGCCGCGCCGCCGCCAGATCCCGTTTCGACGTGCCCGGCGCTCGGCCTTGTCGCAAGCGGCGGCAACACCGTCTGGATAGACATGCCGGAATACGGCAGATACGAAGTCGTCGGCGACACTCTCGACGACGCGGCGGGAGAGGCCTTCGACAAGGCGGCGAAACTCCTGGGCCTTGGATATCCCGGCGGGCTCAAGATAGACCGCATATCCAAGGCGTATTTCGCGGAGTTCGGGCCTAATGATCTTGTCCCGTTCCCGAAGGGGCGGCCGCGCGAAGGCGTCTCCGCGCTCGCGGGGCTTCCGGCGGAGCTTTGCGTTTCCTTTTCCGGCCTCAAGACAGCTCTCTTGCGCCATGTCCAGAAGAACCCGTCGCTCCTTTCCTCGAAGGAAGGCGAGCGCGACTTCGGCGGGTATGCCGTGACTCCCGAGGTGGCGCGCGTCGTCGCCTCGTATCAGGAGGCAATCGTCCAGGCCCTCGCCGACCGCACGCGCACGGCCCTTCGCAGGCTTGGCCGGCGAACGCTCGTCCTGGGCGGAGGCGTTTCGCTCAACTCCCGCATCAGGGCGGTATTGGGCGAGGTTTGCGCAGAAGAGGGCGTGAAGCTTGTGATGGCGAGGCCGGAATACACAGGCGACAACGGCGCGATGGTGGCGGGCCTTGCGTATTACCGGCGCGACTACGCGGGGGACGCGATGTCATTGGACTCAAATCCAGGCTTGCAGGCGGGGGACTGACATGAGAGAAAAGGCATATTGGCTGTTTGCGGTTGGCGCGTGCCTCGTCCTTGGGGCGGCGTCCGTCTGGATGGGCGGGCTAAACCAGGACGAAGGCTGGTATCTTTATGCCGCGAACCTCGTTGCCGAGGGGAAGGTCCCATACCGCGATTTCTTCTACACGCAGGGGCCGATGCTGCCAATCGTCTATTCTGCCTTCACGTGGATATGGAAGGCATTTGGAATCCTTGGCGCGCGCGTATTCACTTTTGCAATCGGCGTGTTCGGCATTCTCCTCGCCGCCGTGCTGGCGCGGCGTCTTGCGCCGGAGGGCAGGAAAGGCGAGGCGGCGGTCGCGACGTTGCTTCTCCTGGGGTCAAACCTCTACCACATCTACTTTGTGACGATTCCGAAGACGTATGCGCTCGCCGCGCTCTTTGTGATGTCGGGCTTCCTCTTCATTGACTTGGCGCAGGCCGCGTGGAACCGCTCGCGCGGCGGATTCATATGGGCGGTAGTCTCCGGCCTCTCCCTCGCTTTCGCCTCGGGTACGCGCATATCCCTTGGCGCGATACTTTGCGTCGTCGGTCTTTTCCTGCTGGTCGCGGCATTTCGCGGCCAGCATCGGAGCGTCTTCGCGGGCTTCGTGATTGGCGGCCTCGGCGGGCTTGCGCTCGTTTATGGGCCTTTCCTCGTCTCTGACGGTGCGCGCGAGGGGCTCTTGGCCGCGCAGGCCTACCATGCCGCGCGCGGAGGCGGCGGGCACGACCTCATTTGGATTGTCGGCAGCTTGAGCCGCCTCGTTAGATGGTATCTTCCCGTGTTCGTTGTGCTGGGGCTCGGCTACTTTGCCATTGGCCCTTCGCATCCCATTGGCTCTTCGCGTGTGCCAACGGCCATTTCTCGGACGTTGTGGATGGCGTTAGTCTCTTTCCTTTTGGTGTTCTTTGTGCAGATGTACGCCCCGTTCCCCTACGAGGACTACCAGGTTCCCATAATGGGTCTTCTGGCCGTATTTGCGGTCGTCATGTTCATGTGCGTTTCGGAGAGGCCACTGCCGCTCCTCGTCCTCGGCATGACGTGGGCGCTTAGCTTCGGGAGCCCTCTTCTCGAGAAGTGGACGACCAACGGTCAGGACCGATTCTGGTCGCTCAAAAAGGCGAAGTTCGAGCTTGCGCAGCTCAGGGACGTCGCAAGGCGCATAAACGAGCTCGACCCGGGCGGCACGGAACTTTTCACGCAGGACGTCTATCTTGCAATCGAGACGAACCGCCGCGTCCCGAAGGGCTTAGAGATGGGGCCGTATGCGGTAGTCTCAGACGAGCAGTACGAGCGCTTCGCGGCCGAGGCCTCCGCTCCCGTCGCCGCGCTATCCGGCTACTCGTTCGCGGTGGAAATGCCGCGGGGGACGGAGCGGCCGGTGGAAAAGCAGATGCGCTGCTGGGAGCTTCTAAAGAAGAACTATTCGCTTGTCGACAACGAGTCCTCATTTGGGCAGAACTCTACTCCTCTCCTAATCCTGAAGAGGAAAGACTCTTCTTCAAAACGGGAAAACTGAATATGGCTGAAATACACGGCGTGGCGGGCGAGTGGGCCCGCGTGAAGGGAATGGTCTTCGGACTGTGGCCGCTTTTCCTCGGGGTGTTCGCGGCCGGTGCCTCGTGCGCCGTGCTTGCAACGTCGTCGCTGGTCTGGGGGGCGGTGGCGCTTGTCCTCTCGCTTCTCCACTGCGGCTGGAGCCTTATGAAGGGGATGCGCCACGTCGAGCGCTACTTCAAGGGCGCGCGCGGCGAGGAGCGGGTCTCCGGCATCCTGAAGAGCTTGCCCAGCACGTATCACGTCTTCAACGACTTCGTCGCCGGGGGAACCCACATCGACCACGTGGTCGCGGGCCCGGCGGGCGTCTTCGCGGTCGAGACGAAATACTGGCGCGGAAAGGTATCGCTCGATTCGGGGCACATACTTCTCGACGGGCAGCTCCCGTCCCGTTCCCCCCTTGCGCAGGTCTGCAAGGAGGCGGCGCTTGTGAAGGCGAAGCTTGCGAAAAGCGGGTGGAGCGGCACGGTGACGCCAGTCCTCGCGTTTGCGTCCGACACTTTCGAGGCGAAGATAGCCGAATCGCATGGCGCCGTAATCATAAATTCAAACCATCTCACAAGCGCCTTTTCGACAGGCAGGGTCGTCATTCCCCCTGCGGAGCTTGACCGTCTTGTGAGGCTAATGGAGAGCGGAAAATGAAGAAGATGCTTGGATTCTTTTCTGCGGTAGCAGTGCTTACCGCCATTTTGTGGGGCTGCCAGTGCGCGTCGGAGCCGGCGGAGGGTATTGTCGATATTTCTCCCGCCCCGCCGACGCCGATTGCGAAGTTGTATCCAGGCAAGGCCGACGGCCACATAGGCCTTCGTCTCGGCGACATGCTGCCCGACAGGCACATCTCCCAGATGCGGCTTGACGACGAGATTTCCCGCAGGGCGTGGACGAACCTCGTCACGTTCTACGACTTTGACCACTCGGTCTTCCTGAAAAGCGACTTGGAGCGCCTTGCCCGGCGCGACACGAGGCTGGACGACGAGATCAAGTCTGGCGACGTGTCTTTTGGATTCGACGTCTACAACCTCTACGTCGAGCGTCTTCGCGAGCGCGTCGATTTCGCGACCAACCTCGTCCTCAGCTCGGATTTCGACTTCTCGTCCAACGAGACCTACCGCATAAAGCGCAAGGACGCCCCGTGGCCTGCGACGAAGGAGGAGGCGGAGGAGCATTGGCGCAAGCGCATGAAGAACGAGGCGCTTGTCGCCAGGGTCAACCACGACCTCGACAAGTCGACGAACGTCCTGAACGTCGCGAAGGACATCGTGAAGAAATACCGCCAGTACGCGGCAACGCTCCTCGAGCCGGACGGCGAGACTGTGCTGCAGCACTACCTTTCCGCCGTGGCGCGGGCATACGACCCGCATTCCGAATACATGTCGCCAGCCTCGAAGGAGGATTTCGACATGGAGATGAACTTGACACTCTGCGGGGTAGGCGCGGTCCTTTCCATGGACGACGGCGCGCTTAAGATCGTGGAAATCATGCCGGGCGGGCCTATCGACGTCGACGGACGCATCAGGGAAGGCGACAAGATCGTCGGCGTCAAGCAGGAAGACGGCGAACTCGAGGACGTGATGTGGCAGCCGATGAAGAAGAGCATAAAGAAGATCCGCGGCAAGAAGGGGACGCGCGTCACTCTTGAGATCGTCCCTCGCTCCGATCCCTCGGGCACGACCAAGAAGATGATAGAGCTCGTGCGCGACGAGATAAAGCTCGAGGACCAGGCCGCGACCGGCCGCGTGGAGAAGGTTACGCTCGATGGCGCCACGGCGAAGGTCGGCTATGTCTATCTGCCGGGCTTCTACGGGACTATGGACAAGAAGCCCTCCGACCCGGGCTTCCGCAGCTGCGCCCTTGACGTTGCGAAATACATTGCCGAGTTCAACGCCGAAGACGTAAAGGGCCTTGTCCTCGACCTCCGCGGCAACGGGGGAGGCTCGTTGCGCGAGGCGGTTCTCCTTTCCGCGCTGTTCGTGCCGGGAGGCTCCGCCTTTTCGCCGGAGCCAGTCGTGCAGATCCGCGACGTGCGCTCCCTCGGGGTCCTGCCGATTCCCCCCGGCAACCCCGCGGCGTTCAGGCGTCCGCTTGTGGTCCTAACCGACCGCGCCTCCGCCTCCGCCTCCGAAATCGTAGCCGGCCACCTCCAGGACACTGGCCGCGCCGTCATAGTGGGGGACGTAAAGACCCACGGCAAGGGGACTGTGCAGACAGTGATGGGCCTTGGCCCGGAGAGATACGGTTCCTGCAAGATAACGACCGCAAGGTTCTACAGGGTCGACGGGCGCTCGACGCAGCTTGAGGGCGTCGCCGCCGACATCCACCTGCCGTCGCTCTTGGACTCGCTCGACATCGGCGAGGACAAGCTTACCTACGCATTGCCGTTCTCGCGCATAAACCCGGCCGACTACCGTCTCGTCTGGAACATGCACGCGCTCGTCCCCGCGCTGAAGGCCTTCTCGGACAAGCGTCTCGAGACGAACGAACGGTATATCAAGCATGTCGAGAACGTCAAGGGCATGAAGGCCATCTCCGAGCGCGAAGAGGTTTCCCTCGAGTATTCGGCGCGCAAGGCGCAGATGGCGTCCGACAGGGAGATGCGCGAGCTCGATTCCGACGAAGAGGACGGCGACACCCCCAAGAAGAGGCGCCGCCGCAACGAGCGCAAGAAAGACGACGTCGTGCTGGACGAGGCCATGAACATCGTAATGGACATCATCCGGCTCACGGGCGGCGAGGAGCTGCCGCAGCCGAAAGGAGGGTGGTTCTGATGAACGTCAGGTTCGCCAAGATGCACGGGGCGGGAAACGACTTCCTGATGATCGACGACAGGGACGGCCGCTTCCCGGAGGACTTCCGCCGCATAGCCGCGATGTCGGCGCGGCGGACTGGCGTAGGGTGCGAGGGCGTGATCCTCGTGCAGAAGTCGGCTTCCGCCGACTTCAAGATGCGGTTCTACAACCCCGACGGCAGCGAAGCCGCGCTCTGCGGCAACGGCGCTCGCTGCGTTGCGGCCTTTGCAAAGTCCATCGGAGCCGCCGCGGGGAAGGTCATGTGCTTCGAGACGCGCGCGGGGCTCGTCGACGCCGAGGTGATCGACGACGGCAGGGTCAAGGTCTGGCTGCCGCCGCCGAAGGACCTTCGAGAGGACTTTGTCGATTCCGGCGTTCCCCACAAGATCGTTCCGGTCAAGGGCCTTGCCGACGTCGATGTCGAGGGCGAGGGCCGGAGGATCCGCCTGAGCGAAGAGTTCGCGCCCGAGGGGACGAACGTGGACTTTGTCCTCTACCACCCGCCGCATCGCCTTTCGATTCGCACATACGAGCGCGGCGTGGAGGCGGAAACGGGCGCCTGCGGGACGGGGGCCGTCGCCGCCGCGGTCGTGGGCGTGGCGCAGCACGGGATGGCCTTCCCGGTCCACGTCCGCACGGCGGGCGGGTACGAGCTTGTAGTCGATGGCGTCACCGACGGCGGCTCGTTCGACTCGATCACCCTGACCGGCCCCGTCAAGAAGGTCTTCGAGGGCGAGATCGACCTCGACTCCCTCGGCGACGGCCACGCATAGCGCGGCCGTTTGGGTTGCGGCGACGAGACCTTTTTGATATAATCCTTATATAATGTGAATAAGGAGTAATGGCATAATGAAAAAGGTTTTCGTCGCATCTGTCTTTTTTGCCTCCATATTCGTGGCCGTGGCTTCTGCCTCGGCGATTACCGTGCGGTCAATGGCCGACCAGCGCATTTGGCAGACGCGCTTGAATGCGGCAGATCCTCTGCGTTGGCCGTGGATTGCCGGCGCCGACTCTGCTACGGTCTCGTTCTCGTCTCTCTGCGACGGCCGCGTGCAATCCGTGACTGTGGAGAAACAACTCGGCGACATATGCGGAACTTGCGGCTGGCCGTCCGTCGCAAGCGGCGAGGAGCGCCTTTACGACCTGACGCTTTCTTATCGTTCAGGCGAGGATGTCATTGAAACGCATACGGCCCGCGTTGCGTTGCTGCCGGGCGTGAACGGAGGCAGCGGTGCCACGGTCCGCGACAGTTCGTCGCCGGAATGGGGCGCCGTCAAAGTGAAAAATCCGATGTTTGCCTATGATGCAGCATGGGTGGACGGCGACGTATCCGCTGCCTCGATTGTGCGGCAGACAGAGGGAGGGGCTCCGGTCGAGACAGGTCTTTCCGGTACGAGCGGCTACGATGTAGTTTCCGCCATTTCCAGGCCTTCGCTTTCTCTTCTCTTTGATGGTGTGACCATCTATTCGGGCTTATGCAACTATATGCCCTACGGGATGATTATGTTTGTACGCTAAGTCAAGTTAAGGAGTGATACTATGAAAAAAAGTGCAGTTCTCGCGGTTTTCGCAGCTTCCTTCGCTGGAAGCGTGTTTGCGGCCTCCACCGTCTCCGATGTCGTGGCGCGTCAACGTTGGCCTTGGAGTGACAAGGTTGACATAGACTACACCCTTTCCGGCGACAAGGGCGACGTTACTTTCTCGGCCACATGGGATGGACAGGCGACGCCAGTGGTTCTCGGCACGGACTTCCAGGTCGAGGCGGGGCAGCATCGCTTCGAGTGGTGTCCGACGAACAACTACGCTGGGCAGACGCTCACCGGCTTCACCGTGACGGCGGAGGCCGGCAGCACCGCCGACCACAAGTATCTCGTTCTCGACCTCGTCGACGGCGGCTACACCTTCATGGCCGCTCCGCCAGATGGCGGCTGGACCGACGAATACAAGTCGACGAAGATGGTGTTCGCCAGGTGCCCGGCAGGAATGTACACGAATGGTTATTACCATGTTCGGGCACAGCAAACCGGCGACATGACTACAGCCTTTGGATCGGAGGTCAACTACTCTTACCTTTACGGTCAGGCATCAGCCAGGCATTATGTGACTTTTACGAGCGACTGGTACATCGGAATATATCCCATGACGGTTGCGCAGTATGAGCTGGTGCAGAACGGAAGCGCAAGTTCCGATTACACTCGAAAGGCCATTACCTACAATGCCCTGCGAGGGAACTACAACGACACGCCCGCGATAAACTGGCCGTTCACGAAATATGATGTGGGCGCTGATTCATTTGTCAAGAAAATGAGGGACAAGGCGAGGGGCGCTCTTCTTATCGACCTTCCGCAAGAGGATCAGTGCGAGGCGGCTTTGCGTTGTGGCACGCTTACTTTCTGGCACACGGGAGGAACTAAAGACGATTCTCTCGAGACGCTTACCAACTGTGTAAAGGACATCATAAATTATTATTACACAAATGGGGGAGTTGCCGAGCTCAAGCCGGTAGGCGCAAAGGACGCAAACCCATGGGGCCTTTACGACATTGCTGGCAATGGATGCGCTTCATGGACCCTTGATACAGCTGCGAGGCAGATTACACCGACGATTGACCGAGGCTGTGCGGCTGCCGGAGCGCCGGGGGGAACCGATCCGGTAGGTGCGTACATTAGGCCCGAAGACATTACGAACAACGCTGGACTGAAACGTGTTGTGCATGGCTCGGGAAACTATGGCACGTCGACAAGGTTGTATGAACTTTTGCCAGGATTGCGCAATGTGTACTTTCAGTACAACAGCGCTGCCGCCCGCTTCGCGATCCACCTGAAGCAGCTTAACTTTCCCGAATAGTGTCGGGATATGGCATGACAATCAAGGAGATAGTCGAGTCGGAAGCGCTGAAGACTGCGGTTGAAGACTATCGCAGCATGTGCTTCTGGAACGTGGACGAAGACTTCCTCCCGCGAAACCGGCGGGAGGTATTGTTCGCGCTCGACAATCTTGAAAAATACGGCGACATGAAGGCCTATCGTATTGCGGGAGAGTTTCGTCAATGGCTCTAACTGCCCAGCAGGAGGCGGTCCTGAGATTGCTGGCCAGGAACAGGGTCGAGAATTCCGAAAGCTACGTTGCCGGCGGCTTGGCCTTCAATTACAGGCTTGGAACGCCGCGCCTTTCACGCGACATCGACATCTTTCACGATTCGAAAGAGGCGATGTTTCGCAGCTGGGAGATGGACAAGGGTGTTCTCACGGCAAATGGATACGCCGTGAAGCCCATTCGCGTTCTCGAATACTTCATTGAGGCGGAAGTGTCGAGGGATGGGCGGCAGACGGAGATACAGTGGGGCACTGACAGTGCCTATCGGTTCTTCCCTTTGCAGCCAGATCCTGTCGTGGGCTTTACGTTACATCCTCTTGACCTTGCCGCAAACAAGCTTTCTGCGCTCGTCGGACGAACAGAGCCGCGTGATTGGATTGACGTCATCACCGCGATGAAAGAGCTGCAGCCGCTTGCATGCCTTCTTTCAGTTGCATGCGGCAAGGATCCCGGTTTTTCGCCGACCTCAATGCTTGAATATGTTGCTCGTCGCCGCTACAACCAGGTGGAGATTGACGAAAAGATCATTCCAAAAGGAGTGTACAACGCGGAGGAGCTTTGCCGATTCTGGCATGATGAAATCGAGCGTACTCGGCGAGTGCTTGAGAAATTTCCTCGTTCCGAGGTCGGGAAGGCCGTAATGTCTAAGGGCGGCGGGCTCTTCAAGGGCGACGATACAGCGCTCGAGGCAGCCCTCAGCGCAGGCGAGCTCGAGTTCCACGAGGGAACGATTGGAGGCGCATGGCCAAGAATCATTGGATAGGGATGGTGGTTCTCGCCGCCGCGTGCACCGCCGGCGGGGCGGAACGGCGGATATTCCTCGACGACTACCGTGACAAAATGGCCGGCGCGTGGGTTGGGCAGTCGGTGGGCGTCGCCTACGGCTGGCCGACGGAGTTCCGCTTCTGCGGAACGCTCGTTCTCCCGAGGAAGATGCCGAAGTGGAAGCCCGAAATGATAAACGAGACGTTCGCGCAGGACGACCTGTATGTCGAGATGACGTTCCTCGACACTCTCGACAGGCGCGGCATCGACGTCTCGCCGCGCCTTGCGGGAATAGACTTCGCCAACTCGACGTATCGCCTCTGGTGCGCCAACATGAAAGGGCGCAACAACTTGCGCCACGGCATCGCGCCCCCCTGGAGCGGCCACCCCAAGTTCCACTCCTCTCCGTACGACATCGACTACCAGATCGAGGCCGACTTTTCCGGCATAATATCCCCTGGCTGCCCCAACCGCGCCGTTGCGCTGGGCAACGTGTTCGGTTCGATGATGAACTTCGGCGACGGAGTGTATGCCGGGCAGTTCGTGGGGGCCATGTACTCGGAGGCGTTCTTCTCTTCCAACCGCCTTGCCATTGTAGATGCCGCGCTCGGGTATATCCCGAGAGAGAGTCGCTATGCCGAGATGGTGCGGGACGTGAGGGGATGGTATCTTGCCAACTCCAACGACTGGCAGGCGACGTGGAAGAGCGTCGTCGGAAAGTACTACCTTGACGTCCCTACTAACACCTACGGCAAGGTCACCCGTGCCGCGCTCGACGTCAGGGTGAACGGGGCGTTCGTGCTGATCGGGTATCTGCACGGCGAGGGCGACATCGCGAAGACCATGTACATTTCCACTCGCTGCGGGTGCGACTCAGACTGCAATCCTTCCACGGCGTGCGGCGTCCTTTTCACGTCGATGGGCTTGAAGGCCGTGCCCGATGAATACAAGAGCGCCCTCAGCACGACCAACAAGTGGGAGAACACCGACTACGACTGGACCAAGCTCCTCGAAACTACGGAGCGTGTCGCGAAGGCGAACGTCGTCGCGGCGGGCGGGCGGATCGAAAAGGACGCATCCGGCGCGGAGTGGATGGCCGTGCCAATCGAGAAGCCGCGCCCAAATGCATTTGAGCATATCCACAAGAAGATGAAGCAGCCGCCGTTCGACGTCCGTTACACCGACGCGGAGATGGAGCAGATACTATACAATCCGGTCAGGGGCCCGGGCAGCCCGTCGGAGCCAAGGAGAAGGAGATGATTGCATTAATCGCGGTTTTTGCCGCATCCGTAGTCATTACGCCGGAGTCGGAGATCGTCGTCACGCAGGACGCGCCGGCGGCGACGAGGCTCGCGGCGGATGAACTTGGCTTTTTCCTCAAGGAGGCGCTTGGCAGCCAGTTGCCGGTCGTTTCCTCCCGAACGCCAGGCAAGACGGCGGTCGTCCTCGGCGGCAAGGTTCCAAAAGGCCTTGGAGTGGACGGCTTCGTCGTGGATGCCAGGGACGGCGAGGTGTCGATTGTCGGCGAAGACGGCGATGCGCCGGATCTGTCCAAGACGGCTTTTCTCGCCGACGAAGCCCCATGGCAGACATGCTTCCGGCGCGGCACCCTTTTCGGCGTATATGACTTCCTCGAACGACATGCAGGCGTCAGGATGTATTTCCCCGGCGAGCTCGGGACTGTCGTGCCAAAGGCGAAGGGGATCGAGGTTCCTGAGGGGCGTCGCGTCGTGGAGCCAGTGTTCACGGTGCGGCGATACGGCTTTGACGACGGAAAGGTGCCGAATGAGGTCCGCGCCGCGACGAAGGAGGGCTCAGAAGTCGCCGCGAAGCGCCTAAACTGGTATCGCCTCAGGATGGAGACGCAGCACATCCCCTGTTGTCACGGCAACCGGTGGAACTACCTTCTCGAGCGCTTCCACGAGACGCATCCGGAATATTTCGTCCTTAAGCCTAACAAGGAAGGCAAGCTGGAGCGCGACGTATCGTTCCCGACGAAGGAAGACCGCCACAAGGGCCATCTTTGCCATACTTCGAAGGTCTGGGACGAGATATACGAGGACGCAAAGGCGTATTTCTCGGGCAAGAGCGCGTCCTCCCGCGGCATCCCGGGAGGCAAGTGGGGCCTCAATACGAGCGGCAACTGGTTCGATCTCATGCCGCAGGACGGCATGAGCTGGGTGCGCAGCTGCCGTTGCGACGAGTGCATGAAGGCCCTTGGTTCCGTGGCGGCGAGGAAGAGGAACAACCACTTCGCCAGCGACCTCATCTGGCGGCGCACGTGCGAAGTGGCGCGGCGCCTCAGGGAGGACGGCCTCAAGGACGCCCGCGTCACGCAGATGGCCTACATTCCATACGGGCTCGTGCCTTCCTTCGACATCCCCGACAACGTCGATGTGATGGTGGCGCGGCGCGGGCCGTGGGGAGAGGTCGACCGTCCGCTTCAGGACAAGGAGAACGCCGAGGTCAAGGCGTGGGCCGACAAGCTTGGCCACAAGGTATGGCTTTGGAACTACCCCGACAAGGTCGGCTGCTGGAATCTCCTCATGCCCGACGTCCCTCAGCTCGCCCCCCGCGCGTGGGCGTCGTACTACAAGTCCGTCAGGCCGTTTGCCTTTGGTGCGTTCGCGGAGTCGGAGTCTGACAACTGGATGTACAACTACCTGAACTACTACGTCTTCTCGCGTGTCTCGTGGGATCGCGATGCAGACGTCGAGGCGATACTTGCCGAGCACCACCGCCTCATGTTTGGTGCGGCGGCGAAGGAAATGGCGGAGTTCTACGACACGCTGGAGGAGAAGTGGACGAGGGAGATCGCCGGGCATCCGGTGGACTCCCCTCTGGGGCCGGGAGTCTCGAATGCGCCAAGCGAAGACGACATGCAGGAGAAGGTCTTCTCGCGCGGCGTCATGAAGCGCTTCGAGTCGCTCTTCTCCGCCGCGCTCGCCAAGCTCCCCGCAGGCTCAATCGAGGCGCGCCGCGTGGAGTTCGTAAAGCGCGAGTTCTTCGACCCGCTCGACAGGCGCTATGGCAAGTTCGCAGTTCCTCCGCTTGGCGTCAAGGAGGGCATGACCGTTCCACAATGGGAGGCAAGAAGGGGCGAGATACTCGACACGTTGCTTGAAATGCAGTACGGAAAGCGTCCGGTGGAGAAGCCCGAAGAGCTCTGGTTCGAGGATCTCTACCCGCCCATGGTCGTAAAGTTGACGAATCCCGATTCACGGGCAATGCGACGCTACATGGTATGCCGCTACAAGGGCCCTTATGGAGAGGACTCGTTTCGCTTCATCGCATTCATTCCCGCGAACGCGAAAAAGCCGGTTCCGGCGTTTCTGCTCATCTGCAACCGCAATCCCGGCAACATCGACGTGATGCGGAAGCAGCGCAGCGGATTCTGGCCCGCCGAGGAGATCGTCAAGCGCGGCTACGCGGCGATCGCGTTCTGGAACAGCGAACTTGCCGTAGACCACGTCACCGGGCCTCGCACTGGCGTCATGCGCTGCTTCGGCAAGCCCGGCGAAGAGCGTGCGCAGGACGCCTGGGGCGTGCTGTCCGCCTGGGCGTGGGGCGCGAGCCGCGTGATGGACTGGATCGAGACCGAGCCGCGCATCGACAAGTCGCGCGTCGCGGTCGTAGGCCATTCGCGCGGCGGCAAGACGGCGCTTCTCGCCGGCGCGACGGACAGGCGCTTCGCCATGACGGTCTCGAACTGCTCCGGGTGCTGCGGCGCCAAGCTCCACCGGTACACGGGCAGGAGGGTGGAGAGCATCGACATGATCGCGACGGCGTGTCCGTTCTGGTTCTGCCCGGCGTTTCCGCAGTGGCGCGGCAAGGACAGGGAGGTGCCATTTGACCAGCATTGGCTTATCGCGTCCATCGCGCCGAACCTCGTATATGTAAATTCCGCCGAGGGCGATCCGTGGGCAGGGCCACCCGGGGAGAGGCGGTCTGCCGAGCTTGCCGAGCCGGCATGGGCGGTCTTCGGGAAGAAGAACTGCGTGCGGGCCTATTGCCGCAAGGGGGCGCACGACTTGACCGCCGAAGACTGGCATCGTTTCCTCGATTTCGCCGACGAACACAAATGGCGCTGACTTTTACTGAAACAACAAAGGAGAAAGACATGGAAATTACAAGGAGATCGTTCGTGGAGGCCGCGCTCGCGGCGTGTGCGTTCCCGTATGTTGGGTGCCGGACAAGATGCCCCGACGGCAAGGTGCGCCTTGCCTGCGTAGGCATCGGCCAGCAGGCGTGGTTTGACATTCAGCAGTTTGAAAAGTCGGGGCTGGCGGAATTCGTCGCCTTCTGCGACACAGACCTCCTCGGAAAGCAGTGTGTCCCGGCGCTGAAGAAATATCCCAAAGTCCCGACGTTCACGGACTTCCGCAAGATGCTTGACGCGATGGAGGGGAAGATCGACGCCGTCGCAGTGATGAACCCGGACTTCTCGCACTTTCCCGCGCTCATGGACGCGATGCGCCGCGGCCTTGCCGTGTTCAGCGAGAAGCCCCTCGCCCACACGTTCGAGGAGTGCGAGCTCTTGATGGCCGCGGAGAGGAAATACGGCGTCGTCACGCAGATGGGCAACCAGGGGCATTCCGGCGACAACTACTACCAGTTCAAGCACTATGTCGAAAACGGGATCCTCGACGTGTCCAAGCTGACAAGGCTTGTCGCGCACATGAACATGTCGCGCAGGTGGCACAAGTGGAACGGCAATGTCGCTGGTTTCCGCTCGGGCGAGAAGATGCCCAGGGGAATCGACTGGGATACATGGCTTGGCACGGCTTCCTACCACGAATACTCGAAAGACTACGTACAGGGCGAGTGGCGCAGCTGGTACGACTTCGGCAACGGTGCGCTTGGCGACTGGGGTGCGCATACGATGGACACGATGCACCGTTTCTTCGACCTTGGCCTTCCGACGCGCATCGACATCGAGAACGTCGGCGGATGGAACGCATACGTATTCCCGATGCAGGACACGCTCAAGTTCAAGTTCCCCGCGAAGGGGCGGCGACCGGACGTCACGCTTGAGTGGTACGAGGGCCTGGACAACACTCCGTCGCTTCCGAAGGGCTTCGAGTACTACAAGAGGCGTGCAGCGGCCGTTCCTCCGCCCGGAGGCGTGAAGGCTCCCGAAAAGCAGACGCTGCTGCCCGGCAAGTTCTTCTGCCTTTCCGACGGTACCGCATGGCAAGGCGGTTCGCACGGTTCGGCGATTTTCCGCTGCGGGATGCCGCAGAACAAGGTCCCCGAGTATCCGAAGCCGACTTCCGACCACTGGACGAACTTCCTTCTCGCCGTCATGGGCAAGGAGGAGACGCGCAGCCCGTTCTCCGTGGCGGCTCCCCTTTGCGAGGTGTTCTGCCTCGGCGTGATAGCCCAGCGTCTCAACCGCGGCATCGTCTTTGATCCTGAGAATAAGCGCATGGTCGGCGATTCGGAGGCCGATGCGCTCCTTAAGGGCTCGCCCAACACCCCGCGCAAGGGCTGGGAAGGGTTCTACAAAGTATAGGCAGGATGAACAGGCGAGAGTTCATATTGGGCGCCGGGGCCCTTGGCGCAGCTGCGCCCGCAATGGCGGCAGAGGCACGTGATGCCGACGCCGCCTTTGCGGGCAAGCCTATCCTCGAGATGGGGATCCTGTCCGACATCCACATAACCGACGACGCGAGCTGCGCTGATTTCCGCAGGGCGCTCAAGATGTTCGACAGACGCCGTGCGGACGCCGTGCTCTGCACGGGCGATCTCGCCGACCATGGGTTGGTAAGCCAGCTCAGGCGCGTCGCCGTGACATGGAACGAGGTCTTCCCGGAGATGCGCCGTTCCGACGGCGGACGCATAGAGCGGCTCTTCCACTATGGAGACCACGATACATACTTGAACTTCAAGGCCAGGAAGCGCTTCGTCTATGACCTCGGCCTCGGCTCGGAGTTCATCCCCGACGTCGGTCCTGGCAAGGTGTGGGAGGAAGTCTTCGGGGAGAAGTACGAACACATCGTCCACCGTAGGCTGAAGGGCTATGACTTCGTCCTTTCGCATTTTCGGCGCGGACCGGCCGCCGTAAACCCGGCAGGCAACAACGTGCCGGGCCTTGAGCGCTTTCTCGAGAAGTTGGACCTTCCGAAAGACAAGCCGTTTTTCTATATGCAGCACCGCATCTACAACGGCACCATAGAGCGGGAGGGCTGCGACGACCGCCGAGGTTGGGACGACGGTACCACGACGGCGATACTCTCCAAGTACCCGAACTGCATTGCGCTTTGCGGGCACGGCCATATACCGGCGACAAACGAGACTTCGCTATGGCGAGGCGCGTTTACGGCGGTCGAGGTTCCGTCGCTCTTCTATTCGCTGGAGACGTGGGTGCCGAAGGTCAAGACCGACGACAACAAGCACCAGGCGCTTTGGATGCGGGTTTATCGTGACCGCATAGCCATTGAGCGCATTGACGTCACAACCGGCGGGAAGCTCGCGGCCGACTGGATGATCAGCTTGCCCGCCGGACTTCCGGCCGAGTCCGCCGCGTCTCCCGGCGAGCCGGTTCTCGTTGCGCCGTCCGGGACCTCGGTTGCCGTCTCTTGGGCGGTGCCTGCGCTCGCCACTGGCGGAGTGGAGATAAGCGAGAAGCCGGACTTTTCCGACGTCCGCTACGTAAAGAGCGGCGAGATGCCGCTCGCCGACCTCGACGACAAGTCGCTAATGGCGCGAGTAGGCGGGCTTAAGCCCGCGACGCGCTACTTCTACCGCACCGTCACGCAGGAGGTAGTCTCCGCGAGGAATCCGCATGCGGCGCGCATCAAGGCCGGGCGCCGCGTAGTAGGAAAGACGCACTCCTTCTCTACGCCGGGAAATGGCGCAGAGTCTCGCTTTGCAGTCATCAACGACACTCATGCGAACTGGAAGGCGTTCAAATGCGTTACGGAGCGTCTGCGTGCGTCGCGCCCGCCTGTTGTCGTGTGGAACGGTGACGCGCTGAACTGCACGGAGGACAAGGCGACTGCGGTCAAGACGTTTCTGTCGCCGGACGTCCCGGCAAGGGACTATGCGTCTGATTCGCCGCTTCTGTTCCTTCCGGGGAACCACGACTTCGAGGGGCAGTACGCGCGGCACATCGACGAAGTTGTCGCATGCCGTCCCGCGGCAGAGCACGAGGGGCGCTTTGCCGCGCTGAAGTGGAATTTCGCCGTGAGACAGGGCGATGTCGCCCTTGTCGGGCTCGACACGGGCGAGGGAATCCACGACGAAGACGCAAGGCTCTGCGGGCTTGGCTCGTTCTCGGCCTATCGTGCGCTGCAGGCTGAATGGCTTGAAGAGGCATTGGCGAGAAGTGAAATCGCATCCGCGCCGTTTGCCGTTGCCTTCTGCCACATACCGCTGTACAATTCCGGCCCGAATCCGAACGGGTGCGAGAAGCCTCTTCCCAGGGGGTGCGCTTCGTGGATACGGGAGTGCAACGAGTCGTGGGGACCGGTGCTCGACAGGCGCGGTGTGCAGCTTGTCGTCTGCGGGCACGAGCATTTGCACCGCTGGGACGACGCGGTGCCGGGGCATCGATGGGCGCAGGTTCTCGGCGGCGGGCCGGAGATGGGCTATGGCGCCGGATTTGTCGCGGATGACCGCTATTGCCCGACTGTCGTCGAGGGTTCCGTCGTGGACGGCCGGCTCGTCGTGACTGTTCACGATGTCTGGAGGAACAAAGTGCTGTCTACTCGCGTGTTTGAAAGGAGAGAAAGGACATGAAGAAACTGATAGCCGCCGCCATTGCGGCGTCGGCCCTTGTCGTGCATGGCGCAGGCAAGACCGAGGAGGAGATAATCCAGGAGGGCGTGCATACGTACATGCCCGAAAACTACCATGCGCCGACGTCTGCGGCGGTCAAGGCCGCGCTTGAAAGGTTCCGCGACAGGAAGCTCGGCCTCATGGTGCACTTCGGGATCTACAACCAGCTCGGGATACACGAATCGTGGCCGCTCGTGGACGAGGAGGCGTCGTGGTCGCGCAGGCTCGTGGACTGGACTGGCGACGGGGAGGAGCTGAAGCGCACGTACTGGTCGATGTACAGGTCGTTCAACCCCGTGCGGCTTCAGCCGGAGGTGTGGGCCGACATCGCAGCCCGTAACGGCTTCCGCTACCTCGTGCTTACGACAAAGCACCACGACGGCTTCTGCATGTACGACTCGAAGTACACGGACTGGAAGGTGACGGCGAAAGACTGTCCGTTTTCGTCGCACAAGTACGCCGACGTCTGCCGCAATGTGTTCGACGCATTTCGCGCGCGCGGCCTCGGCGTAGTATGCTACTTCTCCAAGCCCGACTGGCACCATCCCGACTACTGGGAGAATTGCGGGATGGGCAGGCACGTGACGAGAATGCCCACCTACGACGTCAAGGCCGAGCCGGAACGGTGGGCGCGGTTCAGGGAATACACCAGGAACCAGCTCCTCGAACTCGTCGCGGGGTACGGGCCATTTGATAGCCTCTGGCTCGACGGCGGGCAGGTGCAGCCGAAGTTCGGTCTCGACATCCGCATTGAGGAGATCGTCGACGAGGCTCGCAAGATCCAGCCTGACCTTCTTGCAGTCGACCGCACTGCCGGCAACACCTGCGAGGACGTCATAACGCCGGAGCAGACCGTGCCTCCGAAGGCGCTGGAAATCCCGTGGGAGACGTGTACGCCTCTCGGCACAGGCTTCTCGTACCGCTACGACGACTCGTACATGCCGGTGAAGGACCTCGTGCATCTCTTCGTCGACATCGTCGCAAAGGGCGGCAACCTGGCGCTCGACATCGCGCCAGGGCCCGACGGACGCTTCCCTCGGACCGCCGTGGAACGTCTCGACGGGCTTGGGAAATGGCTGAAGGCGAACGGCGAAGCGATTTACTCGACGCGGCTCTGCCCTCCGCATCGCAGCGGCGACTGGGCGTTCACGCGCGGCAAGGGTGGCGAGACCTATGCAATCCGCCTGTGGACCAAGGCCCCCGAGAGGACGTTGGAGTTGCCGGATGGCATCGGGCGGTTCAGCAAGGCCGTGCACCTTGCAACGGGAGCGGTCTCGCAGATATCAAAGGACGGGACGTTCTCTTTCGCGGCGGACGCGTGGCCCGATGGCATTGCCGACGCCTTCCGTCTGGAGTAGCCGAATCCGACCATGATTTACATAAATACACATAAGGAGAAATTAACAATGCAAAAACTGATTTTCGCGGCCGCAACGATGGCTGCGCTTTCCATGTGCGCCACAACTGTAGCCGCTTCCGATTCGCAATGCGCGCCGAAGAAACGAGCGCTTAGCCCGAGCTGCCGCGTCTCGACGCTGCCGTACAAGCTTGGCGTCGCCCGCTACACGATGCACAAGCAGCCGTTCGACCACGTGCTGGAGATGCTTGAGGACATGGACTGCCACTACCTCGGCCTCATCGACAGCTCTATACGGCGCGATGCGTCCGACGGCGAAATCGCCGCCTACAAGGAGAAGTGCGCCAAGTTCGGCGTGGAGGTCGTCTCCCTCGGGCCGCTTTACTTCTCGGACGAGGAGACGCTCGCCGCCGCGTGCAAGTTCGCGAAGCGCTACGGGATGAAGTACATCTCCGTCGTGCCGTTCGAGTTCAATCCGAAAATCGCCGGCATATCCGATCCCAAGGAGAGGAGCAAGATATGCCCTCCCAGGGAGTGGAGGCTGGAGAGCGACAAGATGATGGACCTGCTCGAGAAGTACTGCATCGAGTACGACCTCAGGGCGGCCGTCCACAACCACGGCCCTGACAACGCTTATCTCTACCCGACGGCGGAGTCGTCGCTTGCGCGCATAGGCGGCCGCGACAAGAGGCTGGGCGTATGCCTTGACGTCGGGCACGAGCGCCGCGCCGGGCTGGACCCCGCGGAATTCATCCGCAAGCACGGCGACCGCGTGGTCGAGGTGCATCTCAAGAACATCAAGATCGACCCCGTGGCGAATTATGCGAAGGAGGGCCCGCGCGGGGAGCTTGACATACCAGGCATCCTCCAGGCACTGGCGGACGTCGGCTACAACGGCTACTGCCTCGTGGAATACGAGAAGGACTTCGACTGCAACGAAGTCCCCCTGGCGGAGTCCATAGGCTACTATCGCGGCGTCATGGACTGCATACGCCCCAAGGCCGTGATGAGGCCGGTGCCGGAAGGGGCCAACAGCCTCACCGCCCAGGAGAAGGCCGAGGGCTGGAAGCTCCTTTTCGACGGGAAGAACCTCCCCGCAGACCTCTGGATGGGCGCTAAGGAAGAGTGGCTCAAGGACGAGAAGTTCCCCGAGCGCGGCTGGTTTGTAAAGGACGGTTGCCTCACGATGCGCCCCACGAGGGGCATCGCGCAGGACAGGACCTGGTTCCCGCTGCCTCCGGAGGACGCGAAGCTGGGCGGCGGCGGAGACATCGTGACCCGCCGCAAGTATTCCGACTTCGCGTTCAAGTTCGACTTCAGGCTGACGAAGGGCGCCAACTCCGGCGTAAAGTATTTCTTCAACGAGGGCCAGCACAAGAGCTCGTGCGAAGAGTACCAGGTTCTCGAGAACTTCCACCCCGACTCCGACAAGGGCGTCGGCGGCAACCGCAAGTGCGCGTCCCTCTACGACATCTTGGCGGCCAATGCCGACGGGATAGCGAAGGGCGCCGGCGAGTGGAACTCCGGCATGGTCGTCGCCAAGGGCAACCACGTCGAGCACTGGCTCAACGGAGTCAAGGTGCTTGAATACGAGCGCGGCTCCAAGGCGTTCCGCGACGCGGTGGCTAAGTCCAAGTATCTCGCGTGGCAGGATCCCGGCTCGTTCTGGGGCGAGGCCCGCGAGGGTCGGCTGCTGCTGCAGGACCACACCGATTCCACCGTCTCGTTCTGCAACCTCAAGGTGAAGGAGCTGTGACGGATCATTTGATATACTCTACAGTATGGAATCAAATGGGAAGTCGCTCTTAGAGTACGACCGCACGCGCGTCTGGCATCCTTACGCATCGCTTAAGGACCCGCCGCCCGTGCGGCTTGCGGATTCCGCCTCCGGAGTCGAGATTGCTCTTGCAGACGGAACGCGCCTCATAGACGCCGTGTCGAGCTGGTGGTGCGTCGCCCACGGCCACAACCATCCGGCGATCGTGGAGGCGATGCGCCGCCAGTCTGAAAAGCTCTGCCACGTGATGTTCGGCGGCTTCACGCACGCTCCGGCCGTGGAACTTGCCGAGAAGCTTGCGGCAATCGCGCCTGCAGGGCTCGACCGCGTCTTTTTCGCGGACTCGGGGTCCATATCCGTCGAGGTCGCCGCGAAGATGGCCGTGCAGTATCAGGCCGCGCTCGGAAGGCCGGAGCGCAACCGGCTCGTCGCGCTGAAAGGCGGCTACCACGGCGACACGTCCCTTTGCATGTCGCTGTCGGATCCAGACGGAATGCACGTTCTCTTCAAGGGCGTGATGTCGCGCCACTTCTTCGCCGAGAAGCCGTCCGTCCCGCCTGGCGGAGAGTGGAATCCCGCAGACGCAGAATCGCTGCGCCGCATAGTTGACGAGCACGAGGGCGAGATCGCGGCAATCGTCTGCGAGCCGGTGTTCCAGGCGGCGAACGCGATGAACTTCTACCATCCGGGATATCTGCGCGAGATGCGCCGCATCTGCGACGAACGCGGCATTCTCCTGATATTTGACGAGATCGCGGCAGGCTTCTACCGCACAGGTCCCCTGTGGGCGCATTCGCGCGCTGGGATTTCGCCGGACATAATGACGGTCGGCAAAGCTCTCACGGGCGGGCACATCACGCTTGCCGCGACTCTCGCGTCCGCGAAGGTCGCCGACGTCATTTCCTCCGGGAATCCGTCGGCTTTCATGCATGGCCCTACATACATGGCGAATCCGCTCGCATGCGCGGCGGCGTCTGCCTCGCTGGACCTTTTCGCGTCGGGCGGATATGGGGAAATGGCGGAGGGAATCGGCCGGCGCTTTGAGGCGGGGCTTAGGCCGCTAAGTTCTCTTCCCAACGTTCGCGACGTGCGCGTATTAGGGGCCGTGGGCGTTGTCGAGGTCGGTCGCCTGCCCGCGAGAGACGACATAGAGCGCGTCATCCGCAGGCACGGCGTATGGCTTAGGCCTTTCTGCAATTTCATATATTCCATGCCGCCGCTCGTCTCCGACGGCAGGACGGTCGATCGCATAGTAGAGGCCATCGCGGATCTCGCCAAGTGTCCGCCAGGGCCAGAGGTTTCCGGGGATTTCCATGAGTGACGATCTTTTTTGCGTGAAGATGCGCGCTTCCGCGCATGGAGAGCACGTATCGGGCGCGGAGCGCATCGTTAGGCAAAAAGACGTGCCAGGCGCTCTTTCAGCTCTCGTGGAGCGCGCGCTTGCGCATTCGCGCGGCAGGCCAGACTTCATAAACCTCAAGGTGGAGGAACCGGGGGAAATAGTCCGCCTTAAGGCGCTCAAGGTCTTTCAGAATCCTACGGCGACTGCGGAGGAGGGGCGGGCTCGCGCGGTTGAGCTCCTTGCAGGCGCGGGCGTTGGGCGCGCTGCCGAGATAATGGAGATGCTCCCTGCGACATACGCCATGCGCGGGGCGATGATTCTCGATGTCGATACCCTTGAAAGGCTTGAGCCAGACCATGAGCGCGGGGTGAGGGCGACGCGCATGGACTCGGCGGACTCCCGGGTCTTTTCGGCGAAAGGCCCCAAAGACCATTTTTCAGAGGCGATTGTCTTGGCCACAAAAGTCGCAAACGCCCCTGGAATCGTAGGGGAGATCTGCGTTTCCGACGATCCTGGATATGTGACCGGCTACGTGGCGTCGAAAGAGTTTGGCTATCAGCGCATATCCGTCGTCAAGGAGTCTGGTGATCCGCACGGAGGGAGGATATTCCTGTATCGCGGTCCCCGCGAAAAGGTTGCGGAGACGATACGCTATCTCGAAAGCCAGACAGTTCTCGTAGAAGGAGTCCCGCGGCGTTGCTGCGGCAATGGCTCAGGCAGACATGACATTGTAGATGCGGAGCTTCGAGAGATTGCCGCAGCCGGGCTTTACCGCAAATGCCGCGAGCTTGGTTCCGAGGCGCATGGTGCGGTGGTGCTTGCCTCGAACGACTACCTTGGCCTCGCAGGGGACGCAAGAGTCGCCGAAGCCGCGACGGAGGCAGCTCGCCGCTGGGGTTCCGGCTCCGGGGGCTCCCGCCTCACTACGGGAACGATGCCGCCGCATGTCGCGCTTGAGCGGCATCTTGCGGCGTTCAAGGGCACGGAAGAGGCCGTCCTCTACGCGACGGGCTACATGGCCAACGTAGGAGTCCTCTCGGCTCTTGCGAAGAAGGGCGACGTGATCTTCTCGGACGAGCTAAACCATGCGTCGATAATCGACGGCTGCCGGCTTTCCGGCGCTGATGTTGTAATCTACCGTCACGGCGACATGGACGATCTTGAGGGCAAGATGGCCGCATTCTCCGACAGGCGGCGCAGGATTGCCGTTTCAGACGGCGTATTCTCGATGGACGGTGATGTTCTCGATCTGCCGCGCTTTGTCGGCATATGCGAGAGGCACGATGCGTTTTCCATAGTTGACGAAGCGCATGCGACTGGAGTCGTCGGCGCAACGGGAAGGGGGCTTGCGGAGCATTTCGGATGCGCTAAGCCAGATGTCACAATCGGGACTCTATCTAAGGCCCTTGGTTCGGAGGGCGGCTTCGCCTGCGTTTCGCATGCGCTGGCCGAGTATCTCCGCAACAAGTCGAGGCCGTTTGTGTTTTCTACGGCGCCCTCCCCTGGCACGGCGGCGGCCGGAGACGCGGCGCTTTCGATTCTCGAGAACGAGCCTTGGCGAGTGGCGCGTCTCGCGGAAAACGTCGCGTTCTTCGTCGGTGAGCTTGCAAAGCGCGGCATCAAGGTCGCGACAGGCTCTGCCATCGTGCCCATCCCCGTCGGCGACGAGCGCCGTGCGTCCGCCGCCGCCGCGTCGCTTGAGAAGGAGGGCTTTGTCGTTTCCGGCATACGCTATCCGACGGTGCCAATGGGCGCCGCCCGCCTTAGGGCGGCAGTGTCGAGCGTCCACGGGAAAGACCAGCTCTCCGCCGCCGCCGCGGCAATCGCCGAAACCCTCGCCGGATGGACGAATTGACTGACGCGCGTTTACATTTTCCCGGCAATGATGTAAAATATGCGTTACTGATATTATAGCCACACACAAGGAGAACGAGCCATGACGACATACAAGACGACGGGAACATGTTCGCGCGAGATAAACTACGAGGTCGAGAACGGCGTTGTCGTCAAGTGCGAGTTCGTGGGTGGGTGCCCGGGCAACACCAAGGGCGTCGCAAAGCTCGTCGTCGGCCGCAAGGTCGAGGATGTGATCGCGCTTCTCAAGGGCATACCGTGCCGCAACGGTACCTCCTGCCCCGACCAGCTGGCGCGCGCGCTTGAGCAGACAATCCGGCCGATCGCATGAGCGATGCTGACAATCGGCGGCTGACGTTCGGCAGGGTGTGTGTCGCCTTCGTGCCGCTCATGGCACTAATCGGAATGATTGTCGTCGGCGTATCCGTCTTCGGGCGTGACGTCGGCGACGGGCCGAGCCAGATTTCGCTCGTCTTTGCGACGGCCCTTGCGGCCATCCTGGCGATTGCGTCGGGCGGTGCGTCATGGTCTGCGCTTGAAAACGGCATTACATCGTCCATCTCAAAGGCTGGCGTCTCGATAATGATCCTCTTCATGATCGGAATGCTTTCCGGCGCGTGGATGATCGGCGGCGTGGTGCCTACGCTGATATGCTATGGCGTGAAGATAATGAACCCACACCTCTTCCTTGTGTGCACATGCGTCATCTGCGCCATCGTGTCCCTGATGACAGGCTCGTCGTGGACGACCGTGGCTACTATAGGAGTCGCGCTTCTCGGCATTGGCACCGCGCTTGGCGTGCCCGTGGCGTGGAGCGCGGGAGCGATTATCTCAGGGGCGTATTTCGGCGACAAGCTTTCGCCCCTTAGCGACACCACGATCCTGGCGAGCTCCTCGACGGGAACGGAGCTCTTCGTCCACATTAGGTACATGCTTTTTACCACGATTCCGTCGATGACGCTGACGCTGGCAATATTCCTCGCGGCGGGGTTCTTCCTCGCCGATGCCGCCGCGGTCAACGTGCAGGAGTTTTCTGGCGGGCTTTCGCGCACGTTCAACATCAGTCCGTGGACGTTGCTTGTGCCGCTTGCGACTGGGGTTCTCATCGCCATGCGCATGCCGTCGCTTGCGGTGCTTTTCCTCTCCGCGCTCATGGGCGGCGTCTCTGCCGTGGTTCTCCAAGGCGACGTTCTCCTGTCCGTGGCCGGCGAGAGCGCGCCGTCCGTTGCCGGATACTACAAGGCCCTTATGACCACTTTCTTTGCGCCGACGCACATCGCCACCGGGAACGAGGTCTTAGACCGCCTCGTCTCGACGCGCGGCATGTCGGGCATGCTCTCTACGGTGTGGCTGATTCTCTGCGCCGTCTCTTTCGGCGGCGTCATGTACGCTGGCGGCATGCTGAGGACGATAGCCGACGTAGCCCTCGCCGGAGTCCGCGGCGTCGCCGACCTCGTGGGGGCCACCGCCTTGACGGGAGCCGTAATGAACGTCGCGACGGGCGACCAGTACATATCCATTCTCATCACGGCCGACATGTTCCGCGACGCATACCGCGGAAGGGGCCTAGAGTCGCGCCTTCTTTCGCGCACCATCGAGGATTCAAGCACGGTCACTTCGGTGCTTGTCCCGTGGAACACGTGCGCCATGGCGCAGTCGGCCTCGCTGGGAGTCGCGACTACCATGTATCTGCCGTTCTGCTTCTTTAATCTCATAAGCCCGTTCATGAGCGTCCTTGTCGCGGCGATTGGCTGGAAGATCATCCGCAGAGACTCCTGCCCGGCGACTCCCCGGGGGAATGGCGTCTCGCTACGTTCGCCTGCTTAAGGCCTGGCTTTGGCGGTAGGCCCGCATTGTCATGCCGCAAGTGCGTTTGAATAGGCGTTCGAGTTGATTTTGAGAGACATATCCGACGAGGCTTGGAATTTCGCAGATTTGGATTGATTCATCCGCTAAGGCACGTTGCGCCAGCTCTATGCGGACATCCTGAAGTTCTTCGCCGATGGTCTTTCCTGTCGCGGCCTTGAATGCAAGCTCTACGCCGCGTCGCTGCCGCCCGGTCACGTGAATGACATCTACTGCCGATATCCCGGACACTGCACGTATGCGGATGAATTCGCGCATTTGAGTGACAAGTGCATTTGGCTTCAGCTGAAGGCGGGTACTTGATCTCTCCGCGACGCCGAGGTCGCCGTAATAGGCAGTGGAACGCCGTGCCGATTTTGGGTTGTTGATCCGCTTTTCGAGCAGGGCACAGCCAAGCATGCCGCCATGGAAGAAGTCTGGAATGATGCTGGAGAGCGTGACAGGCGCATTCTCGCAACTGTCTTCGTCGTTGTCTACGCCGAGAATGGCGATGTCGTCCGGAACCTGCAACCCTGCGGCAAGGGCGGCTGCAAGGAC
>Ga0310690_10002431_pt1 | contig 30294 bp, 19 predicted proteins | sample AusTroGonzalo_MG_2_FD_207661 | JGI IMG/M metagenome (GOLD analysis project Ga0310690, IMG submission 207661) | Bovine rumen microbial communities from tropical cattle in Woodstock, Queensland, Australia - Gonzalo_04 (v2) (version 2) | ecosystem: Host-associated > Mammals > Digestive system >...
ATTGACTACACAAAACTTACTCCCTATGGGAAAGATGGTATAGCAAAAAGGGGAGAATTGGATTTCAAGAAATAGATTTAAGTTTAGAAGGCGATAATATGAAAGACGAAAAGAAGAAACCTGAAGAAGAGCCGAAGGAAGAGAAGCAGACGGAGCAAAAGCATATAAAAACTTTCCAGCAGGTATTGGATGAGTTTTGTTCAAACTGTTTCATATCTGATGTATGAGGTATGATGTATGAGGGCTGAGGTGGGATATATGGCAAAAAAACAAGAGAGCGAACGAATTTCGCTCTCTGTTTGTGGGGATGGGGAGAATCGAACTCCCCTTGACCTAAACAGCCCCTTCAGCTCAAGAGAACTTTTTAGAGAGGCAGGACTGCTGGCGGAGACAACCCCGGCGTAGATGATAATTTGGCGGTGGAGATCTACTTTAAGTTGTCAATGTTAACTTATACTTCTCTTGATTCAGTGTCTTTTCCTTCCAAGGAATCCCCATTGAGTACTGTTTCTATTTATAGAACGAAGTAAAGAACCAGAATATTGTCCGTATCGTAAAGAAAAAGATATAAATGATGTTAAAGACATAAGATATGAACGAGAAAGAACTGAAAGAGATATTCAAGGATTTGGAGGAGCAGGGCTGGGAACCGCGGCTGTGCGATACGCCAGTGCCGTTCTATGACGGGCGCGTGCCTTGTGGCTCGCCCAATGGCGTGGGTGACGTGGAGTGCGAAATGGCTATGATGCCTAGGGAGTATCTGCCCATGAACCGCGTGTTTATGGCAACAGTCACGGGTGACTCGATGAAGGACGCAAACATTTTTGCTGGCGACATCGTGGTGGTAGAGTCGGGCGTCTCTATCAGCGACGGCGACATTGTGCTGGTGAGAATCGACGGCGAATGCACCCTGAAAAGCTATTGTGAAGATGAGAACGGCAATCCCTGGCTCGTTCCTCAGAATGCAGAATACGAAGCTTTCCCGCTGAAAGAGAGCCAAAGCATCTATGTGGCCGGCAGGGTTAGGGACATCATCCGGCAAGCGCCTCGCATCAAATACAACGCCTGCCAGAAATATATCAGGAAAGCTAGGGCAAAGCAGTTGGAACCCGAGGAAATCAGCCAAGTACAAATCTCGCAGACCATCCGTAAAATAGCGCCTACCATTACTGTTGCCCGACAATGGTACGCGGTATTCAAGGTAATGATGGATTTGGATGTTGTAAAGACGTGGGACTACGATGGCTTCTGCACGATGATAAAAGAAGAGTTGCCCGAGGGTAAGCACTTGCCAACCCGTTTGGAACTGCAACGCATGGCTGTGGGCAGTTTCGCGAAATCCATCATTTTCTGGACGGAAAGCGATGCGCCGGTCAAGGGCAAGAGGTTTGACACCTACAAGAAACTTGCCCAGAGGACGAAAGAGTTGCTGAAAAACTCTCTTTAGAAATTTAAAACTCTCTCAAAAATACCTAAAAACTCTCGCAAATTCTCGCAAATTTGGCCGTTTTTGGGCTAAAATCGCCAAAAACTCTCTCAACCCCCCAAAACTCTCGCTAAAACTCTCGCAAACTAGTCGGCGATGGAAGATTACTTCCGTCGCCTTTTTTATTGCCATAACTTTGCATCGTCGAAAATGACAAAAGGGTTCTTTGACATGCTGAAACACAACTTCCAAATACGCATACGCGCCACACGCACATACACACATACGCAGTACATTTTTTATAGTTTAAAGGGTTCAAAAAGTTTAAGATATAAAAGGAATATGACTACCAAAGAAAAGATGATGATGGAACAGACCAATGAGATTGTCTGCGACATGATCAAACAAAGGAACGCGGGTACGCAGGACTGCCGCAGCACGTCGGAACTGGCCCGCGAGATTGGAATCCACACTTCGGATTTGAACCACTTCCTGTTGGATGTGGGGGTGCTCTACCGCGAAAGGGGAACTGGTGAGCTGAGACTTACCACGAAGTTCCAGGGACGCGGACTCTCTAAAAACCGTTCATGCTTCCGATACGGGAGGAGCGGTAAACTGATAGAAATCGTCTATCCCGTCTGGACGGAGAAAGGCGAGGACTTCATTATGAAAATGATAAAAGGAGAAGGAAATAAAGGAAAAGTTTAAAAGTTTAAAAGTTCAAAAAAATTATGGAAAAAATCGTTAGAATTTTGGAACAGTCGGGGCTTTCGACACGGAAGTACATCGACAAGAAGACGGGTCAGGAAAAGGTGATGAATGCTGTTACCTTCAAGCTGACTGATGGTATCGACACGTTCCTGGGCGAAATCACAGGCGAACGGGCTGTGAACTGCCCGACGTATGACAAGAACTACTACTACCGGGTGCAGTGCTCGATGGTTGTCAGGGACTGGATGTCGCAGCAGACGGGAGAGCCGATGCAGGCGACGACAATCTATGTGGACAAGATGAATCTGGTCTAATTGACAATTGATAATTGACAATGGACAATTGACAATTAAGAATTAAATTAACCTGAGTGAAGTGAGCTGAAGAAATCTCATGAGATAAGCTGGCCAGCGTTTCAGATGCTTCTTCCTCGCAACACTCAAAAGAAATGAAAAAAATTGAAATCAGAAACGAACAGGAGATTATTAACGTGCTCAAAAGCGGGCGCATGGTAGAGGGCCGCTTGGCCTTGATAACAACCGAAGACAACCGCAAGGCGATTGAGTTTGTGGCCTACAACCGCTCGAACAAACGTCGTCCACAAGACCGCACCGTCGCTACCCTGGAGCACGGATGGGTGAAGGAAAGCGCAGAACGCATAAAGGTGTATGAGAGCGTACCCAAGAAGCTGGGCACAGTGCGTGTATGCTCTGTACTGCAACGCGAAATCAAGGAAGCGCAAAACATCTTGCAAATGGAGGAAATACTGAAATGACAGCCAGATTCTGCTATCAAGAGAACTTTAGCAATCCAACTAAGCCCATAGACGAAGCGCGTTTCTACGCGCTCGTCAGGGCTACGAAATGGAACGAGTACATCGACCGCTTCCGCCAGACTGGTGACCAGACACTGAAGCGCAAGCTGCCCGCATTCATCTTCCAGGCTACGTTCCTGGAGACGGTGTCAAAGTCGGGCAAACGAGGGTGCTGGCGCAAGCAGGCTGCCACCTGCCTGACGGGCCTCGTGGTGATGGACGTAGATCACGTAGAAAGTGAAGAATTAAGAATGAAGAGTGAAGAATTTGCTTCCGCTGACTTCCCGCAGAAAGCAAAGGAACTGGGAATTCTACTCATCTATATCACACCGTCTGGGAAGGGTCTGAAGATTGTATTTAAGGCTGATGCGGAGAAGGGTAACCTGATAGACAACCAGCACGCTATGGCAAAGGTGCTGGGTGTGGAAATCGACGAGAGCTGCAAGGATGCCAGCCGCATGAGCTTCATCTGCAAGGAATCGGACATCCTCTACATCGACAAGGAACTGTTCACATACGAGAATGCTGATTTTGGTAAGAAGTATGATGAAACGTATCGTCAGGGAAATAGCCAACCGACCTTGAAAGTGGATAGTGGAGAGTGTAGCGTTGAAAGTCAGTCTAAAGTGGATAGTACCGCCAATGGCGGAGATACTTTAAACTCTAAACTGGAGTATCACGGCATTCCTTACCAGAAGATTGTGGAGGCTTGGATTGGTGACAAGAAGGTGGAGCCTGGCGACAGGCATCGGACAAGTCTGGTGCTGGCCGACCACCTGCGATACATTACGGATAACGACCCTAAGCTGATAGAACAGATCCTGCGAGAGACGCCCTTCGTGAAGGAGATTATCGAGGAACGAGGCGAGGATGTGGCACAGACAGTGAAGAGTGCGCAGGGCTATGAGTTCCTGAAGGGGATTCCGAAGCGAATGCGGGAAGCGCTGGCAAGTGCTGGAGCACTTGGAAGTGAAGAGTTAAGAGTGAAGAGTGAAGAATTTGCTGCCGCTAATGCAGACAACGATGTCTATGGGGTGCTTCCGCTGGGGGAGTGGGCTGCGGAGCTGCAGGAGATGGCGAAACACTATCCCTGCATGAAGGAGCTGTTCCTGAATGTGCATCCCTACAAACTGCCGGCGGTGTGGTTCTCCAGTGCAGCGCTGTTCGGCACCTTGATGACAAGGGCCTACTACCACTTCTGGTTCGATCCGGAGATTATGAGGCGGCTGAACTATTGCATCTTCATCATCGGCGACCCAGGTGCTGGCAAGAACATTGTGGAAAAATTCTACAAGAAGATTGCCGACCCGATGATTCAGGCCGACAAGTGCCTGATAGATGAGGTGAACCGCTACAAGGACAGCCGCACAGAGCGCAGCACCAGCACGAAGGCACAGAAGGGCGATGCCCTGAAAAGACCTGTGGTAGGCATCAGAGTTCACCCTGCCCGTACTGCTACCGGTGAGTTCATCCGCCACATGAATGCTGCCATAGAGACGATTCAGGGACAGCCACTGAACCTGCACATGTTCTCGTTCGATGCTGAGCTGGACAACGTCACCAAGCAGAACAGGGGCGGCGACTGGAAGGACCGAGAGATTCTGGAGCTGAAGGCGTTCCACAACGAGGAGGACGGCCAGATGTATGCCAACCAGGAATCGGTGACAGGCATGTTCAACGTCTTCTGGAACTTCATCTATACGGGTACTCCTTATGCCTTGCATCGCAAGGTGAATCAAAGGAATTTTGGTACGGGTATGAGCACCCGTCTGGCTGTGATACCCCTGCCCGACATGGGGCTGGCAAAGCGGCACCAGCAGGTAGATCCCAACGCCAACGAGATGCTGAAGACGTGGGCTTACCGCCTCGACAAGGTGGAAGGCGAACTGCCCATAGAACCGCTGAACGACGAGACCTACGACTGGCAGTCGAGCCATCTGGAAATCGCTGAGTTCAATGGCGACAGGGCAGACAAAACCTTGCTGAAACGCATTCCGTACTACGGCATCGGCATCTCGCTGCCCTTCATCCTGATGCGCCATTGGGACGAGTGGCAGGAGCACAAGACCCTGACGATGGACGACAGGGACCGCCGTCTGTGCCGCCTGGCAATGGAGATCCAGTACCGATGCCAGCAGTTCTTCTTCGGCGAAATGGCCTACAACTATTTCGAGAACCAGAACAAGGAGTTCGTGCAACGACGCCGCACCACCCGCTACGACGATTGCTTCCGCAAGCTGCCAGATGAGTTCAAAACCCATCAGTTCATGGAGGTGTTCGGAGTCTCGCAAGCCACGGCATGGAAAGCCATCAACCGTTTTGTCAGCGAGAACATCGTTGAGAATGTGAAATATGGAATATATCGTAAATTAGTGAATGAGTTACCCTAGAAATGGGGTAGCTTATTTAACTTATAACTTATTCACTCCTGACATTTATAATTTTTGAAATTATGGAAAATAAGAAATTACCTCGCGGGATTAGGAACAACAACCCGCTGAATATCCGCTATGCAGAAGGAAATAAATGGAAGGGACAACGGCCCCCCTCTAGCTCCCCCGAGGGGGAGAAAACTTTCTGCCAGTTTGAAAGCATGAAATGGGGCATACGCGCCGCATTCATCCTCATCCACAACTACATCCACATCTATGGTCTGCAAACCATCAAGGCCATTGTGTCGCGATGGGCGCCTGCAGAGGACCACAACGACCCGGACAGCTATGCTGCGAGGGTGCGGGAGCTGATGGAGAAGAACTCTGTGGACTACCGGCTGGACTTCAGCAACTGCGCAGACATGGTGCGTCTGGTCTATGCGATGGCGATAGTGGAAAACGGAACGCGCATCGGCTACCACGCCATCATGGAGGGCTATGCGATGGCTTGCGCCGATATGAACATCGACCCCCACCTGGGCGGCATCAACTCATACGTGTATGAGGACATAGATGTGACGCAAGCCGCCATGCAGCGCGACTTCGAACAGTACAGAAAAGAATACGAGAAGGAGAAATTGAGAAAATAAGAAATGAAGAAGGCGGGTGCCGTCTATTCTCTGAATTCAACAACGGTGATGCCGGCTCCGCCGAACTGGACGTGTTCGTCGTGGGCAGAGACGACACCGGGCATGGTAGCCAGATACTGGCGGATGACTTGCCGGAGTGCGCCGGAGCCTGTTCCGTGAAGGATGCGAACGCGAGAGGCGTTTACCAGAAGGGCATCATCGATGAAGTAGGTAACGGCTTGCAATGCTTCGTCGGCCCGCATGCCGCGCACATCTATCTCCTGACGGAAGTCGAGGTGCTTCTGGCGGATGCTGTCCTGAATGACAAGGGCGGCGAGGGTCATCCCAAAGATGCCGGTGATGTGGGCAAGTGAGCCGTTGGTTTGCGTTTTGTTGAAGGTGGCACTGCCATCCTGAAAAGCGGTGCCGAGATTGGGAAGAGGCTGCTCCTCGCTGTGAACACACAAGAATTTGCAGGCTGGGAAAAGCTTGTGGCGACGCATCGACGAACGCATTGCTGCCGCAAGAGGATCGCCCTTCACTTTCCAGAACTCGGAAACACGGACCTTTGTCGGATCTATACGCAAAGCCGCACCCATCGAGGAAAAGAGAGCCCCCCCACCCCCATTCGTGGCTTGGATAATGAGTTCTATCTTGTCTCTCAAAGAGTCGATGGCATCGATGACATAATCATAGTCTTCGAGATGAAAATCGCCGGCAGTCTCCTTGCTGTAGTTCTTTTGTAAAGCAATGATATCCGCTTCGGGATTTATCTCGAGCAAACGGTTGCGTAGCGCCTCGACCTTGGGCTGGCCAATGGTTCTGGTCGTCGCCATCAACTGACGGTTGCAGTTGGTGACGCAGACAACGTCACTATCAACAAGGGTGAGGTGCGTGATGCCCTCGCGCACGAGACACTCGGCACACCAACTGCCTACGCCCCCAACGCCGAACACGATGACGCGCTTGGAACGAATGCACTCCATTGCATCATTACCAAGCAAAAGCTCTGTTCTATTACACCATTGACTGTTGATCATTGAATATTGAACATTTATTTCCCCTAAAGGGGGTTAGGGGGGTCATTCTCTGAATTCTACTACTGTGATGCCGGCTCCGCCGAACTGGACGTGTTCGTCGTGGGCAGATACGACACCGGGCACGGTAGCCAGATACTGGCGGATGACTTGCCGGAGTGCGCCGGTGCCTGTTCCGTGAAGGATGCGAACGCGAGAGGCGTTTACCAGAAGGGCATCATCGATGAAGTAGGTAACGGCTTGCAATGCTTCGTCGGCACGCATACCGCGCACATCTATCTCCTGACGGAAGTCGAGGTGCTTCTGGCGGATGCTGTCCTGGGTCTGACGACTCACTACCACGGTTTGGCTTGCTTCGCTCTTCCCCTCTCCTTGGGAGGGGACGGGGGAGGCTTCCAATCTCTTAACATCAACCAGTGTTCGCATCATGCCGAAAGTAACGGTTGCCTGTTTGCCCTCGATGGCGATGATAGTGCCAACGGAGGTCTGACCCTTGATGCGGACGCTGTCGCCGACGGAAATGGCCTGGCTCCCCTTCGCCTCCCCCGAGGGGGAGAGACCTGTCTGTAAGCCTCCACTCGGGGAGGTTTGGTGGGAGCCGTTTTGCTTCTTTGCCTCTTGCCTTTCCTTGTGACGCTGACGGCGTTCTTCTATCTGGCGGCGTTTCTTCTCGACATAGGCATCGAGCTCTTCCTGACTCATCTGCCCGACCTCGTCGCGGAAGGTCTGCAGCTGCTGGCGGGCAGAACGGGTGCGTTCCTTGTCGGCTTGTGCCTCTTTGATTTCGCGAATGGTGTTCTCTATCTGGGCATTGGCGGCAGCGATAATCTTATCGGCCTCTTCCTTCGCCTGGCGGATAATCTCCTTGCGCTTGCCTCGCAGTTCCTCTATCTCGCGCTCGTACTGTTCGATGGTCTGCACCATCTGCTTCTCCTGCGAATGGATGGTTTGCCGCTTGCCCTCCCAGTAGCGCTTGTCGCGAGTGATGTCGAGCAGGTACTTGTCGGCATTGACATACTCCTGGCCCACCAACTCTGTGGCATCGGCAATCACCTCTTCGGGGATGCCTATCTTGCGGGCAATCTCGACAGCAAAACTGCTGCCCGGGTTGCCTATCTGCAGTTGGAAGAGCGCTGCCATCTTCTGGCGGTCATAGAGCATCGCTCCGTTCACAACGCCTGGTGTATCCTCGGCAAAATGCTTGAGGTTCTGGTAGTGTGTGGTGATGACGGCAAAGGTGCCCTTGCTGACGAAGCGCCTGAGGACAGCTTCGGCAATCGCGCCGCCGATGGTGGGCTCTGTGCCGCCGCCAAACTCGTCGATCAACAATAATGTATTGGGCGCGCAACCGGACATCATACGCTTCATGTTGAGCAGGTGACTGCTGTAGGTGCTGAGGTCATCCTCGATGCTCTGTTCATCGCCGATATCGATGAAAATACGCTGGAAGATTCCGGCCCGCGAACCGTCCGCCATCGGGACAGGCAGGCCGCATTGCAGCATGTATTGCAGCAGCCCGACAGTCTTGAGGCAGACGCTCTTGCCGCCTGCGTTCGGGCCGCTAATGATGAGGATGCGCTGCCGCTTGTTCAGGGTGATGCAGAGCGGCACAATCTTTGAGCCTTGTTTTCGCAACTTGGCTTCCAGAAGGGGATGGCGGGCATCGAACCAGTCGATGAGCGGTGTGGAATAGATCTCGGGCGAGAGGGCTCCGATGGCTCTTGTGAGGTGATACTTCGCGAGGAGGAACTCGATGTCGGCCAGGAACTCGAAGCCGCGCAGCAGTTCCTTGATGTTGGGGCGCAACTGCTCGGTAAACTCGCGAAGAATGCGAATCAACTCGCGCTTTTCGTCGGCCTCCAGTTCGCGGATGCGGTTGTTGGCTTCCACCACCTCGGCAGGCTCGATGAAGACGGTCTTTCCCGTCGCACTCTCATCGTGAATGATGCCCTTGATGCGACGCTTCAAGGCAGGTGCCACAGGAATGACCAGTCGGCCGTCGCGCATAGCAGGTGCTACATCTTTCTCGACCAGCCCCTCTGCCTGTGCCGCTTTCAGGATGCCCGTAAGTGTCCGGCTGACGCTTCCCTCGGCCCGTTTCAGTTCGCGGCGAATAGTGGCAAGCTCGCTGCTGGCCTCATCCCTGATGTGACCGAATTTGTCCAACATCTGCTCGAGGCGACGGGTAATAGAAGAGAACGTAAAGACGCCCTCGGCAAGTTTCTCGAGGGCCCCATCCCCGCCCCCTATTTGAGGGAGTGCTTCTTCTTCGGGTGGTCTTCTTACGATTTCCACCCAGCCATGCAGCGTTCGCAGGGCCCGCAGCAGTTCCCATACGGTCTGCTCCTCGAGGTATGTACCCTCGATATGGAGACGATGAATCTCGGGTCGCAGGTCAAAGAAATCCTGTTCGGGCAAATCGGTGGAAGTTTGCAATATAGTGCTCAGTTCGGCCAGCTGCAGATGAAGTGTAGTGACAGCCTCGTGCTCGGAGAGAAACTGCATAGCATCCACCCGCTCGTGCCCCAAAGGACTGAGGCAGTAGCTGTGGAGCATCGCCCGCACCTCGTCGAAACCGACCTTCGATTCGAAGGTCGGCCCCCACCTAACCTCCCCCTTTGGGGAGGGAAATTGTTCTGTACTCTCCATATTCATTATTCTCCCCTATAGGGGGATAGAGGGGTCTATTTCAGGTTCTTTTCCGGATACATTGTGTTCCACCAGGTCGGGTCATCCTGCAGCCAACGTGCGAACCAAGCCATGATGCTGTCGTGCCAACGAATGCGCTTATTATAGTCCAGGATGTGGTGATTCTCGCCCTCGACGGTGATGAAGGCCGTCTCGCGCCCAAGCAGCTTCAGGGCTGTGAACATCTGGATGCTCTCGTTGATGGGCACGTTGGTGTCCGCTCCACCATGCATGAAGAGGATGGGCGTATGCACCTTGTCGGCGTTGAAGAGCGGCGCGTGTCCGCTGTAAAGTTCTGTATTGTTCCAGGGATAGGAATTTGCGGCAGAGGTGGTGCTGTAGGAGTAGCCCCAATAGCCGTAGCCCCAATAGCTGGCGGGATTGCTGATGCCGGCGTGGCTCATCGCAGCAGCGAAGATGTCGGTCACCGTCTGCAGGTACATCGTCATGAAGCCGCCATAACTGGCTCCCATACAGCCAATCTTGTCGGCCTTGACGTAGGGATGCTCCTTGCAGAACTGCTTGGTGCCCTGAATGATATCGTCGGCTGTATAATCGCCGTAGGCATTCACGTGGCGCGAAGCAAACTCTTGACCGAAGCCGCTACAGCCAGAGGGCTGGATGACATAGACCACATAGCCCATCGCAGCCCATTCCTGATAGTTGTAGTAGCTGTCGAGATAGCGTCCCACAGGTGAGCAACCGCCATAGTAATAGACGAGCATCGGATATTGTTTCGTCTCGTCGAAGAAAGGTGGCAAGTAATAGCAACCATAGATGGTGTCGCCTCGTTCAGCACGAAAGTTCCAATCGCGACACTCACCCAACTGGATATCCTTCAGACGTGTGGGATTGAGGTCGCAAAGCACCTTCTCCTTACCCGTCTTCAGGTCTCGCAACCAACAGCGGTCGGTACTCATACTGCTCTCCCCGATATAGGCCAGAAGAGGCTTTTCCTTTGCGAGGCTATAGCTGCCATAGACGAAGGGTTCAGAGAGCTTCTGCATCTCTATCTTTCCGTTCTTGGGATTGATGCTGTAGAGGCTCTGCTGGTCGCGATTCTCGCAAAGCGCATAAATCAGGCCGTCCTGCTCGGACCACTGGAATGATGAAACGGAGGGGTTGAAGTCGCGTGTGAGACAGCGCACCTCCTTCGTCTGGAGGTCTATGAGGAACAGTTCGTACTCGTAGCTGCTGGGTATAACGCCTTCGGGAAGCGTGTTCCCCAAGCCGCCAAAAGCTTCAGGACTACCACTGACAGCAACATATTTCTCGTCGGGCGAGAATTTGTATGAGTTGATGAAGCCATCGTGACGAACAAGCGTGTCTGCTTTCCCTGTTGCCAAGTCGAGCAGGAGCAAATCGGTGAATTCAAAAGGACGTTCCGTCAGCTTTTCCTCGCGAACAGAAACAAGGAATCGGCTTGCATTCTTATTGGGGGTGACATAGATATTGCGGGAACCTCTGGTGATGGGTGTAGTAACGCCTGTCTCGATGTCGTAGAGCGAGTAGTTGCGACGGTTACGCCAGCCCGGCTGACGGTCATCGGGCTCGAGTATTTGGTGCACATCCTTGTTCTTCTCCTCTGGAACCTTCTCGTCGATGGTCACCAGGAAATGCTTCAGGTCTCGCGTCAGGTGGGCGTATCCCTTGCCTGTGTATTTGCCCACAAATGTCTTTTCGCCCGTCTTGGGGTCAACCACTTCGTAGCAACGAGCACCCTGACTACCGTCGAGCGTTGCTTCCTTCTCTCGATAGGAACGCAGATAGCGGTCGCCTTCGGGCAGCCAGTATTGGAAACCGTCCAGGTTGAATTCCTTGCCAGTCGCAAGGTCGATGAAGATGTCCTCGCCTCCCGTCTCGCCGCCCTTATAAGTAATGCCCTTGTGGATGCGGACGTATTTGCCCGAGCTGGAAAGCTCGACGCTCCTGATGCGTTCGCCGTGCATCATGTCGGCATTCGTCCAGTAGCGTTTGCCATCGGGATTGATCTCGTAGGGCTGTTCGCATTCGACAGAAACGCGGAGTGTATCGGGTTCGCCGCCCTTACGTAGCAATTTGATGCTCACTTCGTGCCGACCGGGAACCAGTTCGAAATCGCCGTTCTGTTCGTTGCCATCGATGAAGAGTTTGTGTTTGCTCTCGCATTTCACATTGACCTTGCCTTTCGCAAAGCCCGTGTTCTGCAGGGTGAAGCCAGCCATATAAAGGACCCCCTCTGACTCCCCCTCTATGGGGAGAACAAAAGGAAGGGGAGTCTTGACTGCGGCAGTCTCTCCCCCTTGGGGGAGTAGGAAGGGGGCCGAGCCATCCATATATACCTCATCCAGATCGATGCGCTTGCCTTCCGTGTCGAGCGTGTCGGTCATCAGGGGCTTTGCAATGTTGTAGGGACCAGCCAGACGAATGCTGGTTACAGTTCCTTCTGAATCTCCCCCGGGGAGACTTGCGGTTGCAATTATTGATGTTGCAAAAAGGCATGCAGTGAGTCGAAGAGACAGTTTCATAATTTTCAATTTCGTGTGACGTTTTTTACTCCTTTTACGGTTTTCAGTTTCTTGATGAGTTGTTGCAGACGGCTTGTATCGTCGAGCATGACGGTGAGCGAGCCGTTGAAGAGGCCGTCAGCGGTGTCGATGCTGATGCTGCGCAACAGGATTTTCTCCTCTTTACTGATGATATTTGTGATGTTGTTCACAATGCCGATGTCATCGTTGCCGATGACACGAAGCGTGATGGGGTACTGGGTGCCGCGCTTGCCTGCCCACTTAGCTTTGACAATTCTGTAGCCAAAACGCTGGCGCAGCTGCGGGGCATTGGGGCAATCCTCGCGGTGAATCTTGATGCCGCCGCCACTGGTGACAAAGCCGAACACCTCGTCACCATAGACAGGCTGACAGCAGCGCGCCATCTGGAAGTCAAGACCTTTCAGGTTCTGGTCGATGACGAGAACATCGGAAGCCCCCTCACCGCTTCCCCTTTGGGGGATTGCCTTGTCCGTCATCACGAACTGGTCGGCACTTTGTGTGGGCACACTCTTCTCGGCTTCTCCGTGGTCGAAGCGCTGCTGCTGGGCGTAGGCTTCGAGCACGGCATTCATGTCGAGCTTGCCGTCGGCTAGAGCTGCGTAGAAGTCGGTGACGATTTTGTAACCGAGCTTCGTCATCGTGTGCATCAGGACGGGTTCTTCGTAGTCGAGCTTCTTGTTCTTCATCTTGCGTTCCAGCTCCTCCTTGGCCAGGAGTGCCTGACGGCTCTCCATCTCCTTGAGGCTCTGACGCACCTTTGCCCTGGCTCGGGTTGTGGTGACGATATTGAGCCAGTCCTGTTTGGGTGTCTGGTTGCTGTTGGTCAAGATTTCCACCTGGTCGCCGCTCTGCAGCTTCTGCCGGATGGTAACGTTCTTTCCGCCGATGCGTGCTCCGACGCACTGGTTGCCCACCTTCGAGTGGATGTGATAGGCGAAGTCGAGCACTGTGGCTCCCATCGGGAGTCTAAAGATGTCGCCCTTCGGCGTGAAAACAAAAACCTCGTCCTCCTTCAGGTCGAGCCGGAACTGGTCCATCAGCTGGGCATCATCGTTGGCCTCCAGCGCACTTCTCACGCCAGCCAGCCACTCCTCCACGCCGCTCTGTCCGCTCTTCACACCCTTGTAGCGCCAATGGGCGGCGAGGCCGTGTTCCGCAATGTCGTCCATCCTTTCTGTGCGGATCTGCACCTCCACCCACTTCTGTTCGGGACCGAGTACCGTGATGTGGAGACTCTCGTAGCCATTGCTCTTGGGCACCGAGAGCCAGTCGCGCATACGCTTCGGATTGCTCTGATACATGTCGGTGATGATGCTGAACACCTGCCAGCACTCCATCTTCTCGCGCTCGGGCGGCGACTGGAGGATGATGCGGATGGCAAAGAGGTCATAGACACCATTCACGTCCACATGCTGCTTCTGCATCTTCTGCCAAATCGAGTGGATGCTCTTCGTGCGACCCTTCATGTGGTAGTGCAGACCGGCAGCCGTCAGTTTCTCGTCGATAGGCTTCAGGAAACGTTCTATATAAGCATCGCGGCTACGCTTGGTCTCGTTCAGTTTTTCCTTGATATGATAGTATGCATCGTGCTCGAGGTACTTCAGGCTGAGGTCCTCCAGTTCGCTCTTCAGCTTGTAGAGGCCCAATTTGTGCGCCAAGGGAGCATAGAGGTAGGCAGCCTCCATCGCCACCTTCCGCTGTGCATCGACATTGGGGGTATCCTTAATCTGACGCATGATGCAGACGCGGTTGGCAATCATGATGAGGATGACACGCATATCCTCGGCAAAAGTGACAAGCAGGCTGCGGAAATTATCGCTGCCCACCGTAGCACTCTTGGCATAGACCTCGCGGACGCGCTCCAAGCCGTGCAGAATGTGAGACACCTCTTCGCCGAAATCCCTGCGCACCTCATCAATCGAAATGGCACCGCTCTTGACGATTGAGTTCAGCAGCACACCCAGCACGCTGCCTCGCGACAGGCCAATCTCTTCTCCGACGATGAGAGCAGTCTCCAAGTCCTTGACAATCGGGTTGATGCCGAAAGCATCGCGCTGGAGCAAGCCTTGTTCGGCAGCATTGCGAATATACTTTCTGAGTTTCTTCTCGTCACCTTCTTGTATCACATCGGAAGCAAGGGCAAAGATTTGTCGCTGCACCTCCTCGATGCGTTTGCGCTCCTCTTCGGTAAAGAACTTCTCAATCTCCATTCTTGTGTAAAGTTATATTTTGCGGGGCAAAGATACGAGAAAAATAAGAATTAAGGGTGAAGAATCAGAAATTAAGAATCACGAGTTAAGAATAATTAACAAGGGCGTGTTTTCGGGAGGTTGAACACTCGCTGCACCTCTTGCATGGCTTCGTCGGTCATCCCCTCGGGTTCTGAACCCATAGCTTTGGCACACATGTAGATCTTGGCTGCCTTGCAGAGCACATCGGTCTGGTCGAAGGCATCCATGATGTCAAGGCCCACAGCCACTGTGCCGTGCTTTTCCCACAACACCACATCGTGGTCCTTGATCTGCTCGAGTGTGGCATCAGCCAATTCGACGGAACCTGGGAGGGTGTAAGGCACGATGCCGATGCCGAGTGGGGCAAAGGCGAGGGTCTCGGGTATCATAGACCAAAGCACATGGGTCATCTCGCCTGGACGTAGGAACCGTTCGATGTGGCTCATGGCCACAAGCTCGATGGGATGGGTGTGCAGGGTTGCCTTATACTGGCTGCCTGTCTCGAGCAGGTAGTTCTGCAGGGCCAGGTGAGAAGGCAGTTCGCTGGTAGGCATCACAGGCTCGTCGGCGATGATTTCATAAGAGGCGCAGTCATCGCAGATGCGGATGATGGCTCCATTCTGCATGGGCCACCGTGCGAGGTCGCGCATACGTTTGCCTGTACCTTTTGCGTAGAAGTACTTACCTTGGAGGTAAGGCAGGGTCTTGCCGATTAGCTGTACGGGTGCGATGGCGGGCATCGCTGCCATCTCTGCGTCCACAAACTCTGTGATGTTGACAGTGATGTTTCCACCATTACGTTCGGCCCATCCGTTTTGCCATAGGTAGCTGGTGACTTCGGCAATCTGGTCGATGACGGCCTTTAAACCAGGACGACCTTCTAGTATTGATTTCATGTTTTTCGATATGTCGTTATTTCGTTCTTACGGCTGATTTAATAGTTGCCGCCATAACGTTCTTTTGTGATTTGTTCGAGTGACTTGCCTCGGGTGTTGGGACATCCGATGACACCGACGATGAGGGAGATGAGGAGGAGGGCAATCATGCACCAGGCAGCGATGGTGAAGCCTTCACCGTGCTCGCCATAGATGTAGGTGAACACGAGTCCCCATACAGCGGAGAGACCACGGACGATGAAGAACATCAGTCCTTGTGCTCCGGCGCGGAACTTGGCAGGGAAGAGTTCGGAACCCCACAGGGCATAAAAGATCTGGACAGAGAGGCCGCCATTGACACCCCAGAGAATGGAGAATGCCCACAGGCTTCCCATTCCGTTGACGCCTTCGATGATAACCACCCACGTAGCAAGGGCCGCCAACAGCCCCAGGACATAAAACAGCTTATGAGGCAGGCGGTCGATGAAGAAGGAGAGGACGAAGGTGATGGCCACCACGATGACCCATCCCACGCATGAGAGCATGTTGGCGTATTCGTTCGACAGACCTCCAGCTGTCTCGTAGATATGTGGTTGGAAGAATCCCATGACTGATGCCACGAGGTTCCAAGTGAGGTAGATGGTGGCGAGGAAGCAGACCGTCTTGATGGCGATATTGTTGGAGAACAGTACCTTGAAAGCATGGAGCAGGCCTGTATCTTCACCTTTTGCCTTGGCTGCCTCACGACTGGCTTTCCACTCGCCAGACTCGTCGAGCTTGCGTTGCAGGTTCCATGCAATGAAGGCTACGACGAAGAGGGAGAAGAATACTACACGCGAACTGAACACATTGAGTGCAGGGCCTTCGAGACCGGCTCCACCGATGGCATGTCCGATGGATTCGACCCAACCGAACAGGTAACCGCCTGGTGCGAAGAACATGCCAAGCAGCAGGATAATCATCGGACCGAAACCCCATGACATCTGTGAAATACAGATATTACGTCCACGATTGTTGATTTCGGAACTCTCGGAAATGTAGGTCCATGAGGCAGGCACACCGATACCGACGGAGATACCTGTGATGAGGAAACCTGCCAGGAGCATGGGAAAATTGACAGAACACATGACGAGCAGCACACCTGTCATATAGACCAAGAGGTTGTAGGTGTAGATGAACTTACGGCCGTAGCGATCGGCAAGGAAGCCACCGATGATGGCACCGATAGCTGCACCGAGGCAGTTGGCACTGATGAAGTTGAGCCATCCGAGATGGACTTCCGACAGCCCCAGATAGTTCTGCCAGAGTGTGAGACCGCTGGCACCTGCCACGATGGCTCCTGCATCGAGGTAATTGGTGAGCGACACAGCGATAGTGCTGCGCAAACTACTTTTTCCCATATTTTTATCTTTTACTTGTTACTACGGATTCGTATCTCTCAACCTCGGAGATGAAGTCGGCACCGACGGGCACATCGTTGCGGAGGCAGAATTCGTCGTACACAGCATTCCACGGGAGAGCCTTTGCCTCTTCGAGAAGGGCGAGGCTCTGGAAACCTTTGCCCTCCAATTCATACTTGCCAATCTGTGCTGTGGGTTCGAGAAGGGCACGAAGCATGCACTTCTGGGCAGCACGGGAACCGATAATGTATGCTCCAATGCGGTTGATGCTGCCATCGAAGAAGTCGAGGCCGTAGTGCACACGATCCATCGCACCAGCCCGTACTATCTCGGAGAAGAGTTCCTGAGTGGGATCGTCCATGATGGTGACGTGGTCGCTATCCCAGCGTACAGGGCGACTGACATGAAGCATCAGCTCGGGAACAAACTGCAGAACGGCGCTCACTTTGTCGGCAGGGCTTTCCGTCGGATGGTAGTGGCCTGTGTCGATGGTGAGGATGATGTTGTTCTTCGCTGCGTAGGCGGTATAGAAATCATGACTGCCCACCGTGAAGCTCTCCAGTCCGATGCCGAATACCTTGCCTTCGATGCAGTCCTTCATCATGGGCTGCTTCTTGGCGAAAATCTGGTCAAGCGAGTCCTTCAGGTAGTGCCTGTAGAGGAAGTGGTTGACGCTCTGGTCCTTGCAGCCGTCGTGTACCCATAGGTTCATGATGCAGGGATCGCCTTGTGCCTCACCGATGGCGTTGGCGATATCGCGGCAGCGACGGGTATGCTCAATCCAAAAGTTGCGGATGTTGTCGTTTGGATTGGAGAGACTGAGGCTTCCGCTCTTGGGATGGGAGAAGCTGCTGGAGTTGAAGTCGAGTTTGGTGTTGTGCTCCCTACCCCATTCAATCCAGCTCTGGAAGTATTCTACGGTCACTTCGTCGCGATCGACCACCTTGCCCTTGAAGTCTCCGTAGATTTCGTGGAGGTTCAGGCGGTGAGAGCCTGGTATGAGACTCTTAGCCTTGAGGATGTCGGAACGTAGTTCGTCGATGTTTCGTGCCTTACCTGGATAGTTACCCGTACTCTGGATACCACCTGAGAGTGCGCCTGCCTGCACTTCGAAGCCCGTTACGTCATCGGCCTGCCAGCAGTGCATGCTGAGGTGGAAGTCCTGTAGCTGCTTGATTGCTTTCTCTGTGTCCACGCCTATATCTGCATAGCGTGCTTTTGCCAATTCGTAGGCTTTCGTGATGTTCTCGCTTTTCATATTTTAATTCGTTATGACGTTATTTCGATATTTCGAGTAGTTTTATTAAACACCTCTTACCTCTTTAAACCTTTCATAGGCCTTGTCCCAAAGGTCTTTGTCTTGAGGCAGATAGGTTTTCATGTCGAGGCTTCCTGCAATGATGCGCCGCATTTCAAAGCGGTCGCGGACTAGTCCTGCGGCTTTTGCCTGCAGCATGATGTTGCCAATGGCAGTACCCTCGACGGGGCCCGTCAGCACTGGGATGCCGATGCTGTTGGCTGCCATCTGCATGAGGTGGATGTTACAACTGCCGCCGCCGATGACGTGCAGCCGTTCGATGGGGAATGGGGCGAGTTCGCGGAGGTAACCCAGGACCTGACGATAGCGCAGAGCGAGGCTCTCGAAGATGCAGCGGGCCATTTGGCGATAGTCCTCTGGGATGGGTTGACCTGTTTCTTTACAATAGTTACGGATGGCCTCCACCATACTGGTCGGGTTGGCGAATCGCGGGTCGTCGGGATTGATGAGACTGCGGAAGGGTTCAGCCTGCATGGCATCGGCATTTACCTGATTAACATCGGCAGGTGCGTCGGTCCATTCTTTGCGGCAACGCTCCAGGAGCCACAGTCCGCAGATGTTCTTCAGGAAGCGAGTCGTACCTTCGATACCGCCCTCATTGGTGAAATTGTACGTGTAGCTCTTGCTGTTGATGATGGCATCCTGCGTCTCGATACCGAGCAGGCTCCAAGTGCCGCAGCTGAGGTAGGCGAACCGTTCGTCGCTTGCCGGCACTGCAGCAACGGCGGCACCGGTGTCGTGACCTGCTACAGCCACGACAGGCACGGCTCCCAGTCCCGTGAGCTGCTGTACCTCTGGGGAGAGAGTGCCAACCACTTCGCTGGGGTTGACGTAGCGTCCGAACTGGCCTTCCTTCAGCCCTATGACGTCTATCAGCTCGCCGTCAATCCGACGGGTTCGCGGGTCGAGCAGCTGGCTGGTGCTGAGGATGGTGTATTCACAGACCGCCTCGCCCGTCAGCATATACATCAGGGCATCAGGCATGAACAATATCTTATCGGCTGCCTCTAAGGCAGAATCGCAGTTCCGGCGCATCGTGAAGAGCTGGAACAGGGAATTGAAGTTCATAAACTGAATTCCGGTTTTCTCGTACACCTTCTCCTTCGGAATCAGCTTGAAGAACTCCTCCATCATGCCGATGGTGTGAGGGTCGCGATAGCAGTAGGGGTTGCGGAGGATGCCTCCGTCGTGGCCTATGCAAACGAAGTCCACACCCCAGGTGTCGATGCCGATGCTCTGAATCTCGGTTCCATCAGTGGCTACGACTTTCAATCCACGGATTATTTCCTGATACAGGGCATAGATGTCCCAGAAACAGTGGCCGCCCGTCTGGATGATGGGATTGGGGAAACGGGTCAACTCTCGCTGCTGCAGTTTTCCTTCGGAGATTGAGCCAAGTATGGTTCTGCCACTGGTGGCTCCGAGGTCGACTGCGAAAAAGTTTTTATTGACCATATTTATCATTTGTTAGTTCCGGCCACAAAGTTACGAATAAGCAAACAAAATACAAAATGAAAAAGAAAGTTTCTTTCTATTTCCAAGTTAAAGTATCTTCATTCGGGTAAAATCAAAAAAAACTTAATTCTTATTTCATTGTTCTTATTTTTTTTTGTAACTTTGCGAGCGGATAATGGAACTCCCTTAACATTTTAAACAATTACTACAATGATTCAATCAATTAAGCGGTTTTTCTCCGCTCGAGCTGCAGTAATGCTGCTCTTCTCGGTATTAGCCACAGTTACAACCTGGGCAAAGTGCGATTTCTTCACCGACGTCGTTCTTGTCGGCGGTAGCAAGGATGAAGTGAAAAAGCTGATAGAAAGCTACCAGAATGAAGGCTGGACACTCATCAACAAAGACCTGAACGCAGGTGCAGGCGGTGACTGGATCTATCTGCTCTACAAAAAGGCTAGTGACCTGGATGTGGAGGAAGGAAACTTCATCACAGAATTCTACATCAAGTCGGGTGCCTCTGGCGTAAAAGAAACCATAACCATCAATAATATGGCCTTCGACCTCGTCCACTACAAGGGCGGTGATCACTTTTGCGGACAGAAGGGCGACTTGAATAGTGGTACGGGCGAAAACACAGATGCCATACATCTTTATTATACAAAGGAGATTTTCGAAGACCACATGGCCGTCACCAATGCCTATTTCGATGCTAACAAGGAAGGCAGCCTGGGCAAAAATGGCGACCCCGATGATGGTTACGACCTGAACGCAGGTGCAGGCGGCGACTATATCTACATGCACGCAGAATACGCTGAGGTTCTGGGACTCTCTGGCAAAGGAACAGAAAGAGAACCCTATCTTATCAACGACAACGACGACTGGATGACGCTCGCAAAGAGAATCCAAATGGACAAGGGCGTCTATAAAAACTATCTCCTCACAAATGACATCCTTGACATCACGACGACCATCGGCTCGCGCGAGCACCCCTTCACCGGCGTGTTCGATGGTGGTGGCTATAACCTCAACCTCAATATCAACGGTTCGGAGATGGGTACAGCACCTTTCCAGACAGTCAGCAGCGCAATCATAAGAAACCTCAGTACCACTGGTTTTGTCACCAGTTCAGACTACCATGCTTCCGGACTTATAGGCATTTGTGTCGGTAATGATTTCATTTCCGTCATAAACTGTAGTGTAGCAGCCAGCGTCTCAGGTACGGGTTTTGTAGGCGGCATCGTAGGTCATGGCGGAGCTGGAAAAATGACCATCTACAACAGCACCTATGCGGCTAGCATCAACGGCTTTAGCAATTGTGCCGGCGGCATTGTCGGCTGGTGTGACGACCTGGAACTGACGATACACAACTGCCTATTCAAAGGCCAGTTTGTCCCTGATGGAGGCCAATATAATCCCATTGCATGCAAGAACGGTCAAAGCTCCGTAAAAGCAGATATAAGCCGTGCATTCTATCTGAACGAAACGACTCCCTCCACCAACGGGGCTTTGGGCGATCGTGCCATTATCGGAGCCGAAGGTGTACCTGTAAGCGTTACAAAAATAGAGGGAAGCAATGAGTTTGAAGTGGTCGCCGCCGATGGTGAGACCTATTTCGCTCCGAACTATTTCGTTAATACGCCATATATCTTCTACGGCTTCGAGAATGGACTGGAAGGCTGGACCATCGTGGACGGCTATAGCCACAACGCGGCCGTTTGCACTGGTGTAAAATCAGATGTAGCCAACACCGGCAATAACAGCTTCCTGTTCGAATACTGCGACCATGACCAATACCTGATTTCCCCGGAAATAACCTCATTCTCGCCCATCAAACTGAAGTTCTTCCTAAAAGGAATGCCTGACTATGCTGTCGGCTTCATGGTAGGCTACTCGACAACCACGAACGATATCAATGCCTTCCGTTGGTACGACGGTCAATCCATCACAACATCAAACTGGGGTTTGGCAAGAACTGGTATTCCCACGAATGCCAAGTATATCGCCATCAAGTACATAGGCGGAACCTCGTGGATGTATGTCGATGACATCTCTATTGATGAGCCCTATCCTACTCCCATCAACCTGACGCTAACCAATGGGTCGGACACAGGCTGCACATTGAATTGGGAACCCGCAACTCCGTTTGTCCAAAGCTATTACTACTTCCTGCAAAGGGCAGACACCCACGAGGAATTAAAGAACGGCACTACAACCGAAACTTCCGTCACCTTTACCGACCTGGAACCCAGCACGGAATACCTCTTTTATGTAATGGCATATTACCCCGGTGGCAATAAGAGTGATTATATAGGCGGTAACTTCACGACACAGAGAGCGATGGCGAGCCTGCCTTATTACCAAGGCTTCGAAGATGGCCTGAAGGGATGGGAGACTGTCAACTGTGCCAACGGAACAGGCATAAGTTCCGAAGATTGTCATAATGGCGGGTACAGCTTTGTCTTCGAGAATGCGGACAATTATCAGTACCTCATATCACCCCTGTTTGACGAAGGCAAGACAATCAGGGCAAAATTCTACGCGAAGATTACGGATAAAGACCATCCCGCTTCTTTCGTGGTAGGAACTTCTGAAGCATACGGCAAGAACATACAGACGTCGAACTTAATCACCATCACTCAGGAAGGTTGGGGAAAAGCTGAAATGGACCTGCCAGAAGGAGCAAGATTCTTCTATATTGTCTGGATCAACGCCGATGGTTCCAGCAACAAACTCTATATCGATGACCTCAGCTTCAACGAGGCTGTGCCCGTCGATTTCTGCAAGGAAGGCTTTGCCACCTTCTTCAGCGGCCAGAACGATTTCATACTGCCCGAGGGCATGAAGGCACGCATCATCACCAGTGTTGACGAAACCGGCAATCCCACCTACGTGACCGTCGCCGACGGCTACGCTAACACAGAATGGGAAAAGATGGCCGAGGAAGGCATTACAACAAACAGAGTTCCCGCAGGAAGTGCCGTCATGCTGCAAATTGACGAGTCAGACAAGCCTCAAACCAAATACCTAATCCTTGACACTCCGACAAGGAGCATCGTTGGCCAGACGAACCTGTTATTCGGCAGCGACACCGAGACACAAACCGACGGCGGCGACTTCTTCTACAGGCTCACGTACAACACCAGTGGCGTAGATGTGGGCTGGTACTGGGCAGCAAACGAAGGCACAGCCTTCACAGCCAATCCCCACGAATGTTGGCTCGCTCTGCCCGCTGCCACAGGACGGAACTTCAGCTACGTGCAGATACCCACATACGAAGATCCGACAGGTATTGAGACTGTGAAGAATGGAGAATGGAGAATGGACAACTCTGTCTTCGACCTCAGTGGTCGCCGCATCAGCACGGACGTTAACTCCACCATCCAATCCACCCTCAAGAAGGGCATCTACATCATAAACGGCAAAAAAACAATAGTCAAATAGTTAGTTATGTTCAGCAAAGAAGACATCCTGCTTATTCAGCAGAAGGGCATCAGCGAGGCGCAGATAGAGACGCAGCTGGAGAGTTTCCGCAAAGGGTTTGACTTCCTCAAGTTACGTGGCGCAGCAGCTGTAGGCGATGGCATCATCGCCCCAACAGAAGACGAGGCAGAGGCCTACATCCAGGCCTGGAACGATTACAAGGCCGAGGGGCACGCCATCACAAAGTTCGTCCCCGCCAGCGGCGCCGCAAGCCGCATGTTCAAGAATATGTTCGAGTTCCTGAATGCCGACTACGACGTCCCCACAACAGACTTCGAAAAGGTATTCTTCGCACACATTCACTACTTCGCTTTCTTCGATGCCCTGAACGATGCCTGCTTTCTGAACGAAGGAAAAGGCGTTGACGCACTCGTCGAAGAGGGAGAATACAAAGCCATTGTCGCCAACATGCTTGATGCCGATGGTCTGAATTACGGGCAGCTGCCAAAAGGCCTGCTGCAGTTCCACTCCTATGACGACTGCGCCAAGACGCCTGTGGAAGAACACCTCACCGAAGCCGCCCTCTATGCTAGCAGCAGGGGGGAGGCTGAGGTGCACTTCACCGTCAGCAGCGAACATCGCGAACTCTTCCAGCAGCTTATCGACCGCGTCCTGCCCGAAGCTCAGGAACAATACAAGATTACATACAAAGTAAGCCTGAGCGAACAAAAACCGAGCACGGACACGATTGCCGTCAATATGGACAATACACCCTTCCGCACCGGCGACGGCAAGTTACTCTTCCGTCCAGGCGGTCATGGAGCGCTCATTGAAAACCTCAACGACCTCGGGAGCGACATTGTCTTCATCAAGAACATCGACAATGTAGTGCCCGACCGCCTGAAGGCCGACACCGTCTTCTGGAAGCAGGTCATTGCAGGCGTATTGGTGAAAGTACAGAAGCAGGTGTTCGGCTATCTGCGTCTGCTGGACAGCGGCAAGTTCAGCCACGACGACTTGGAGGAAATCATCCGCTTTGTGCGCCATACTCTCTGCTGCGATGTGCCAGGGCTGAAGGACATGGAGGACACAGAATTGCATGTCTTTCTTAGGAGGAAACTAAATCGGCCTATCCGCGTCTGTGGTGTTGTGAAGAACGCAGGTGAACCCGGTGGTGGTCCGTTCCTGGCATATAATCCAGATGGAAGCGTTTCCCTGCAAATACTGGAAAGCAGCCAGATTGACCAAAACAACCCTGAGTATGTGAAGATGTTCACGCAGGGCACACACTTCAATCCTGTTGACCTCGTCTGCGCAATCCGCAACTACAAGGGGGAGAAGTTCAACTTGCCCGACTTCGTTAACCCCGCTACCGGATTCATTTCATATAAGAGCAAGGACGGCAAGGAACTGAAGGCTCTGGAACTGCCCGGACTGTGGAATGGTGCCATGAGCGACTGGAACACCATTATGGTGGAAGTACCCCTAACCACCTTCAACCCCGTCAAGACGGTCAACGACCTACTTCGCCCGCAACATCAGAAATAAGAAGTGAGAGGTTAGAGTACGCAAAGCAGCAGGATGATGAGTTGCGCCGTAAGAATGCGGAGGAACATCGTCAGGGGATATACCGTTGAATAGGCAACGGCGGGAACTTCGCCTGCTGCAGTCTGATTGGCGAAAGCAAGTGCTGGGGGATCGGTTGTGCTGCCGGCTATCATACCCATCAGGGTGAAATAGTTGATTTTGTAACACATTCGCGCCACAATCCCCACAATCAGAATCGGCAGAACCGTTATCAGGAAGCCACACCAGACGTACGTCAGGCCATCGCCCTCGACTACCGTATTCACAAAACTTGCACCTGCCTTGATTCCGACACTGGCCAGGAAGAGCGCCAGACCAATCTCGCGCAGCATCAGATTAGCACTTGTGGTGGTATAGGCAACAAGCTTTGCCCTGTAACCGAAGCGTCCGATAAGGATAGCCACAATAAGGGGGCCGCCAGCCAAACCGAGTTTGACAGGTGTCGGGACACCAGGAATGGCAATGGGGATTGCTCCGAATAGAATGCCGACGAAGATGCCAATAAAGATGGCCGAGAGATTGGGGTGATCAAGTTTCTTAACGCTGTTTCCCATCATGCGAGCGACGCGATCGACAGCATCTTCCGGTCCAACCACCACGATGCGGTCACCCACCTGCATCCGCAGGTTGCGGTCGGCAAAGAGATTCATATCGCCACGACGAATGCGAGTTACATTGACCCCATAGACTGAGCTGAAGTGCATCTGTCCAAACGTCTTACCGTTCATAGAAGGCTGAGTGACAAGGATGTGCTTGCTCACCATCGGGACATCCTGCTCTTCCCACACAACATCCTCTTCTGGACCGATGAAGACGCGAATTGCCTCAGCATCGTCCTGGGCACATGTGATGTACATCTTGTCGCCCTCAGCAATGATGGTATCGCGATTGGGGATGCTGACATGCCCTTGCTGCAGAATACGGCTACAAACGAAATCACGTCCCAGAAACTGACGTACCTGCAAAATGGTACGGCCAGCCAGATAGGCATTCTTTACAACCAGCGTCATGCGATGGGGTGTAGCATGTGGATTCGCTGCCTTCTCTGCAGCTATTTTTTCCTGTTCCTCTTTCAAATGGATTCGGCATATGAAGCGAATCGCTATCGTTGCTCCGATGATGCCTAAAACGCCAAGAGGATAAGCACAGGCATAGCCATTTGCAATAGCCGGAGCATTGGCTCCGAAAATCTGGTTGCAAGCTTCTGTGGCAGCACCAAGACCTGGCGTATTGGTGATGGCTCCACAGAGCACGCCTACCATCATAGCAAGGTTACGTGAATTGGTGGCTGGTGCTGCTCCGCTATCATGGAACACCATAAAATAAAGACCGACGCAACACAGCACATTGAGCAAAACAATACTCAGTGCCATAACATTCAACTGCACCCCTCCCTTCTTGAAGCTTTCAAAGAAACCCGGTCCAACCTGCAAACCTATGCAATAGACGAAAAGAATCAGGCCGAAGTCCTGAATAAAAGTCAGCACGTTCAGGGTTCCAGTAAAACCAAAATGACCCGCTAAGATGCCCACGAAAAGCACGAAGGTAACGCCAAGCGAGATGCCACCCACCTTGATACGGCCCAGGCCGAGGCCTACGGAAATAACCAACGCATAAAGCAGTATAATATGTGCAACGCTGTCTGTTGACGTGAATAGGGTTTGCAACCAATCCATGTTATAAAAATTAAGAGTTAAGAATTTGTAAACACCATCCAATCCGCGAAAGAGTTTTCATTCTCCACTTATTTGGGCGCAAAGGTACGAAAAAATGCCTTATGTTGTAATATAGATGCGTCAAATCTTACTTCTAAATCAAAAAACTTAATTTATATTCCATAATTCTGAATATTTTTTCATACCTTTGCATGCTATTTATGCAAAACAATACACAACTTATATTTTATTAACAATCATGGCAGATAGTAAAGAAAAACTCTTTTCTGATTTTACCGCCCCCAGCCGTCAGGAATGGCGCGACAAGATTGAGGTGGACCTCAAGGGCGCGGACTATCAGAAGAAAATGGTGTGGAGAACCAACGAGGGGTTCAGCATGGAGCCCTTTTACCTAAAGGAGGATGTAGATAAGCTGCCGCTTGTCAACGCCCTCCCCGGCGAGTTCCCCTACGTGCGCGGCAACAAGGCCGCCGACAACGAATGGTTTGTCCGTCAGGACATCAAGTGTGATTGCCCCAAGGAGGCTAACGCTAAGGCGCTCGACATCCTGAACAAGGGTGTGACGAGTCTCGGCTTCTGCATCCCGTCGGAGAAGGTCAGCGCCGAGTACATCGAGACGCTCCTCGAAGGCATCTACGTGGATTGCGTCGAGCTGAACTTCTGCACTTGCCAATGCAAGTCGCTTGAACTCGCCCAGATTCTCGTGGCCTACTTCCAGAAGAAGGGTGCCGACGCCCAGAAGATCGAGGGCAGCATCAGCTTCGACCCCCTGGAGAAGATGCTCATGAAGGGCAAGGACACGACCGAAGCACTCAAGAACGCAAAGACGCTTGTCGAGACCTTCGCAGCCTATCCCAAGTTCCGTCCCATCGCCGTCAACGCCTACAAGCTCACCAACGCTGGCGCATACAGCTATCAGGACCTCGGCTATGCCCTCGCTTGGGGCAACGAGTACCTGGCTGAGTTGACCGAGGCAGGTGTGGCTCCCGAACTTGCAGCACAGAGCATCAAGTTCAACCTGGGCATCAATGGCGTTTATTTCATGGAGATTGCCAAGGTGCGTGCCGCTCGTATGCTTTGGGCGCAGATCGTAAGCCAATATACCGCTTGCAAAGAAAGTGCCAAGATGCATGTATGCGCCTTCACGACGACCTACAACCAGACGCTCTTCGACAGCTATGTCAACATGCTTCGCTCTCAGACAGAAGCTATGTCGGCTGCTCTCGGAGGTGTGGACAGCATCGTCGTAACACCTTTCGACGAGCCTTACGAAGTGCCGACCGACTTTGCAGAGCGCATCGCCCGCAACCAGCAGCTGCTGCTGAAGGACGAGTGCCACTTCGACCGCATGGTCGATGTAGCAGGTGGTTCCTACTTCATCGAGGAGCTGACCTCCGCTCTTGCTGCTCAGGCTTGGAAGCTCTTCCTCGCCATTGAGGAAGAAGGCGGTTTCCTGGCTGCTGCTAAGGCTGGCTCTGTACAGAACACCATCAACGAGACAAATGCTGCCCGTCATGCAAACGCAGGCAAGCGCAAGGAATTCCTGCTGGGCACCAACCAGTTCCCCAACTTCATTGAGAAGAGCGAAGGCAAGGAGCCCGTTGAATGCTGCTGCAAGAACAGCTGCGGTTGCGAGAGCACCATTCCCGCCATCAAGACCAGTCGCCTCGCAAGCGACTTCGAGGCTCTGCGTCTCAAGACAGAGAAATCTGCTAAGGTACCCGTTGCCTTCATGCTGACCATCGGCAATCTCGCTATGCGTCAGGCACGTGCCCAGTTCAGCTGCAACTTCCTGGCTGCTGCCGGCTATCAGGTCATCGACAATCTCGGCTTCAAGACCGTCGAGGAAGGTGTTGACAAGGCTCTGGAGGCTGGTGCCGACATCGTTGTGATTTGCTCCAGCGACGACGAATATGCCGAGTACGCCATCCCGGCCTTCGAGTATCTGAACGGTCGCGCTCTCTATATCGTAGCAGGCGCTCCCGCTTGCACAGACGACCTCAAGGCAGCCGGCATCGAGAACTTCATTCACGTTAGGTCTAACCAGCTTGAGACTCTCAAGGAGTACAATGCTAAACTCGGAATCTGATTATGGCACGCAAACAATTCAACAACATCGATATCTTTGCAGGCATCGAGGCCAAGAACGGCCAAGCCTGGCAAAAGGAGAATGGTATCACTGCCAACTGGAAGACAGCCGAGCAGATTGACATTCAACCCGTTTATACAAAGGAAGACCTCGAGGGCATGGAGCACCTGAACTTCGCAGCCGGTATTCCTCCTTTCCTTCGTGGTCCGTATAGCATGATGTACCCCTTCCGTCCGTGGACCATCCGTCAGTATGCAGGTTTCTCTACGGCAGAAGAGTCCAACGCATTCTATCGTCGTAACCTCGCTTCCGGTCAGAAAGGTCTGTCCGTAGCATTTGACCTTCCCACACATCGCGGCTATGACCCCGACAACCAGCGTGTAGTAGGCGACGTAGGTAAGGCAGGCGTAAGCATCTGCTCTCTCGAGAACATGAAGGTGCTCTTCGACGGCATCCCCCTGAACAAGATGTCCGTCTCCATGACGATGAACGGAGCCGTGCTGCCCGTCCTGGCCTTCTACATCAACGCAGGCTTGGAACAAGGCGCTCAGCTGGAAGAGATGGCAGGTACCATCCAGAACGACATCCTGAAGGAGTTCATGGTGCGTAACACCTACATCTACCCGCCAGCATTCTCCATGAAGATTATCGCCGACATATTCGAGTTCACATCTCAGAAGATGCCCAAGTTCAACAGCATCTCCATCTCCGGCTACCACATGCAGGAGGCAGGTGCAACAGCCGACATCGAGCTGGCCTACACCCTGGCCGACGGTATGGACTACCTGCGTGCAGGTATCAACGCAGGTATCGACGTGGATGCATTCGCTCCCCGTCTCTCGTTCTTTTGGGCAATCGGTGTGAACCACTTCATGGAAATCGCCAAGATGCGTGCAGGCCGTCTGTTGTGGGCAAAGATTGTGAAGAGCTTTGGAGCAAAGAACCCGAAGTCGATGGCTCTGCGTACCCACTCGCAGACTTCCGGCTGGTCGCTCACAGAGCAAGACCCCTTCAACAACGTAGGCCGTACCTGTATCGAGGCAATGGCTGCTGTGCTGGGTCATACCCAGAGCTTGCACACCAACGCCCTCGACGAAGCTATCGCCCTGCCGACAGACTTCAGCGCCCGTATCGCCCGTAACACCCAGATTTACATCCAGAACGAGACTCAGGTCTGCAAGCACATCGACCCCTGGGCAGGCAGCTACTATGTGGAGAAGCTCACCTACGAGCTGTACCACAAGGCTTGGGAACACATCCAGGAAATCGAGAAGCTGGGCGGTATGGCAAAAGCTATCGAGACCGGTCTGCCCAAGATGCGTATCGAGGAGGCTTCTGCCCGCACTCAGGCTCGCATCGACAGTGGTGTTCAGACCATCGTCGGTGTGAACAAGTACCGCCTTGAGCACGAAGACCCCATCGATATCCTCGAGATTGACAACACCGCAGTACGCCTGCAGCAGGAGGAGTCCCTGAAGGAACTTAAGGCAAAGCGCGACGAGGCTCAGGTCAAGAAAGACCTTGAGGCCATCACCGAATGCGTCCGCGAGTTCAACGAAGGCAAGAAGAGCAAGGACAACCTGCTCGACCTGGCTGTACGTGCAGCAGGCCATCGTGCCACTCTGGGAGAGATAAGTGATGCCTGCGAAGCAATCGTGGGCCGTTACAAAGCAGTAATCAGAACTATTTCAGGCGTGTATAAGAGTGAAAGCAAGAACGACAAGCTTTTCGACAAGGCTTGCGAAATGACCGACGAATTCGCCAAGAAGAACGGTCGTCGTCCACGTATCATGGTTGCCAAGATGGGTCAGGACGGACACGACCGCGGCGCGAAGGTGGTCGCAACAGGTTATGCCGACTGCGGCTTCGACGTGGATATGGGACCGTTGTTCCAGACACCAGCCGAAGCAGCACGTCAGGCCGTAGAGAACGACGTGGACATCGTAGGTGCCAGCTCTCTGGCAGCAGGTCACAAGACACTCATTCCTCAGCTCATCGAAGAGCTGAAGAAGCTGGGCCGCGAGGACATCATGGTCAC
>Ga0310690_10002432_pt1 | contig 30274 bp, 24 predicted proteins | sample AusTroGonzalo_MG_2_FD_207661 | JGI IMG/M metagenome (GOLD analysis project Ga0310690, IMG submission 207661) | Bovine rumen microbial communities from tropical cattle in Woodstock, Queensland, Australia - Gonzalo_04 (v2) (version 2) | ecosystem: Host-associated > Mammals > Digestive system >...
GGAAGGCTTTGATTCCTTCGGCGCCATAACCATCACTCCGGAAGGAACGCCTGCGCTTACAATAGCATGCAATATCCCGGAACTGCCCGGTCTGGTAATCAAGCCCGGCGATGAAGGTATCCTGATTACAATGCCGGACATCCTTAAGTTCGACACATCCAACCTTAATCCCGGAGTCACCTTCACTGCCGAAAACAATACCCTCCTGATCAAGGATGCCATCCCTTCGTCCATAACTCTGCCTATTACAAGTATAATTGTGCAGCCAGTCAAGGTTGGCGACGTGGCAAAGGTCATTACTAATTATGCCGTCACAGGCTCCATTGTTGTTCCGTCCGCGGACATCAGTCACAGCGACGTGCTCACCATATCCGGCAAGGAATTCGGAATCGCGGTCACAATCCCTGAACTCAAGGTCCAGAAACTTGATCTTGAAAAGGCAATCAGTTTCGAAGTTGACGAGGAATACGACTTTGGCTTCGACCTTGACAAAGACGGCTCAGTCAGTGATATGGTCAAGAATGCGGAAGTTTCCCTCAAGGAGGTATTCGTAAATCTGGAAGCCACCTTTGACGGCCTCCCGGATATGGGTGAAGAGCAGTTTGACGTGGATATGCTTCTTACGCTGCCGGACTTTGTGGTGCCCAAAGAGATTCCTATCAAGGGCAAGGTTGCAGATAACAAACTCAATATTGATCCTGTCCAGATTGTGAAACTTGAAAACGTCCAGATTGACAAGGTTGACGGAAAGAGTCGCGTGGACGGAAAGATGAAAGTAACAGGTTCGGTATCGGCCAGCGGAAAGAATATCGATCTTTCCACGCTCAAACCGGATATCAGCGTAGCCTTCTCCGCTTCCCTCGGGAATGGCGACGGGAAGATTGTCATAGACAAGGTGTCCGGCCAGTTCTCCTATGATGTGACGGAAAACGCCCAGGTCAAGCTGGACAATATGCCGTCCATGCTCAAGCAGGAAGGCGTGTGCCTGGATATTGCTGATCCGCAGATTACCCTCACCGTTACCACCAACCTGGGTGTCATAATGTCCGGCGACATTACCATCGTCCCTGTCGTGGGCGGTGAAGACCAGACGGAAAGGACGATTGTGATTCCCAATATCACCATGCCTTATTCCACTACATCCGCAGAAACCGTGACCAAGTCCTTCGTGATTGGCAAATCGGTCGCTACCGCTCCTGCGGGATATGAGTTCCTGGAAGCCGACGTATCCGGCCTCCTGGCTCACCTGCCGGAAGAACTCCGCGTTGAAATCAAGGCCGGTGTAGTGAGTACGGCCACGTCCGTGGTTGAAACAAGTGCCAGCTATACTCTGGACATTGCCTACGGAGTCTCCGCGCCGGTTGCATTCGGCAAGGACTTCCGTTTCACCACCAGCACTGAAATCGATATGGGGCAGGTCTCTAAGTTCACTTCCTTCGGTGAGTTTGGAGTTAAAGGAAAGGCCGTCAATGACTCTCCCATCAATCTGACCGTTGACATGGTTCTGCTTGATGGCGAGGGTGCCGAGATTCCCCAGTCCAAATCCAGCAGTATCGTAGTCAAAGGCGCCCAAACCAGCGACATCGAATTCTACCTAAGCCCCACGGACAAATCGCGCTCAATTGCCAAGGCCCGTCTGGACATTACGGTAACTGCCGTGCCGGATATGCCGCTTATGGAAACGTCGTCACTACAGTTGAAAGACCTTGTGGCCGTCCTTCCCGGAGGCCTTACCGCCGATCCCCTGCATTTAAACCAGTAAATCGTTCCGGATTATGAAAAGAATATACACACTTGCAACTATTGCAGCATTGCTTCTTTGCTCTGCCGTTGCTTCGGCACAGTCTTTCCGGAGTGGTTACTTCCTGGATAATTATTTATTCGGTTACCGTATCAACCCCGCCCAGATTAACAGGAAATCTTTCATCTCAATCGCCACGGGTAGCATAGACCTGCAGAACTCCTCAAACATTGGTGTGGCATCAATGCTGTTCCCCACGGAAAACGGTATGGTGACAGGTCTCAACAGTGCAGTAAGCGCAGAGGATTTCCTGGGCGGACTGCCTCAGTCCACGATTTTTGCAATGGACGAAAGCATCAATCTCCTGAGTTCAGGTACGGTCAGGAAAAACCGGATGACCACATTCGAGATCAATCTCAGGGCACGTAACACCATAGCCTTGCCCCGTGATCTTTTTGCCTTCCTCAAGCAGGGTGGCAACCAGGCCTACGACATAAGCGGCCTCAACCTGAGCGCCGGTGTCATAGGTGATGCGTCATACGGTTTTGCCTTCAGGCTCAGCCCTCGCGTCTCCATTGGTGCCAGGGCTCACTTCCTGCTGGACATTGCAGATGTCCGTGCCTATACGGAAAACAGCAGCATCACGATGGGGGATACGCAGACCAAGCTGGAATCCAACCTCCACCTCCAGACTTCCGGCATCATCGGCCTTGGTACCGATGAAAATGGCAACCTGGACATGTCCAAGTTCACCTATAAAAACCCTCCGTTCAGCAGCTACGGCGGCGGCCTGGACCTTGGAATCGAGTTCAAGGGCAGCCAGGGATTCCGCTTCTTTGCAGCCGTTACGGACCTTGGTGCAATGGCGGTAAAGAACACTACCGACCTGGTTGCCAACAGCAGCATCACTTATACCGGCGTGGATGTCAAGTATGAAGAGGGAACCGTCAAGGCCGATTACGATGCAGCCCTTGAAAAACTAAAGGAAGCCATTATCTTTACCGATGCCCAAAGCGGGGACCGTCTGGAGATACTGCCTTATAATCTTTCTGCCGGATTGCGCCTCAGCCTGTTTAATACTTTATCTTTCGGCGCATTGGCGACATACCATAAGGATGCGATTAATCCGTGGTACGAACTCCGTGCAGGAGCCGGACTCAACCTTGGTTATTTCATCAACGCCGCCGCCAATGTGGGTATGGGAACTTATGGTCCTTCACTTGGTGCTGCCGTAACAATGAATTTCCTGGGATTCAACATTATTGCCGGCCTGGATGCTTTCCGTGGCGAAGTGGGAACACTCAGCGGCTTGCCCGTGACACTTCCTGTACCCGTTCCTCTGCCTCTCCATGCCTTCAACTTGAACGCTCACGTAGGTGTAGCCCTGAACATAGGCAAGGTTTATAAGGAAGAGCCCGTCAAGAAGGTTAAGGAGACCAAGGCTACCAAGACTGAATCCGCTGCTGCCAAGAAGGCCGAAGCTGCCTCCAAGAAGCTGGAAGAAATGAAGATTCAGGACAGCAAGAAGAAGGCGGAGCAGAAGAAGATTCAGGAGGAAAAGAAGATGCAGAAGGAAATGAAAGAACATGAGCAGCTCAAGAAGCAGGAAGAGGAAAGGAAGCGTCAGGAGCTCAAGGAGATGCAGAAGCAGAAGGAGGAAGAGCTCAAGAAGCAGGAAGAGTCTGTATATGTCATACCTGAATTCGTGGAGCCGGTGACCCCCAGTGAACCTGCGGCAGAACCTGCAAAACCCGCAGAACCGTCTTCAGAATCCACTCCTGAGGGAGGTAACCAGTAGCTCTCTTATATATTATGGATAAAGGTTGGCTTCCACTGTGAGGCCAACCTTATTTTTTTTCGATATTTTCTAAAAAATTATTGTTTTTCAATAAATAATTATTATATTTGCATCAACAAACATTTTTAAAGCCATGATTACTGCCTGGTGGGCCGCTTTGAGCCCGATAATGAAAATCCTGTGGGGCGTTACCCTTACGGCATCGCTCATATTCATCATCCAGAGCATCCTCACTTTCGTGGGCGCAGATGCGGATACAAACTTTGACACTGACGTGGACATGTCCATGGACGGATCTGACCTTTCAAATATTGAGGGCGGTTCCAACCTGTACACATTCCGCAACTTTGTCAACTTTATCCTTGGCTTCGGATGGAGCGCCATCCTGCTTCAGGACAGCATCACTTCGGTACCTGTCCTGATTCTGGTGTCCGTTCTCATTGGCGCGGCCCTGGTTACAGCCGTGATGTATCTTTTCAAGTGGCTGTCAAGCATGCAGCAGAGCGGGAACATTGACATCAATACCGCAGCCAAAGGATGCGAAGGAACGGTCTACCTCACTATTCCTGCCGCCAGAGCCGGGGAAGGCAAGGTTCAGATCAGCATTTCCGGCGCTGTCCGTGAATACAATGCCGTCACGGAAAGCGACAGCACTCTCAAGACCGGCACGCCAATCCGCGTGGTGGATGTCATCAACAACAACACCGTCCTGGTGGAAGAAACAAACTCTTATACCATATAAACCATGCCTCAGTTAACTCTAGTTCTAATTATCGTGGCAGTGGTGTTCGTCACCCTGGCTGCCATCCTCAAGCGCTATCGCCGCTGCCCTTCAGACAAGATTCTTGTCATCTACGGTAAAACAGGCCGCAGGTCATCCGCCAAGTGCATCCACGGCGGCGCCGCCTTCATCTGGCCCGTTTTCCAGGATTATGCATACCTGGACCTCAAGCCCATCTCCATCGAGTGCAACCTCCAGAATGCCCTGTCAAAGCAGAACATCCGCGTGGACGTTCCCTGCCGCTTTACCGTTGGTATCAGCACTGAACCCGAGGTCATGACCAACGCTGCAGAGCGTCTTCTCGGCCTCACCACGGACAGCATCCAGAGCATCGCCACCGATATCCTCTTCGGCCAGCTCCGTCTTGTGATCGCCACCATGGACATCGAGGAAATCAACGCCGACCGCGACAAATTCCTGGCCAGCGTCTCCGCCAACGTGGAAGCCGAACTCCGTAAGATCGGCCTCAAACTCATCAACGTGAACGTAACCGATATCCGTGACGAATCCGGCTACATCGAGGCTCTTGGTAAGGAAGCCGCAGCAAAGGCTATCAACGACGCAAAGAAGAGCGTCGCAGAGCAGAACCGTTACGGTGAAACCGGTAAGGCCATGGCCGATAAGGACACCCGCGTGAATGTTGCAGCCGCTGATGCGGACGCAGTAAAGGGTGAGAACAACGCCAAGATCGAAATTGCCAATTCCGACGCTCTCCGCCGTCAGAAGACTGCTGAGGCTGACCGCCTGGCAGTGGCTGCAGAAAAGGTGCAGGCCGCAAAGGCTTTGCAGGAGGCCTACCAGAGTGAGCGCGACGCCGAACTTGCCCGTGCGGAACGTGAGCAGGCAACCCAGAAGGCCAACATCGTGGTCGCCGCAGAAATCGACAAGGAAAAGAAAATCATCGAGGCTGAAGCAGAAGCCGAGCAGGCCCGTCGCAGGGCAAAGGGTGAGGCCGATGCCATCTACGCCAAGATGGACGCCCAGGCCCGCGGTCTCTTCGAGATCCTGACCAAGCAGGCCGACGGTTTCAAGAGCCTGGTAACCGCCGCGGAAGGCGACGCCCAGAAGGCTGTCCTCATGATGATTGCTGACAAGCTCCCGGAACTGGTCAAGACCCAGGTAGAGGCCGTCAAGGGCATCAATATCGACAAGGTCACCGTATGGGACACCGGCAGTGGAGAAAACGGCAAAACCGCCACTTCCAACTTCATTTCCGGTATGATGAAATCCGTACCTCCGCTTGACGACCTGTTCAAGATGGCCGGCATGGAACTGCCCTCATACCTGAAGGGAAAGGTGGCTCCCGAAGAGCAGCCCGCAGCTGAAAAGTAAGTTATTATGCCCATCATTGTCAATATAGATGTAATGCTTGCCCGTCGCAAGATGTCTTCCGGCGAGCTTGCGGAAAAAGTGGGCATAACCCCTGCCAACCTTTCCATTCTGAAGTGCGGCAAGGCCAAGGCTATCAGGGTATCCACCATGGAAGCCATATGCCGCGCACTTGACTGCCAACCGGGCGACATCCTTGAATTCAAGCCCGATAAATAAATGCTGAAAGCCTGGCCATCCCGCCAGGCTTTTTTCAAGAAAAAAGCGTATATTTGTAAATTGAATAATACGTGAGTCTATGGAAGCAAGTGAAAACACTATCAAGCTATATTATAATACTGAAGTTGAGAAACTGGCCATGCCGGAATACGGCCGCAATGTGCTCAAGATGGTGGAGCAACTGAGGGACATTCCGGACAGGGACAAGCGTACGGAGCAGGCCCGCGCCGTGGTAAAGGTTATGGAAAGCCTGAACCCCCAGGTGCACCAGCAGGAAAACTTCATGCAGAAGCTATGGGATCACCTTTTCATGATTGCCGGTTACGATCTGGACGTAGATTCTCCGTATCCCAGGCCTCTGCCGGAAATAGCCCAGAGCAAGCCGGATCCAATTCCCCTTAACACACAGCCCATCAAGGCACGCCACTATGGCCGCAATATCGAGAGTATTATCGGCCTTATAGCCCAGCAGCCGGAAGGGGAGGTAAAGACAGCCATGATCCGTTCCCTGGCCATTTACATGCGTCAGCAGTACCTTATCTGGAACAAGGATTCCGTGGCCGATGAAACAATCTTCGCAGACATCGAACGCATCTCCGGCGGCACCGTAAAGGTTCCGGAAGGCATTCAGCTCTCCAAGATTTCCTCTGATGCCCAGTTCTCCCGTCCCGGCATGAACATGGGATTCTCAAACAAGGGTGGTAAGTTTAACCGCAACTTCAAGAAGAACAAGAAAAAATGAAGCTGCTGGAAAAGATAAGCGCCCGCATGGATGAGCGTAAGCGGGCAGGTTTCCGCTATGTCGGCATAGCAATCGTCCTGATAGTCACGGTTTGGGTAACCGTGTCTGTGGTGTCGTATCTTTCCACCTGGCGTCAGGACCAGAGTTACGTTCCCGGGACGGAGGTTGTCAATGCTGCATCTTCGTCTGGTTTTTCCATCGGGAAGTTCCTGGTTACGGACTCATTCGGACTTGCGTCCCTGTGCATCGTCCTATTTCTTATTCTGTGCAGCGCAAAACTGCTCTGGAGTGCGCTGAAGATTAATCTTAAGAAAGCGTTCTTCGGCCTTCTTACCCTCACCTTCCTGCTGTCATGGCTTCTGGCCTATGCAGATATCTGGGCCGGGAACCTTTATTATTTCGGCGGGGGGCTTGGCGGTCGCTGCGGAAGTGCCATCGTTGGCTGGTTCTCCGGAGTCGGTTTTATCGTCGCCGGCTGCATATTGCTGGCGCTCCTGTTCATCTGGCTTTTCTGCATGAGCCGCCGTTTCTCGGACTGGATCATGAACCGCAGAAAACCCGCCCCTGAGCCTGAGAATCAGGACCTCACTCCTGCCACCCCTGACACTTCTGCCACCCCTGACACTTCTGTCAGCCCTGCCTCTTCTGTCATCCTGAGCGAAGCGAAGGATCTGTCCCCAGACCCCGTCTTCGTCACCTCTCAGTCCCTCCCTGAAGAGGAAGAATCATCGCCCAAACCACGCAGGAAAAGGGAAAAAGATCAAACGGAGGAGGGGGAAGAAACTGACGATGAGAGTATCACCGTCATCACGGACGACACCCTTGAGCAGGAGGTAAAGGAACCTCTCAAGCCCATCGACAACCGCCTTGATCCGCCGGACGGCCTGCCTTACTACAAGGTGCCCTCGCTGGATATTCTTGGCGATTATGCCAACGCCCGCCACGAGGTCTCCCAGGACGAGCTCAGCCGCAACAACAACAAGATCCGCGCAACCCTTGCCAACTACAAGGTTCAGCTCAGCGACGTTACTGCAATAGTCGGCCCCACCGTCACGCTTTATAAGGTTTATCCTGCCCCGGGCGTCAAGATTTCCACTATCCGCCAGCTCCAGGACGATATAGCAATAGCCCTCAACGCCCGCGGAGTGCGCATTACCACGCTGTCGGATTCCGTGGGTATAGAGGTGGCAAACGACAAGGCCTCCATCGTGCCTTTGAAGCAGCTCCTGAACAGTCCCGCCTTCCGCAACAGCAAGGCAGAGCTGCCGGTTGCCATCGGCTATACCATTTCCCAGGATGTCAAGGTGTTTGACCTTGCCGATGCTCCGCACCTCCTGGTGGCAGGCGCAACCAAGCAGGGAAAGTCCGTGGGTCTGAACGTCATTGTTGCGTCTCTGCTTTACTCCAAGCACCCATCGGAACTGAAGTTCGTGTTCATTGACCCCAAGATGGTGGAATTCTCCGCCTACGGATCCCTTATCAACCATTTCCTGGCAGTGCTTCCCGGCGCCGCCAGCGAGCAGGAGGAAAAGGACCGCGCCATCATCAAGAACGCCAAGGATGCCGCCGCTGCGCTGCAGTCACTTTGCATTGAGATGGACGCCAGGTACGAACTCCTCTCCAAGGCAATGGTGAATAACATCAAGCTTTACAACGCCAAATACAAGGAGCATCACCTTAGGGGGGATGAAGGTCATCACTTCCTGCCTTACATTGTTGTGGTGATTGATGAGTACGCAGACCTTACCATGTCTGTTGGGGCCGGTCCGGAATCAAAGGCTCTTGCCCGGAGCATCACCACTTCCGTCATCCGACTTGCCCAGAAGGGCCGTGCGGCCGGTCTGCATGTGATTCTTGCCACCCAGCGTCCTACCGTGGATGTCATCACCGGTCTCATCAAAGCCAACTTCCCCATGAGGATTGCCTTCCGCGTTACCTCCAGGATAGACTCTTCAACAATTCTGGACCAGCCCGGTGCTGACAAACTCATCGGCAGGGGAGACATGCTTCTGTACAGCGGTGTGGAGATGGAACGTGTGCAGTGCGCGTTCATCGGCAACGATGAGATAGTGTCCCTGACCGGCGCAGTTGGCTGCCAGAGGGGTTACAAGAAGAGTTACAATACACCGTACTATCTGCCTGAACCTCCTTCAGAGGAAGGCGAAGAAGGCGGCGGAATGGTAGACATGAAGGCTCTTGACGAGCGCTTTGAAGAGGCCGCCCGCATGATAGTTATCAACCAGAGAGGCTCAACTTCGGACCTTCAGCGCCGGCTTGGCATGGGATATGCAAAAGCAGGCAGAGTGATGGACCAGCTTGAAGCCGCCGGCATCGTAGGCCCCCAGAACGGAGCCAAGCCGCGCGAGGTTCTTGTGAAGGACATCGCTCAGTTGGAACAGATACTGTCACACTTCATGCAATGAAACGTTTTGCCGCAATAGCTTTTGCCCTTCTGCTTGCCGTGGGCCTGAATGCCCAGGGCCTTGAAATGCTCGACAAGGTCAAGGATTGCCGTGCGGTTTTCCACTACACATATAAGCTTTCCCGCGGGGGAGCGGAGTTCACCGCCGTAACTGACGGTGACGTTGTCGTTGAGGATAACGCCTATGTTCTTGAAGGTCTGGGTCTCAAGGTCACCAGCGACGGCACAACCCGCCTCAGCGTTGATCCTGCCGCCCGCGAGGCTGTTGTGGAAACGGTAGAGAAGGAAGACGTTTTTACCAACCCGGCCCTTTTCATCGGCTCCTGGCGCAAGTACGCCTCACGTTTGAAGGTAAACTCCTCCGGCAAAGACTCCATGGACGTCACCCTCACTTTGGACGATGACACCCGCGCCCGCTTCATCCTCACCGGCATCAAGTTTACGGAAAAGCAGGGCATGTGCGACTTCTGCACAGACACATCCTCCTTGCCGGCAGACTATCTGATTACGGATTTACGCTGAACACGCAGCGCTGATACACGCTCGCGAACAGTTATCAGACTATTTCACGCAGCGGACGCTGAGGGCGAGGGAGGTACGGCTTCCTTCGCCTTTTTGTACTAACGGGTTGGTGCCAAAGATGTAGCGGTAGTGGGCAAGTTTGTCGTCCTTGGAATCTGAAGTCCAGAAAGCGGCGTATTCCTTTTCTCCCACATTGGTGGTGTAGTATCCGGATTTGTCAAGATAGCCTACCGGAATGGCATTGAAGCCGGTTTCGTTTGTGATGTTGACTTCCTTGCAATAGGCCCATAACTTTGAATCCATGAAGGATGCGTCTGCCATCAGCTTGCCGGAATCTGTGCCCAGTGCATCCCATTCGGCGGCGGTTGGAAGACGCCAGCCTGCCGGGCATGCTGTAAGGGCTTCCTCATAGGTGTAATACCGGCCGAATACGGTATTCATCACTTCGCACTTCTGGTAAGGTGCTCCTGAAGCGGTTTCATGGAGATTCTCCGCCATCCATGTGAGAGCGCCGATTGTAACGGAAAGATACTTCCCGGGAGCCGCAGTGCCTGCTATTCCCGTAAGGGCGGTGGCAGGGTCGATGGCCTGGAATTTTGAACTTGCGCTGGCGGAATAGTGGCTGTCGTCCGGGGTGAAAGCGTAGCATGTGATTGTGTACGTTCCCAGAGTATCCGCCCTGTAGCTGAATGTCTTTTTGTCCGGATTCAGTTTGATATCATCAGTGAGGGTTTCTTTAGCGGCGCTGTTTGCCTGCCAGGAAAGCCCAATGACAACCGGCATTTCGTCCCCGCTGGTTGTCAGGGAAGACGCGTCTATTGTATAGTGCTGGGTTTCGCCTTTTGCTACGTATGCGATGCCTCCGTCCAGATACAGGCCGGAAAGGCTTGGCTTGGTGACGGTCTCTTCATCGTCCTTGCAGGAATATGCCATGGCAAGGCAGAGTGCTGCTGCAAGGTATATGGACAGTTTTTTCATATTCAGTGTTCAACAGACTGCAAATATCGCAATTTTTGGATAAATTTGCACAAATTTCTTGCCAATATGAGGAACTTGCCGCTACTGATTGCTTTTGCCTGCGTTTTGCTTTCCTGCTCTGGAGGGCAAGACCGTTATGTGCAGATATCAGGATACGCTCAGGGTGGCACTTATACGGTCAAGATCAACATGAAGGGCGTTGGGGTCCCAGTGGAAACCGTTAGGGACAGCGTAGATGCAATCCTCAATACCATTGACACAACCCTGTCGGGGTACAACCGCAGTTCTCAACTTGCACGGTTCAACGAAGGTGAGAAGATTTGTCCCAGTTCGATGTTCCTGGAAATGTATCGCATGGCATACATGTTCTGGGAACGCTCCGGCGGTGCACTGGACTTTGCCGCCGGACCACTGTTCGACGCCTGGGGCTTTGGTTTCAGGAACAGTTCTTTCCCCACGGACGATGAAATAACCAGCCTCCGCGCTTCCTGCGGAATGGCGCTTCTGCCGCCTGAACTGCCGGTGCAAGAAGGAATCCTGGACCCGGCGGAAATAGGCAGCCCTCGCCTTAACTACAACGCTGTTGCGCAGGGCTACAGCTGTGACCTTGTGGCCCGATATCTCTATGGCATCGGCGTAAAGGACATGCTGGTGGACATCGGCGAAATCTGGTGCGACGGCCTCAATCCTGCAGGGCAGCCCTGGGCCGTGGGCATTGACCGCCCCAACGACCGTGGAGAAAATGACCAGGAGAAGAAGGCCATGGAAAGCGTATGGACTTCCGACGGAAAGCCCTGCGGCATGGTCACCTCCGGCAATTACCGTAAGTTTTACGTCAAGGACGGGCGCAAGTACGCGCACACCATAAACCCCGTCACCGGTTATCCGGTAGAACATAATCTTTTAAGCGCAACCGTCGTCAGCAGCCTCAGCGCTGCTGAGGCCGACGCCGTTGCCACCTGGTGCATGGTGCTTGGCCTGGAAGATGCGAAGAAACTGATTCTTGACGATTCTTCCCTGGAGGGCTGCCTCACATACGAAGCCCCCGACGGCTCCATGCAGCAGTGGTTCTCTCCGGGCTTCAGTTTAAGGAAGCGATAATCTCAAGCACGCCTGTAAGAAGTTTTGCCGCGGTGTCAGTCACCCACACTGCCGCCGGCGGACATATGCCGGCAGCATGCAGGACGATTGTAACAACTGCGGCCGTCATCAGCACCGTGACAAGCGGCAGCGCCAGCAGGTTCGCCAGAAGGAAGTATCGAGGAAAGGTATGGAAGCGCAGCCATACAAGCGGACCGGTGAATACCTGGCAGCTTATGGCCATGACGGCGCTTTTCCATATCCATCTGAGCGGACTGCGTGATTCAGGATACCATTTCTCCATCACTGGATATAGAATGAAAACCCCTGCCATGGCAAGATAGGAGAGCTGGAATCCAGGCGTGGAAATCACATTTGGCTGGATAACAAGTTGAATAAGCAGCGCCAGGCAGAGCACCCTGACGGCTTTTCGCGGCCGTCCGGTCAGTTTAAGGACTTCGTTGATGACTATGAAAAGAAACGCCCGGACAATAGAAGGTGAGGCACCGGTCATCAGTGTGAAATACCCTGCAGCCAGCAGAATGAGCCAGAACCGGATATGCCTTGCCGCGGGGCGGCGACCAAGTATTCCGGTAATCCTGTCAAACAGCAGATAGATTATACCCATGTGCAGCCCTGAAAGGGCAAGGATGTGTGAAGCACCGCTTTGGCGGAATGTGCTGACGGTGTCTCGCGACAGCCCAGTACGGTTCCCTGTAAGGAGAGCATCCAGAAGTGGCGCGGTGCCGGTATTCCGGAAAGGGATTGTGCCGATGGTTCCACGGAGCCAGGCAGCGCCGTCTGCTGCGGCAGCCTTCAGGCCCGGAAAAGGGTCCTCCTGAATTGTCGATGCGTTAAGGGCACAGAACAACCCCAGCAGAATGAAGGTGGTACAAAATATGGCTCCTACGGCACTTCCGTCGGCTTTCAGGAGTTTTCTACGAAAGAAAAACGGCAGCGCAGTGAGTGGAAGGACAGCGGCGGCGGCAAGCCATGGAGCGGTGCCGGAGAGCATTGTCCCCGCCGCAGCCCCTGCCGTAAAAAAGAGTGACAGGACTTCTATGCTTTTCGCCTCGGCCATACGTTGCGAAATTACATAATAATTTCGTATATTTGCAAAGATATAACGGGAAAAATATAACCTAAATCATATGATCATTCTTGTTATCAACTGCGGAAGCTCTTCCATCAAGTATCAGCTTCTGGACATGAAGAGCGATGACGTATACGATATCATCGCCAAGGGTATTGCAGAAAAGATCGGTCTTCCGGCCGGCATCCTCCAGTACGCCCCTGCTGGAAAAGACAAAATCGTCACAGATGTTCCCATTCCGGACCACAAAGTTGGTATGCAGCTCATCCTTGCCGCACTGACGGACAAGGAAACAGGCGTGCTCAAATCCCTTGAGGACATCGAGGCCGTAGGTCACCGTATCGTGCAGGGTGGAGACTTCTTCTCCGGATCGGCCCTTGTGAATGACGATGTTATCGACAAGATTGCCTTCTGCGCGGACTTTGCCCCGCTCCACAACCCGGCTCACCTCCTGGGTATCCGCGCCATGCAGGAAGTCCTTCCCAGCGTGCCTCAGGTGGTTACATTCGACACCGCCTTCCATCAGACCATGCCGGCATACGCATACATGTACGGCCTTCCTTATGAGTACTATGAGAAATACCGCGTCCGCCGCTATGGCGCCCACGGCACATCCCACCAGTTTGTCGCCGGCGTCGGCGCAAAGCTTGCCGGACTGGACATAAACAATTCCAAGATTATCACCTGCCACCTTGGCGCCGGCAGTTCAATCTGCGCAATCCAGAACGGCAAGTGCGTGGACACTTCCATGGGCTTCACTCCGCTGGAGGGTATGATCATGGGCACCCGCGTAGGTAACATCGACGCCAATGCTGTCCTTTATCTTGAAAAGAAACTGGGCGTGGACCCGGACGAAATGACCACCATCCTCAACCGCAAATCCGGCTTCCTTGGCGTGTCCACCAAGACTTCCGACGCCCGCGAACTTGACGAGCTTGCAAATGGCGGTGATCCCAAGGCCAAACTTGTGTTCAAGAAGTACACCTACGACATCATCAAGAATATCGGCTCATATATCGCCGCAATGAACGGTGTGGACATGATTATCTTCACCGGAGGAATCGGCGAACACAACAGCCGCCTGCGCCGCCGCGTGCTTGAAAACTTCGCATACCTTGGCCTCAAGGTTGACTATGAAGCCAACGTCGCATTCGGAGAGGATGCCATCATCACCACGGAAGATTCCAAGGTGAAGGCGGCCCTCATCTGCACCAACGAGGAACTGGTCATCGCACGCGATACCATGCATCTTGTACTTGACAATCAAGAATAACAATAGAGAAATATGATTACTTCTTTCAACGATCTGTTTGCAGAACTCCAGGCAAAAGGAATCTGCAAAAGAATGGTAGTGGCATGGGGCGTGGATTCCCATTCCATCGAGGCTGCATCACTGGCTACTGACAAGGGCTTTGTTACCACCACTCTGGTTGGAGACCCTGACCTTATCGATGCCGTCTGCAAAGAGCACAACATAGACTCCGCCAAGTTCACCATCGTCCCTGAGAAGGATGAACTGAAGGCTGTCGCCAAGGCTGTCCAGATGGTTCACGACGGTGAAGGCGACGTTCTCATGAAGGGCCTCTGCTCCACGGACAAGTTCCTCCGCGCCATCCTCAACAAGGAAGTTGGCCTGCTGCCCGCAAAGGGCCTGCTGAGCCATGTCGGCGTCATTGAGAACCCCAACTACCACAAGCTCCTCTTCCTCACGGACATGGCAGTTATCCCTGCTCCCGACTTCAAGCAGAAGGTAAAGCTTGCAGGTTTCGTTACCGGTGTGGCTCGCAGCTTCGGCATTGCAATGCCCAAGATTGCGTTTATTGCCGCTTCTGAGCAGATGCTGGACAGTATGCCCGCATGCATAGAGGGCGCAATGCTTGCCAAGATGTGCGACCGCGGCCAGATCAAGGCCATCGGTGACGGCCCTCTTGCCCTGGATGTCGCCATAGACCAGGAAGCCGTTGAAATCAAGAAACTCAAGAGCCCCGTGGCCGGAGACGCAGACTGCCTGCTGTTCCCCAACATCGAGAGCGCAAACGTCTTCTGGAAAACCAACTCCAAACTCGCCACAGGCGTACGCCAGGCCGGTTTCCTTGTGGGCACCAAGGTTCCCTGCATCCTTGCCTCACGCGCAGACTCCGTTGATGTAAAACTCAACTCCATCGCATCAGCAGTCATTTCAGCTAAATAAATGGATAAACACCTTTTATCCCAAAATTAAATCATAATGAGAAAGTATATTGTTGCGGGTAACTGGAAAATGAATACAACAGTTCCCGAAGGTGTAGAATTAGCGAAGGCAGTAGTTGAAAAAGCAAAGGACCTGCCTGCAAACGTAGAACTCGTAGTTGCTCCTCCCTTCACGCACCTCGCCCCCGTGGCAGAGGCCCTCAAGGGTTCAAAGGTTAAGCTCTCTGCACAGAACTGCGCAGACCATGAGAAAGGCGCATACACCGGAGAGGTTGCAGTTAACATGCTCACTTCCATCGGTTGCCAGTACACCATCCTTGGTCACTCGGAGCGCCGCCAGTATTACGGAGAGACTGATGAGAAGCTCGTCGTAAAGACCCAGCTGGCCCTTGCCGCAGGTCTCAAGGTTATCCTCTGCGTGGGTGAGAACCTTGACGAGCGCGAAGCCGGCAAGCACTTCGATGTGGTTACAGAACAGACCAAGGCAGTCCTCTACAACTTCACTGCTGAAGATATGGCCAACATTGTCATCGCATACGAGCCCGTCTGGGCAATCGGCACCGGCAAAACCGCAACGGCTGCACAGGCAGAGGAAATCCACGCCTGCATCCGTAACGTCATCGAGGCCAAGTTCGGCCCCAAGGTGGCGGACGACATGACCATCCTCTACGGCGGTTCCTGCAAGCCTTCAAACGCTAAGGAACTCTTTGCCGAGAAGGACATCGACGGTGGCCTCATCGGCGGCGCCGCCCTCAAGGCAGACGACTTCCTTGGCATTGCCACCAGCTTCTAGTCCCGCAGGTAGCAAGAACGCCCCAAAACGTCACCGCCGCGGTACCCCAGGTACTGCGGCGGCTACGTTTAGTTTTTGATTTTGGCGGCTTTCTTAATTAATTCCACAAACTGGGCGCGGAGGCCGTACTTGTCTTCGCCAAGGGAGCCTTGGACAAGGTCAAGGGCCATGGAGATGCTTGCGGTGCCTTTATACTCTGAATCCCTGAGGGCAAGGCCATATGCGGCGATGCCGGCTGCAAAGTCAAAGTTCTGAGATGCCTTGGCGCCACTGGCAGGGGCGCTGATTTCAAGGCCCAGCGGGCGGCTTTCCTGGCCAAGCTGAAGTTTGTAACGCACATCAAAGGTGGCAACTGCTGCATCGGCGGCAAATCCTTCGGCGGGTATAATCTCATAGAGCGCGGTGATGGTCTGGCCGGCGCCAATCTCGCCTGCGTCCTTCTGGTCGTTCTCAAAGTCCTCGTTGTTCATTACGCGGTTTTCGTAGCCGATGAGCCTGTAGCTGTCAACGGTCTCCGGCTTGAAGGTAATCTGGCACTTGGTATCGTTGGCTACGGAATAGAAGTGGGAGCGCTCGTTCACGAACACTTTCATCATTTCTTCCTCGCAGTCGATGTAGGTGTAGGTGCCGTTTCCGTGGTTGGAGAGGCTCTCCATCCTGGAGTCCTGATAGTTGCCGGTGCCAAAGCCCATAATGCTGAGGTAGATGCCCTTGTCAAGATAGCTTTCCACCATTTCCACCAGCGCCTCGGTGCTGGAAACGCCTACGTTGAAGTCGCCGTCGGTGCACATAATGATGCGGTTATTGCCGCCGGTGATGTAGTGGGCTGTAGCTTCGTCATAAGCCATTTTCATTGCGCTGCCACCCGCGGTGCATCCGCTGGCAACCAGTTTCTTGATGGCCTTCTTGATCTTGTTGGCATCCTTGACCAGAGTGGACTCCAGGAGCTTTTTGACCTCGCCAGAGTAAGTGATTATGGCAATCCTGTCGGTGGGCTTCATATAGTCGATCATAGTGCACAGACCGGTTTTCAGGAGCTCGATTCTGTCGTCACCGCTCATTGAACCGGACGTGTCGATGAGGAGGATGTAGTTGGCATCCGGAATCTGGCTGTCTTCCATGGACTTACCCTTGAGGCCAAGGCGAAGGAGCCTGTGCTCTGCGTTCCAGGGGCAGGCGCCAAGTTCGGCGTTGATGGCCACCGTTTCATCGCCGGAAGGATCGGCATAGTCGAAGGTGAAATAATTGAGGTATTCCTCTATGCGGACGGAATTGGCATCAGGCAGGCGGCCACTCTTGATTGACCTGCGCATATATGAATAGGCTGCGCCGTCTGCGTCGATGGAGAATGTGGAAGTGGGTTGGTCGGACACTTTCACAAACTTGTTTTCCACAATCTTGTCAAAGTTGTCACCGCTTGGCTGCTCCAGGCCAGAGCCGTCTTCATACGCCATATCGCCGTCAGCCATATCATAGTAACCTCCAAGGAACGCTTCTTCCATTGAGCAGGATGCCGCGGCGGCCGCGGCGATTGCAAGAATAATAATACGGGTTGTTTTCATGGTCAAATTGTTGTTGGTTTCTGACAAATAAATCCACACTTTGGCAAATCTTGCATCTTATTATTGAAAAATAAACTATTTTCGTGCAAGAATGCGCAAATCCGTTGTTTATGGATTGAAAAGACGTGAAAATGAAAAGACACCTTGCCATATTGATTGCGGTCTCGGCCTTGATTGTGTCCTGCTCAATGGAGGAGGCTTATCTTGGCGGAAACTACGATGCTGACCTGTCTGGCACAGATTCTTACGCAGGTACCTTCAATGCTATTGCCACAATAAAGAAGACGCCCACAGACACGGTATATTTCCAGCTCAACGATTCCACTACGGTTTACCCTACCAATTATCAGGACGCGTACACGCGTATGGAAAGGGTAATCGGCGGTGTTTATATCAGCAACCGCCCCATAGGCAGTTTCAAGTATACCTGCTGGGTTGAGTGGGCGGAGCCCCTGGAAGAGGGGACGGTTTCCACATCGGCCAAAGGGGCTGACCCCATCGACATAAAAGACGACTGGATGACCTCCGTGGAGGACGGCTTCCTTACCATACATTACGATGCCCTGTGGGGCAACTCGCCAAAGATTCACAACTTCAGCGTGGTCACCGGTACAAATCCCGCCGATCCGTACGAACTGGTCCTCAGGCACGATGCCAACGGAGACGCATCGGACCAGAAGGGCGACGGACTTGTTTGCTTTGACATTAATTCCCTTCCTGACACGGGAGGACAGTATAAACAATTGACCTTAAAATGGAACGATCTTGAGGGTAAGGCTTGTGAAAGGCAATTCAAGTTCAAGACCCGGGAATGAACTGACCGAGCTTGAGCTTTTAAAGTTTGCCCGCAGCGGGGACTCTGACGGAATACGCTCATTTTACGAGCGTTACGCCGGGTATCTTACTGCGGTATGTTCCCGCTATGTCGTGGACCGTTCCGATGTAAAGGACATTCTGCAGGAAGCCTTCGTAAAGATTTTCCAGCGTCTGGACCAGTTTGAATTCCGCGGGGAAGGCAGCGTAAAGGCCTGGGTCACCAGGATAGTGGTGAACGACTCGCTCAGCTTCCTCCGCACATCGTCCCGCCTCACTTTTGTGGACGATCTGCCAGATGTCCCGGAGGACGATGAACCCTCGCTCCCGAAGGTGCCGCCCGCCGTCATTCAGGAGATGATAAAAGCCCTCCCGGACGGGTACAGGACCGTTTTCAACCTCTATGTTTTTGAGAATAAATCGCACAAGGAAATAGCTTCACTGCTTGGAATAAAAGAAGACTCGTCGGCGTCGCAGTTCTTCCGCGCAAGGGCCACGCTGGCAAAAAACATAAAAGAATATATAAAGGAACATGAGCAATAAAGACTGGACAGACAAGCTTCCAGGGCTCCTTGAGGGCTACACTGAAGCTGAACCGGAAGGGCTGTGGGACGCAGTCCAGGCCGGTGTCGCACCCAAAAAGCGGCGCATTGCCGCGGCGTGGTGGTGGACTGCTGGCGGCATCCTTGCCGCTGCAGCCGCAATAGCATTGTTTGTGCTCCTCAGGCCCGTCACCCCCGAGCCTTCCGTAACCGTCGTCCCCGGTAATGCGCTGGCCGTTGTCGATGAACCGGTAGTGGATGTCGTCATTCCTGACACCCCTGTCGTCATTCCTGACACCCCTGCCGTCATTCCTGACACCCCTGTCGTCATTCCTGACACCCCTGCCGTCATTCCCGGCCCCGACCGGGAATCTCACACAAAAGATACCCCCGCTAAAGATGAGATGGCCGATGAGGAGCCCGTCATTCCCGGCACATCTTCTCCCCTCATTCCAGGTTCTGACCTGGAATCTCCTGCCACCAGGAAGCCTCTACCCATAAAGGTTCAAATCAGCCTTTCCACCACAGGTTATATGGGGCAGCTTGCGCAGAGTAGCTCCGCCAGCGTTGGCTTGCCAACTACACCTGGAATGCGCCTCAGTGCGGCTCCGGCCACGAAGTCAACCGCAGGCATCGGCAACGGGTCGACAATCCTGATGATGCTTGGCCGCAACAAGGCCAGCACCACTGACGCCACGCACAAGCAGTCGGCCAGGTTTGCTCTTGGAGTAAGAATAGGTCTTTATGGGCCCTGGGGTGTGGAAAGCGGAATAGTATCGTCCACATTGACGTCAGAGTTTACATCCAGAGCGGGAAGCAACTCGGACTTTACCACACGTACTATACGTTATTTGGGAATACCGATGTATGCAAGCTACAACTTGTACCAGACCAAAAGGATTGGCATAATGCTCAATGCTGGTCCAATGTATGAATTCAGCAGAAAGACCAATACCGTCAAGCAAATATTTATTGATAATAAATGGACTGGCGAGACAACGGATAAAACCCTCTACGACGACTCCAAGTGGTCCATGAACCTTGGCGCCGCCCTGCAGCTGCGTACTGGAAAACACGGCGCTCTGTACGTACAGCCAGGTTTCTCATATCATTTCCCTGACAATTCCACACTTGAGACCTTCTACACGGCCCACCCCGCCGCCTTCTCAATAACCCTCGGCTACAACTTCCTGTTCTAATCCTGGCCAAGGTTGCATTAGCACACTCTGCAGCGAGTGGCCTTAGCGCCTGGGATGGTGGTCCAGGATGGAGCGGTGCCAGGTGGAGGAATCGATGTGGGTGTAGATCTCGGTTGTGAGGATGCTCTCGTGACCGAGCATTTCCTGTACTATCCTGAGGTCGGCTCCGTTTTCTATGAGATGGGTGGCAAAGCTGTGGCGGAAGGTGTGGGGGGAGATCTCCTTGTTCACGCCGGCAGCCATGGCCTGGTATTTTACCATATTGAATATGGATACGCGGCTGAGGGGCTTGCCAAAGCGGTTGAGGAAAAGGTAGTCCTCAAAAGCGGCGGCGGCAGGCGCAGGGCGCAGGGGGAGGTAAGCGCGGATGGCGTCGGCAGCCATCTCCCCAAGCGGGACCAGGCGCTGTTTGTTGCCCTTGCCGATTACGTTTACAAAGCCCTCGTCCAAAAACACTTTGGACATCCGGAGGGTTGAAAGCTCGCTCACGCGAAGTCCGCAGCCATACAGAACCTCAAGGATGGCCCTGTCCCGCGGGCCGCCCGGCTTGGAGAGGTCCACGGACTCGATGATAGCCGTGACCTCGTCCACGCTGAGCACAGCAGGGAGGTATTTTCCCAGCTTTGGGGAATCCACCCTGTCGCAGGGATTGTCCTTGATCTCTCCTTCTTCCACGCACCATAAAAAGAAACTGCGGAGAGAACTCAAAAGCCTTGCACTGCTTCGCTTGGAGAGTCCGCTGTCGGCCTTTTGGCCAAGATACGACGTTATATCTCCAGGCGTCACTTCGCGCGGAGGACATCCCGCAGACTCCAGGAACCCCTCGACATCATGGCAGTAGGATGCCACCGTATTTGGTGACATCCTGCGTTCCAGACGGAGGTAATTCCTGTATTCTTGGGTGATTCGCAGCATTTTTCAGACGAAGTCTTGGACTATGTGGCGTAAGCTACAGAGTCCCATACTTTTTGCCATATAGAAGCATCTGCCCCAGGAAATCGTCCGTGTAGACGGGGACGTAGTCTGTGACAGTGCTGTCCTCGGCGACAACGGGAATGAGTTCCGGGTTGATGAATCCGCCGTAAGGTTTGAGGTGAAGGGCCTCGTAGCGGGCCTTGACTTCCTTGTGGAGTTCAGGGTCAATATTTACCGCATAAGTCTCGATGAGGTTTTTGCCGGCCTCATAATCACCCTCTGACTTGATTCTCTGTATTTCTGCAAGGAGCTCGGCAAACAGGGCGCGGAGTTTGACAAAGTCGTTGACCACAAAGTATGTCTTGCCGCCCCGGACCTTCTTCTCAATCACATTGTCTGGGGCTCCCTTTTCGTAGCACCACTCGGCGATGAGTTTACGGTTCTGCATGTGGGCTTCAGTGTTGGGGCGTCCCAGTTCCACGCGGGTGAACTGGACCATGAGGCCGTTCCGGATGTAGTTGGCGTATTCGGCCTTGTAGGCCTCCGGGTCCGGCATGATGCCAAGTTCCACCATCTTGGGATCGGCGCTGAAATAAAGGCCGAAAAGGTCCGCGCGGGTCTCTTCCAGGGCCGATGAATACTCGCCCATGGCGGTTGCACTCACGCCGGGGAGCAGCTGGCCGGAGCCGTGACCCAGGCATTCGTGCAGGTCTGTGTGGATTTCATCGGCCACGGTGCCCCACTTTTCTGCAAGCTCGATTTCCTTTTTGTCCCAGGCAAATTCTTTGAGGGTGCTGGTGGGCATTTCCTTGGCGGCATAGTCATATGTATGGGTGATATTGGCTATGGTCACGCTCTTGGAACCATGCTCCTTGCGAATCCAGTCCGCATTGGGCAGGTTGATGCCAATCGGCGTTGAAGGGTAACTGTCCCCGGCCAGGCAGACGGCGTTGATGACCTTGGCGCTGACGCCCTTGACCACTGCCTTTTTGAAGCGGGGATCCACCGGAGAATTGTCCTCGAACCACTGGGCGTTGGCAGAAAGGATTTCCGTGCGCCTGGAGGCCTCGAAGTCCTTGATGTTCACATATCCCTCCCAGGAAGCCTTGCGGCCGAGAGGGTCGTTATAGTCCTCTATGAATCCGTTGATGAAGTCCACCGTGCCGATGGTATCCTTAACCCACTCCACGTTGAACTCGTCCCATTTGCGAAGGTCTCCGGTGTTATAGTATTCAATCAGGAGGCCCAGGGCGCGCTTCTGGATGTCGTTTTCCGCCACCTCTGCAGCCTTGGCAAGTTCCTCGCATATCTTCTCGATTGCAGGGGAGTATATGCCGCCCACTTTCCAGGGCAGTTCGCGCACAACTCCGTCCTCTCCCTTTACAACCTTGGTGTTGAGGCCGTAGGAGATGGGGTGTGGGTCCTTGGGATCCATTATTCCGGCATAATAATTTTCAACCTCTTCGCGGCTGACATTCTCGTAGAAGTTCACTGCCGACTGCTTGACGATATCTCCGGAGGTCTCCGTTGAGCGGCGCTGGGGATAGATTGCGGGATTGAAAACAATCTCCACAAGTTCATCGTCCTTTATGCCGGCCTCTTCCATCAGGGATGCGAAATATTCCCTGGAACACTCCGGCAGAATCTTGTCCTCTGCATAGTGGTGATGCATGCCGTTTGAGAAGAAAACCCTTTTGGCATACACCAGGAAGTTCTGGTACTCGGGGTTTGATGCATCGGCCTCTACGCTTTCCAGAATAGCCTCAAGGGCATGGCGGAGACGCAGGTTATCCTTGCAGTTCTGGTCCCAGAGGATATCCCTGCCATATTTGGCGGCTTCTGCCAGATGGTATGCGTACTCCTTCTGCTGAAGAGTAAGGTTCTCCCATCCCGGAATCTGATAACGCATGACCTTCAGGTCTGCAAAAGAGTCGATAGTGTACTTGAAATCTTCCTTGCTGGAAGTATCACAACCTGCAACTGCTGCAGCTGCACCAAGTGTGAGAATCATTTTGAAAAAACGTTTCATATTCCGCAAATTTAATATTTTTCTTTATCTTTGTAAACTATGAAAAGGAGTTTTGTAATATTGTTTGTGCTTGCCGCCCTTGTTTCCTGTACAAGGGATGACAACTTCTCGTTCAAGAGGGAAGAAGCGTCGGACAAGGCAGATTCCTGGGCATCGAAGACTCGCGTGGAGTCGGAAGAAACCAGGAATGTCATGCTCCTTTACTCTGCTGGTTTCAATACCCTCGCCAACTATCTGGACGAGGATATCAAAGAGCTTCCCTCCGGTTTTGTCCCAAACAAGGGTAACAGGGCGGATCATATCCTCCTTGTGTATTCCAAGCTTACAAGCCGCAATCCTTCCACCGGGAGCTGTACCCAGAATTTCAGCTCGCCTACGGAATCGGCCCTTTTCAGATTGTACAGGGAATCATCCGGAAACGTAGTGCAGGATACTATTAAGGTATGGGGTACGGATGTGGATGCATGCAACCCGGAAACCATGCGGGAAGTGCTCCAACTTGTATATGACCGTTTCCCGGCAAAGGGTTACGGCATGGTTTTCACTTCGCATGCAACAGGATGGCTCCCTTCCGGATACTACGCAGATCCGTCAAAATTCGAAACGCAGACGAATGATGACATCGTCCAGTGGTCCCTGGTGAAAAGAATGCGGCCGCAGACCGTTTATCCGGAGATTGAGCCATTCCCGGCAGTGAAGTCGCTGGGGCAGGACAATATTCCGGACGCCCCCAAGGAAATGGAACTGGATGTTTTTGCCGATGCCATCCCGTACCATCTGGATTACCTTCTTATAGACGCGTGCCTTTCCGGCTGCGTGGAAGTTGCCTATCAGCTTCGTGGCAAGGCGGACATCGTGGGCTTCTCCCAGACAGAAGTCCTCGCGGACGGTTTCAACTACAAGACACTTGCGTACAGGCTCCTGCAGACCACTCCTGATCCACTGTCCGTCTGCAAGGACTATTTCGACAGTTATGACTCCAAGCAGGGAGAGTATCGCTCTGCTACTATTTCAGTGATAGACACCCGCAGGATGGATGATCTGGCGGCCGTCTGCAAAACCCTATTCGGAAAATACCGAGAAAAGATAAACACTCTTAACGGTAATAAGGTGCAGGGGTATTTCCGGTATCAGAGGCATTTCTTCTATGACCTCAAAGATGTCCTGGTCAAGGCGGGAATAACGGCTGCGGAAGAGGCGGAACTTGATGCCGCCCTGTCACAGTGCGTTATTTATAAGGCAGCAACAGACTATTTCCTTTCTATCAGGATTAATACGGCCTGCGGCTTTTCAATGTATCTGCCGTCAATGGGCAGCGACTACCTTGATAACTTTTACAAAACCCGTCTGGCGTGGAATTACGCCACGGAACTTGTTAAATAGTACATATTCATGAAAAATTTTGGCAAAATGGTCCTTGCGGTGGTCTGTGGACTCATCGTCTTTTTGATTGTTAAGTTTATCCTGATCCTGCTCTTTTTCGGGAGTATGTCAACTTCCGCCACTCCCTCCATTCCTAAGGAAGGAGTCCTGGATTTGAACATGTCTGAAATCAGCATAATGGAACAGGCAAACGAGTTTGCAATGCCCGCATTTTCGTTGAGTGGAGTTTCCATGGATGTGACGCCCCTGGGACTCAGGGATGCAGTTAAGGCAATCCAGGCTGCGGCGATGGATCCCGGAGTCAAGTATATCCTTCTCCGGCCGGACGGTGCAAATGCCGGAATGGCAGACCTTGAAGAGCTTCGCCGTGCCCTGGTGGAATTCCGCAGCAGCGGAAAGGCGGTTGTAGCCTACACTGAGAATCCAGGCAACGGTTCGTACTACCTTGCTACGGCGGCGGACAAGATTTATATGTCATCGGCAAAGGGGGGAACTTACACTCTTGTGGGCCTGTCCGGGCAGATGCTGTTTGTCAAGGATATCCTGGACAAACTTGGCGTAAATGTCCAGCTTATCCGTCACGGCAAGTACAAGAGCGCCGGAGAGATGTTTATCCGTTCCACTGCTTCGGCAGAGAACAGGGAGCAGAACCAGGTAATGATCAATACCGCCTGGAAGAATATGAGCAGCACGATTTGCGCCGCCCGCGATATTTCAGAGGCAGACTTCAACAAACTTGTGGACAATCTGGCTCTTTGTTTCCCGGAGGATTTCCTGGAAGCCGGTCTTGTGGACGAACTCATGGATCATGAATCCCTGGTCAGTAAACTCAACTCCCTTGCCCAGATTCCGGAGAACGGCAAATTCAAGCTCATCCCGTTTGCCGCTTATGCCACTGTGAAAAAGGGCATCGAGCTTCCCGGCCGCAACAATGTTGCAATCATCTATGCCGATGGTGACATTGTGGAAGGAAAGGCTCTTGAAGGCGTTGCAGGAGACCGTTTTGTCAAGGTCATTGACGATGTCCGCAAGGATCCTACCGTAAAGGCAGTCGTCCTTCGTGTTAACTCACCCGGCGGTAGCGTAAGCGCATCGGAAAAAATGCGCCAGGCCCTTGAGCTGCTAAAGGCTGAAAAACCTTTGGTGGCTTCGTACGGCAATTACGCCGCGTCCGGCGGATTTTGGATTTCTGCAGGATGCCAGAAGGTTTATTCCAATGCAAATACCGTCACGGGCTCCATCGGCGTTTTCTCCATGATTCCGGAGTTCTCCAAGGTTACAAAAAAGTTCGGAGTCAACATTGAAACCGTAGGTTCCAACAGGCACAGTGACATGTTTTCTCTTATGCGTCCCTTCGATAACAAGGAACTGGCATATATGCAGGCGTCTGTGGAAGATATTTACGAGTCATTTGTCAATCTGGTTGCAGAGGGGCGCGGTCTTGAACCTGCCGGCGTAGATGCAATAGCGCAGGGCCGTGTCTGGATGGGCTCCGACGCTCTTAATCTCTCCCTTGTGGATGAAACCGGCACTCTTGAGGACGCAATATCGTACGCCGCCGGCCTTGCCGGTTTTTACTCAAGTGACGAGTACCGGGTAATCTCGTTCCCCAAACCTCTGACTGTGGCGGAGCAGATTCTTGCTTCCTTAGGCCAGAGCATGGAAGAGCCTACCATCTTGTCGGACACACCTTTCCGTTCCATGGGCTCCGCTGTCAAAAAGATTACGGCATCCGAGCCTTCCGAGGTTTTTGCCCGCATGCCGTATGACCTTGTGATTCGCTGATATCAGATACAAGCTCGCGAACAATAATGGCCTCACCAACGTTTTTACGCGTGTGAGGCCATTTTTGGCTTTGAGCGTGTATCAGTGAACGCCCGGTGAGATTACTTCTCAAAGATTCTCTTGTACAGTCCAAGGAATCCGGCGCCGTGGCGGGCTTCGTCCTTGGCCATTTCGTGGATGGAGTCGTGGATGGCATCATATCCAAGTGCCTTTGCCTTCTTGGCGATGGCAAGCTTGCCTTCGCATGCGCCGGCCTCTGCCTCATAGCGCTTCTTGAGGTTGGTCTTGGTGTCCCATACAACCTCTCCCAGCATTTCTGCAATGCGGGCTGCATGGTCTGCCTCTTCAAGGGCGTAGCGCTTGAAGGCATCTGCTACCATGGGATAGCCTTCCCTGTCCGCCTGGCGGCTCATGGCAAGGTACATGCCCACCTCTGAGCACTCACCGGTGAAGTGCTCACGAAGACCGGCGACGATTTCCGGATCCACACCTTTGGCGACGCCAAGTTCGTGTTCACAGGCCCATTTGCCTTCTTCTTCCTTAACTTCGACAAACTTGTCCGACTTGACATGGCAAACGGGACATTCTGCAGGCGGATTCTCTCCCTCGAAGACATATCCGCAAACCAGGCATCTGAATTTCTTTTTCATAGTGAATGAGTTTAGTGTTATTTTCACAAATATAAGAACTTTTTGCTAAATTAGCGAATTGTTATGGAGCCATTCTTAATGCAGGTGGCCCGCCATTATTTCAAAGGCGGGGACATACAGGACAAATGCTTCGTCTTTCCTAACAGAAGGTCGATGGTTTTCTTCCGCAAGTACCTGACAGACCTTGTCCGTGAAAGGGGAGGGGCTCCCCTCAGGATGCCTCCCACGTACACGGTGAATGATTTCTTCTGCCACCTGTATGGTGCCGGAGTGGCGGATCGCCTGCGCCTTCTCACACGCCTTTATACCGTATATTCATCTCTGTACCCCAAAGCCGAGCCCCTTGACAAATTCATTTTCTGGGGAGACGTGATGCTGGGGGATTTTGATGACATAGACAAGTATCTGGTGGATGCCCGTGCGCTGCTCAAAAACGTATCTGATTTCCGGGACATCAAGGACGACTACAGCTACCTTACCCGGAACCAGCGTGATGCAATCCGCAGTTTCCTGTCCCACTTCAAGGAGGCGGATGCATCGGCAGATGAAAAAACGGTAAAGTCTCGTTTCCTTGGAATCTGGAATATACTCTATCCAATGTACCAGGGCTTCAGGGACCTGCTGAGGAAAGAGGGTCTGGCCTATGAAGGAATGGTTTACCGTGACTTGGCGGACCGGTTAAGGTCAGGGGAGTCCGTGGTGGATATCCTGAGCGCATCTTTTCCGGACACCGGGACATTTGTATTCACCGGCCTCAATGCTCTGAATTCATGCGAGCGCACTCTTCTTGGCAAGATGAGGGATGCCGGTGTGGCGGAGTTCGTCTGGGACTATGTAACTGCGCAGATCAGGGACGACGCCAACAAATCGTCCTTCTTCATGAAGGAGAATCTGAAAGAATTCCCGCAGGCTTTCGCCATAACGGCAGGCGGTGTGCCGGAGATAACAGTTGTAAGCGTGCCTTCGGCCACTTCGCAGGCAAAACTGGCTCCCCAGATACTGGCAAAAACCCAGGGAGACCCCGTTGAAACGGCATTTGTCCTCCCCGATGAAAGCCTTCTGCTTCCACTACTGAATTCCATACCGCCGGAATACGGCAGCATCAATGTCACCATGGGCTATCCCATGAAAGGCAGCGCTGTGTACTCGCTTGCAGATGCCGTGGGCCGTATGCAGCTGAGGCTTCGCCACCGCGACGATGGCTGGTATTTCTACCACAGGGAAGTGAGGGAGGTCTTTTCTTCCAGCCTGCTGTCCATGATGCTGTCCCCTGAAGAGAAGCAGCGTGTGTCAGAAGTAAAGCATCAGGCAAAGTATTACATCCCTTTAAAGGACCTTCAGGGCGGACCGGTTTTGGATATGGTTTTCCGCCCCGTAGTCCAGGATGTCAAAGCTCCGTCAGAAAGCCAGAACCTTTCCCTGTGCCGATACCTCTCTGAAATCACCGGTGCAGTGGGACGGGAGATAGCGGGGAAGGGGGAGATGCTCCTGGAATTGGATTTTGCAAAACGCCTCCACGAAAGCCTGAATATTCTTGCCGATACCCCGCTGGCCGTTCTTCCCCAGACCTGGCTGAGGGTCCTGGAGGGAATCCTGGATGGCATTTCCGTGCCGTTCAAGGGAGAGCCTCTGAAGGGTCTTCAGATAATGGGACCGCTGGAAACAAGAGCGCTTGATTTTAGCAATATAATCGTCCTGAGCACTAACGAAGGCGTATTCCCGCGAAGGAGTGTGAGCTCGTCCTTTATTCCTCCGGAGCTTCGAAAGGGCTTTGGTCTCCCCACTTACGAATTCCAGGATGCCGTCTGGGCATATTACTTTTACCGCCTTATCCAGAGGGCCTCAAAGGTCTGGCTTATATATGACAGCCGCACGGAGGGGCTGCATTCAGGGGAGGAAAGCCGCTATATCAAGCAGCTTGAATACCACTTTGACATCAAGGTCAAAAGGATTGTTGCGGGCTCAAAGCTTGAAACCGTCCTCGGGGAAGGGGACATTCCCAAAACCCAGGCCGATGTTGACCTGATCCGGAGCGGGAATCTGTCGGCATCTGCCCTCAAGAGTTACCTGATATGCCCGGCCCGGTTCTATTACCAGACGGTAAAGCATCTGGAAGCCTCCGATGAAGTGGCCGAGTCCCTTGACGGTGGAATGATCGGAAACGTTTTCCATAAAGTGATGCAGGCGCTTTATTCGGGGAAATCAGTGATTAAAGCGGAGGATATAGATGCCATGCTGTCTGCGCCGGAAAGGCTTCATTCTCTTGTGAGGGAAGGTGTTCTGAGGGAAATGCATTCTGTGGAAGTGTCGGGCCGCAACCTTGTCACCGAACAGATTATTCTGGACTATGTGAAGGAAACGCTCAAGTACGACAGGAAACTGCTGCTGGATTCCGGCTCCGACGGTTTCCGCATTCTGGGACTTGAGCAGTTTATGGAAACACGCTTTGACGGCTTCCGTATCATAGGATTCATAGACAGGATGGACAGCTATATTCCCGGACAGGTGAGAATCGTCGATTACAAGACGGGAAAGGTTGAAGACAATGATATTATTATTACGGACAACAACGCGGCAGCGGTTGCGGACAAACTGTTTGGAGACTCCAACAAGGGACGTCCCGGAATAGCCCTGCAACTGTTTGTGTATGGCCTGCTGGCGCATTCGGATGCGTCTTTGAAGGGACAGTCCATCATTAATTCAATTTACAGTACGGGGCATCTTTTCACTGCTCCGCTGCAGGATATGCCGGAGAGTCCGGAGTTCCTGCGCATTGTGAAGGAAAGACTATCCGCCCTGCTTCGTGAGATTACAGATGTATCTGTGCCGATACGCAGAACGCGCGAGGTCGCCACTTGCGAAAAGTGCGATTTCAAGGCAATCTGCGGAAGATAAATACTTTTGCAAATCAAATAATTATTTGTATCTTTGCGGGCTTAAAAAAGCCGACGCAGGCTTTTTGGTGCAATGGGGTGCTTGAAACAGAGCACTGAGTAACACATTTTAATATAAAAACAATGAAGCATTTTACGCTTAAAGGCGAAATCCGCCAGAAAGGCAACAAAGCCGTCATCAAGGCTTTCCGCCGTCAGGGCCTGGTTCCTTGCAACCTCTATGGCCTGGGAATGGACAACATCCTCTTTACAGTAGACGAAAAGGAGCTCAAGGGTATCACCCATACTCCCGCCGCATACATCGTGGACCTGGAGCTCGGTGGCAAGACCTACATGGCCGTAGCTCACGAATACCAGTGGCACCCGGTGGAGGACAACTGCCTCCATGTGGATTTCCTCGCAGTGAATGAGGAGAAGCCCATCGCCATCAATGTTCCCCTTAAGCTCACCGGTCACCCCAAGGGTGTCCAGGCAGGTGGTAAGTTCACCCAGAGCGCCCGCAGCCTCAAGGTCAGCGGCCTCATGAAGAACCTCCCTGACCAGCTCGAGCTTGATGTCACTCCTCTGGAGCTTGACAAGCGCATGGTCGCCGGCGACGTCAAAGTCGAAGGCCTTCAGGTTCTCACAGACAAGAACACCATCATCTGCTCCGTCAAGACCACCCGCGCCATGCAGCAGGCAGCTGCAGAGGCCGCGAAGAATGCTTAACGCAGCATGAACTACCTGGTTGTCGGTCTGGGAAACATAGGGGCGGAATACGCCTCAACCCGTCACAACATGGGATTTATGGTATTGGATGCCTGGGCTCAGGCAT
>Ga0310690_10002433_pt1 | contig 30254 bp, 31 predicted proteins | sample AusTroGonzalo_MG_2_FD_207661 | JGI IMG/M metagenome (GOLD analysis project Ga0310690, IMG submission 207661) | Bovine rumen microbial communities from tropical cattle in Woodstock, Queensland, Australia - Gonzalo_04 (v2) (version 2) | ecosystem: Host-associated > Mammals > Digestive system >...
ATAACCGCTTTGCCGCCATTTTGTCAATGTATTGAACAGGGCAAATTCACATTTTTTCTTTAAACTTTTTGTTTCTAAATATTCTTGGCACAAAGACATCATTTCTGTAGGTAAAGGCATGCGATGCCGTTTTAAAACAGAAAAACAAAACTTGTATAAGTGAGGTAGCATTGTTTTTTGAACGCTTTTATCCAATTTTCCATAATTGAGATATATTTTGTCTATGAAGGTGTATAAGTACTGAACGAAAACAGTAGAGTTCCCCATCAGTTGCTGAATTTTTTTCAAAGTATATAGACAAATCCAACAATAATCAGGAAAGTTTGTTTTCATATTTTGAGTGGTGGCTGCGTCATGTACACGCTTGTGATAGAATTTGGTGGGTAAAGCACCCATTCGTGCCCCCTTTAATAAACTTTCAATAAAAAATGGTGTATCCTCATAGGCCACCTTTTTGTTGATCCAAGTTATATCTTGATCTAACAAATACTGGTGACGATAAATTGTTAGAGGGGCTGTAATTGCTACTTGGGGTAAAACCTCTCTGATTTGTTTCCATGTAAATGCGGGATCAAATTCTTCAGGAAGCCACTGTAAACAATGATAGGGATCTTCAAATTCTATTTTGGTGTCATTTTTAAAATCTATGGCGGCAAAAGAAAGCATATCTAAATCATATAGCTGAGTGTATAACCACAGACACTCACATGTATCCGGTTCAATCCAATCATCTGCATCCAAAAATTGAATGTATTGCCCCGTGGCAATTTTCATTGCATTGGCTCGAGCAATGGATTGTCTTTGATTTTCTTGATGAATTACTGTGATGCGATTATCTTTTTTTGCATATTGATTTAAAATTTCCAAAGTATTATCTGTAGATCCATCATCCACACAAATAATTTCTATTTCTTTCAGGGTTTGATTCAAGCAGCTATCCAAACATTCGGGCAAAAATTCTGCTGCGTTGTAAGCACAAACGATAAGAGAAATAGCTACTTTGTTAGGAACAAATAAAGCATTATAAAGATCTGGATGAAGATTAGGTCGAATAGAACGAAGGGCTTGTCTTTTTTTGTCATTTTCTAGGTTTTTGATGCAATAAAAAAGGGATTCCTTTACTCTCGGCGTATAGACGGTTAGCAAATCATAATCCAGCTGTGATGCTTTTATTTTTTCATAGGCCAAAGATTGCGTGCGACAATGATCACTCGTGACGGTTTCGGGTTTGTTTTGTGATTGTTGTCCTTGTGTATCCCACCTATAATGCACGAAACATTCTGACATACAAGAAATTTTTTGTGCGACACCTAATACCCACAGAGAAAACATGTTATCGTCACAATAACGCACACTTTCATCAAAATGTATATGATGTTTTTTTAAAAAACTGTGACGAATCAATTTGTTCCAAGCGGGTAAATAACAAAACATAAACAAATCATCGCCAAAATCTTTTGGGGCCATTGGAGAACGATATACATATTCGGAGGACAATGGATGTTCACTACATTCTTCTTGAGTTCGATGATTGAACACGCTATATCCACACACAACGACGTCAGATCCATCTTCTTCGGCTTTAGCCACCATTTTTTCCAACATTTCTGGACGGAAAAAATCATCAGAATCTAAAACAGAGATAAATTCTCCTTTGGCTTCTTTTAATCCTCGGTTGCGTGCGGCAGCGGCTCCAGCATTTTCTTGATGAATCACCTTTAACCGATCATCAAACATAGCATAGGTGTTTAAAATGTTCAGGCTATCATCTGTGGAACCATCGTCCACACAAATAACTTCTATATCCTGCAAGGTTTGTAATAAAATTGTGTCCAAGCATTGGCCTAAATATTCCGCAACATTATATACTGGGACAATTACCGAAACTTTGGGGGACATTATCAATCCTTTCAATCATTTGCGCTAGTGTATTCGATATTTGAAAAAAAGTCAATGTTTTACGTGATCTGGATTCACTTTTCTTGGATGGTTGAAAGTGGTAAAAATGATGGGGGAGGGCGTTGTTGTGTCGAAGCCCACCCCCAAGGCATTATTCGCCCTCTAATTGTCGGATTTCTTCGCGCCACGCTTTGCGCAGAGCTTTCTTTTCGTTCCATTCATCATCGGTATATTCACCGTCAATGTATTTTTGCCCCCAATAATCGGCAGCCGCCAAAAATCCTTTTAATTCCTCTATGCGTTCTGCATTAATAATGGATTGTGGTTTTTCTGGCAATTCGTTCTCAAAATATAAGTGTCCATCATAGCCGCGCAAAATGTTCTTATCTGTCTGCAAATTGCAGCCACATTTTTCGGCCAGCTCTTTATAGGGAGTAGCCATTGAAATTGTTCCATTTTCTAATTTGTAATAATTTTTCATAGTTCGCCCTCCGCGTAAATAAATCTAAAATAAACAGTTGTTCCTGCGTTATATGAAACCGTTATTTCATCATCCTTTTTAACGGGTAAATAAGCTCTTAAAACGCCGCTGTATGATGCATGCACTTGCGTTCCAATATAGGATGAATTGTATAATGATATATATTTTCCGCTGGTTGTATCTTTTGCAAAATAAATCCATCCATTGGCGGGCGCTGTGTATGTTGCGCCACTTGATCCCAAGGTAAGGTCAACATATTGGTTGCTGGGCATAGGAAGATTAGCAATTTTTTTCTTACCACTTTCGGACAAGTTGTCCAAGTCTTTGTTGGCTTTAGTTGTCAACGTTGTAGCGGCTTCAGCGGCTTTTTCCGTTGCCACTTGCGCTTTATCGGTTGCAATATCGGCCTTATCCGAGGCGATGCCTGCCTTTTCGGTGGCAGTTGTTGCGGCGCTTTGAGCCGCTGTTTTATAACCATTCAAGACACTTTCCATCTCGTTAACGGCAATGGTTGAATTTTCCAAATTCGTCCCTTCGCTGTTCCATACAATCGCTTTGCCGGCCGATGGCGTGGGCAACGTCAAGTTGACATTGTCGGCAACTGCATAGGGTGGTAACACCATGGATCGGTTCAGGTTTTCGGCGATTTGTTGTTGGCAGGCAATTTGATAATCCAATTCATCGTTCAATGTGTCGGCGCGCAAAGCTCCGCCTTCTTGAAAATCGCTTAAGCGTTCAATGGACAGATGGCGCATAATGGTAATCAATGTGTTGGTCTCGGGTGCGGTGACAAAGGTCACGGCACCGCCCGATGAATCGCGCACACCCGATACGGTATAGGATGTGGTGGATTGTTTTGTGTCGCCAAGATATACTTCTATATCATCGGCGGAAAAAATGGCAAACGGGAACTCAAATGTTGTGGTTGTTCCGTCGGCCACATATTGTTTTTTGGGAATGACCCCATAGATTTTAACGTGTTCTGACATATTCCTCCTTTTCATGTTTATAAACAAAAAAATGGCCGAACGTATGTCCGACCATTGGGGTATAAAAAAGCACCAGATACTTTGGTGCCTTATACCGAAAACAAGTATAGCATAAATTGAAAGAAAAGTCAAGGAAAATTTTCCTAAATCATAACATAAAAAAACTCCTCGATTTCTCAAGGAGTTTTAATGCTAACCATAAAATTAGCTCACGCTAACTTTGTTATCCCCAATGTATTTGCCGTCTAATTGTGTCTTAACGGTCTTGCATGGTTCAGCGCTCACGTCATTACACTTAATCGTCACAGTTGTTGGGGTAGCTGTGATATGATCAAGATAAGCGGAAATGCTGGATGGGAATGCGGTAGCAATGTCTGATACATAAGTCCTGTTTTCCCCAGCGGCAACTGCTTCAACAACGGTTAAAGAAGCGCAATTCATAATTTCATTGGCGCGAAATTTATTCATGGCCATTGTATAACCGGCGATACCACCAACGGATAACACACCGATAATGGCCAACACGCCCAACATTTCGACCATTGAACGGCCAGATTCTGTTTTATTCATTTTATATCCTTTCTTTTGTTTAATATTAAACGTTTATGTCCTCCCCCTTGTCGTGTAATTTACGTGATGTACCTTACGCTTTCAAAGGTTTTCGACAATTGTTAACACATACATTTCACCAAGTTTTATTGCAAAAATCAAGTATAAATTGATGGAAATTTGATAAAAAACACACTTTTTGACGATTTTTAACCATTTTTTAAGATTTAAGGCGGGATGTCACCCCGAACTTGTTTCAGGATCCTGTGTCAAAAGATGTCAAAATAAATTCGGCATGACAAAAGGGAGATGCATCCCAACTATCCGCTGATGATTTGAAACAAAAGGTCCTCGAAGCGGGGGAGTTTCAACATGGGGGTCAAGCTGTCGCGATCCACAAGTTCGTAACAATGATTTGTGGCGTTATAGCAGACCAAATATTCCAACCCACGCCCCAGCACCAATCGTTTAGCGAAAAAATGGCCTTTGGCATATTTGTTTTGGTAATCTACCAATGTTGGTTGGTCAAACACTGTGCCCGCCCGTTCATGCGTGCCACAGGCAAACAATTCCAGTCCATTCCATGCCAAGCCATCAGACAGATTCAAAAAGTTTAAATATCCCCGCGGAATGCGTGTAAATCCCGCTTTGACCAAGGCGATAGAGGCGGCTTGGCCTTCGCTTAAAGTGGCGCCATGAAACAATAAGGCGTTTTTGATTTTTAATTGATTAATTAATGTTTTTAAAAGAATCATTTGGTGCCTCCCGCCACTTCAAAGCGGATAACTTTGCTGGGCATTTCGGTGGATCCAAAAGGCACGTAGACCGCCGATTTCGGTGTTGGTACATATAATGTGGCGGGGCTCATCACACCCGCATCCGTGACAATTTGTTTGTTGATAAAATGATGCAATTCTTCATGAAAGGGATGGTGGGGCATCAAAACAAAGTTATTTGGCGTAATAGCGCCCCCATAGGCCACGGGGTATTTTAAATGAACAGTCCAATTGATAGGAACAACACCGTTGGAAAGTCCGTCAATTTGATCCTCGGATAATCCAGCGACGCGCAAATCGTTTCGATGTAGATGGCTTAATCCCAATAAAAATACGCGTGCTTGGACCTTTGTTTGTGCTTGTTCGGCCTTGAAATCGTGCGTATAGTTTGGAATCAACTTTAAGGCAACCAAATCCATGCCAAATAATTTTGTTTGTTGAAACAACTTTAACCAATAATTTTCATCCGATGATCCAGTCATCAAATTGCCCAAATCCAGCCCCATGTCATCATCTTGTTTAGGCATGGGTTTTGGTGTGGCAATCAATGTGTTCCAATCGGAAAAAATATCCGCGCCATTCAATTCATTGTCTTTTTTATTATCGGTCATGGCGGGACTCCCTTAATTTTTAAACGGTTGGCGTTGTTGGTTGCGTAGGTTGCTGAGTTTCTTGCGGTTGGTCTTGTGGTTGTTGGGCAGGCGCTTCTTGCGGAATTTGTTCGAATTGCGTGGCCTGTTGTTGCTGCATTTGTTGCCATGCCGCCAGACGCTCTTTGGCAATCCATTCGGGTACATTGCCGCATGGTTTAATTGCCGCCTTTTTGCGCATATTATTATCCAAATACCAACGCGGTGAATCCGCCAAAATTGGCCGACTCATATGGCTCTGGACCAACACATATTGTTGCAATGGATTCAAGCTCATGATGTCGGCCACTTGGATCACATTGGATTGCTGCATTTGGCGTGACACATTTTGGGTGAACATGCTGCCTTGCGGGGCGTTCAAACCTTCTTGACGAGATGTGCTCTTGACCTCAATTGTTGTGTTACCAACCATTTCCACAAAACGTTTTGCTGTTTGTTCGTTGTTTTGTGACAACACAATTTTGATGGCGGTTGTAGAAATAATTGTTTCCAAATCATCTTTGCCATACTTACCGGAGATCTGCCCCAAATCCTGCCCGATCAATAAATAAGCCACCTTTTGACCACGACCGACGGCAGGGCCATCTTTTACGGCTGATAGCTTTGGCATTTGAGGGAACTCGTCCAACACAAACAGGATGGAATAAGGACCGGCCTTTAATCCATCCGTACCCACATGGTTTGGTGGGTTGGCGATTAAGAATTGGCTCATCAATTCTACAAAGATACCAGTGATCACGCTTAAGGCGGCCGCATCCACCAAGTCAACGGACAAATAAACCGTCACTGGTTTCATTTTGCCATCTGCAGGATCCACAACGCCTCGTAAATCACGGAATGTAAAATCACTGTTTCTTGTGCGAGCAATAACAGCGGCATTCTTAAAGATACTGATGCCTGCAAAGGCGGTGGACATAATGGATCCACGTTCTTTATCTGGTGTATTGGACAACTGGCTGAGTTCTGTCACGGCACGGCGTGCATAACCAAATCTGCGACATTCCGCAACGGCCGCTTCCAACACATCCTTCATTGGATCTGCCATCATGGCCATTTGATCGCCTTCATCAGAACGACGCTTTAAATCGGCAGCAATCTTCATACTCATATCGGTCCACCAATCCAAAATCATGGCGATACAGGGTTCGCATCCAAACCAGTTTTGTGGCAATCCATCCCACGTACCGACGGGGGCGTAATTTGCCAAACTTAACGTTCCTTTTTTCAGGTTATCCAACGCCAAACGAGCGCCCATATCCTGCATATCCATATAATATGTTTCCAAAACAGCCGCATCTTCAGCATCAAAAGAACCTTCTTGTAATTTGCCAACAAAATAATCGTTGGCGCGGGCCCGTTCACATTTTGACGCAATAAAATGTAATAATCCTGCCATTGCGTTTCGGCCAGCGTTAGACCAGTGAGGATCTTGACCGCCTGTTGCTTCGGGCACTAAAATTTTGTTCATGGAGTCGATATACATATCCCGCGCAGGACCAAGAGGCGGCAAACATTGAGGGGATAATGGGTTCCAACTTGGATAGAAAACACCCTTTTCTGGATCATCTCCTTTGCCCCAGTTAATGATATAGACGGGACCAATTGTGGAACGATAACCAGATGTGGAAAAACATAACTCCGGCTTGGGGTCGTTAATAATCAAACTGACACCATCTGATTCAAAAATTGTTGGTACAACGACGCCCGCAGTTTTACCAGCACCAGGAGGTGCGCAAGCTAATACAGACAACGTTTCGGATAATTTCATTAAATGTCCTTTAAATTTACCCAAAACAGTACATACACCAGCGCCATCCAAACTGACTTGTTCTTTCATGGCTTTGATATCATCTAATGAAGCCATGCGCCCTTCACCAAAGATATTTGGCATATTCTTGTATGGATTTTTTAACAGCCCATAAACAGTCATACCCAAAAAGGTAATAAATGGAAGGAAAGGTATCAACAAACCGCCAGACATTGCTGTGCGTGTATCACGAAAGCGGTGCCACCATTTTACGTAAACATAGAATAGGTAATTGGGGTGAAACAATGCCTTTTTCCAAAAAGCAATGGATGCGGCAAATGTTTCGCGATCCAGTCCTTGCGAACACCACATTTCAATGGGCAAAACCAACAAGGCCAATATATAGCCAACAAGTAATGCAATTAAAACTGTTTTGATGCCCCACCACGCAAATTTTCGCTGTTCGGCATACATTCTGTCTACCATTAGTTCTCTCCCTTAACCAACTTTGTTATTTGTTCTACTTCGGCAGCGGAGGCAGGACTTGTGGCCTCAATTGCCAATGTTGTAACCGGTAAATCCTCTGTTCCCCCAATATCGGTGCGAGATACAATGACTTCTAATTCTTTCCAGATGCGTAACATTTCTTCTGCGTTGATGATATTGCCTTTTTGTTCAATCATGAACGCTTGAATCTTTTTGTCTGGCAGAGATGCTTTAATTTTTTCTTGTAATTCTGTGACGCTTTGTTTTAATTCATAAATGGGCGAAACGCGGTGATCCACCTCGGAAAACCACAAAGGTGCTTCGCCGTTAAAGGGTTCTTCTTCCGCCAACCAATCGCCAGGTTCTTTGTCAATCAAAACAGCATAAATACGGTCGCCTGCGATGGCCAAAAAATCCAGCGTTTGAAGGGAGGTTTTGATATTGTCAATCAATTGATAACCCGCATTTGTAAATAATTGTGGAATATCTTCCACCACGGGTTCACGTTGTGGTAATTGAATATCATCCAATGGAATGTTGGAAATGTCGTCGGGCATCGTTTCTTTTTGCCAAGGAGCTTCGGTTGAGCCATATTGGGCTGTTGTCGGTGCCGTTGTTGTCGCTGATGTTCCAGAAAATGTGGGTGCGGTTGTATATGCCATATCTGGAGGGGTAACGCTAACCATAGGTGTTGAATGTCCAATGGGCTTTGGCCGACCACTTACTTGAGAAGTTTTTACCAATACGGCAGGTGGCGGTGGCGCTAAAGTTGTTTTTTTCTTTTTCTTGGTTACGTGTTTTTCAATGGCTTTCCCTGTAAATACCAATAAAAATAAGGCAACAATCCATTTCCATATTTTTTTAACCAGTTTGCGCCAGCGGACTTTTGTGCATAAATGCCACAGGCATAAAAATAAAGGTATGGCCAAAAATAACGTGATCAGAAAAATCCAATCGCTTTTGGCGTTCAACATCCATCCGGATTCAAATTCGTTGGCAACATAGGACCATGAACGGCGAGAAAACAACTGAAAACGCCAGTTGCTGTATAAAAAACCGCGCAGCCACCATCCGAAGAAAATCGCGCCGACAACGATTCCAATCACAACGTTTCTATGCCATTCTTTTTCTTGCATGAATATCCTTTTTGCTTTTCTTAAATCCATTATACAAAAAACAAAAGTGATTTGCCAACAAAAAAATGGACTTTTTTCGTTTTTTTATTTAAATGCGTTGCAAGATGAAATTTGGATTGAAATCCGTGCCAAAAGATTCATTTGTTTTTTCATATTTGTTGAGCACACACCTGAAATACGTGAGTACGAATAACCGGGTGGCGGAGGACAGCCCAGATTGTCCTTTTGCAGAATCAATTTTGGAACATAATTCGTGAATGGTAAGCCCTTCGCGTTCGCATATATCAGCCAAGGAAATCCATGTTTCTCTGTCCAAACGCATACTTGTTCTGCGACCATTCACAATGACATTTTTACAAACTAACATTTGTTTCTCCTTTCTTTTTAATGAAAAATACATTATACTTATGGGTAGAGAAAAAAGTTTTCGCAACCTAAGGGTGTATTATTTTTTAATTATACAACTTATAATATGAAAAAGCAAGAAAAAAAGAAAGTTTGGCATACCTGTGAATTTCCTGGCTGTTCTGAGCCCGCAGAATATCGTGCGCCCAAGGATCGATCGTTGCGATCCCATTATTGGTTTTGTTTGAAACATGTACAAGAATATAATAAAAAATGGGATTTTTTGGCGGGCTTGTCGCCAGAGCAGATTGAAGCTCAATTGCAAAATGATGTGACGTGGCAACGTCCCACATGGAAGTTGGGCATGGGGGGATCTGCACGTGTGGTACGTGGTAAAGTCAGTGATAAGTTTCACTTTTTTGATGAAAGCCAATTGGGAATGAGTGGCCATTATAATCCACCGCAAAACGAATCGCGTTTTTCTCGAAAATTACAGGATGCGTTTGTTTTCATGGAACTGGAAGAACCATTGACGATGGAAAAGGTCAAAAAACAATATAAAAAATTGGCCAAGCGTTATCATCCCGATGTGACACAAAAGGATGCTTCTTTATTTCAGCGTTTGACGGAAAGCTATACGGCCATTGTTGCCTATTTGGAAAAGGGTGAAGAATGAAAAGATATTGGTTAAAGCGTCTTTTATTAGTTCCCATCACATTGTTTGGCATTGTGGCATTAAACTTTGTGTTGATTCAAATGACCCCAGGTGGTCCTGTGGAACATATGATGATGAAGATGCAGGGCGAGATGGCGGCGACAGAAGCGGGTGGTGGTCCCGATTCTAAACAACGTGCTTTTGTGGAACAAATGCGAGAAGAATTAAATCAGCAATTTGGTTTTGATAAGCCGTTGTTGGTGCGATTCGGAGAACTTGTTAAAAATTATGCCATATTTGATTTGGGAAAAAGTTTTTATCAAGACAAAACTGTGTTGGCATTGATTAAAGAAAAAATGCCAGTTTCGTTGTCATTGGGCATTTTTTCCACACTGTTGATTTATTTGATTGCAATTCCTTTGGGTGTACGAAAAGCGGTAAAAGTTGGATCTACATTTGATAAGGGGACGACCTTTTTGTTGACCATCGGTTATGCGATTCCTGCTTTTTTGTTGGCGATTTCGTTGGTTATTTTCTTTGCGGGGGGACATTACTTAAATTGGTTTCCGCTTCGGGGATTGGTGTCGGATAATTGGTCAGAATTGTCATGGTTTGGTCGTATTGTCGATTATTTGTGGCATATTACTTTGCCTGTATTATCTATCAGTATTGGGGGTATTGCGGGCCTGTGCTTTTTAACACGTAATTCATTTTTGGATGAACTTGGAAAGGCCTATGTTTTAACGGCAAAAGCAAAAGGGTGCAGCTCTTCCCGTGTTTTGTGGGGACATGTGTTCAGAAATGCTATGTTGCTTGTGTTGGCAGGATTTCCAGCTATGTTGATTGGTATGTTGTTCACCGGATCCATGTTGATTGAAGTCATTTTTTCGTTGGATGGATTGGGGTTGCTGGGATATGAAGCATTACAAAACAGGGATTATCCCGTTGTTTTTGGAACTCTTTATTTGTTTGGTTTGTTGGGTTTACTGTTAAATGTACTCAGCGATTTTGTTTATACATTGGTTGATCCACGTATTCATTTTGGAGGGCGTCGCGAATGAGTCCTTTGTTTGAAAGACGTAAAAAATTATTTTGTCAAAACAAGTTGGCGCTTGTGTCATTGATATTGTTTGTTGGTTTGTTTTTGTTATCAATGATGGCCCCTTTATTAGCAAATGAAAAACCGCTGTTGTTAAAATATCAAGATCATTTGTATATACCCTTTGTGCAAGATATAACGGATGAAATGTTAGGAGGGGATTTACCAACATATGCCGATTATCAAGATCCGTTTACGCAAGATCAAATTGAAAAAAATGGTTGGGCCATTTGGGCGCCTGTTCGTTATGGATCGGACACGGTGGATTATTTTTCAAAATTCCCATTTCCCGTAGCGCCCAGTCGGGCGCATTGGCTGGGAACAGATGATCAAGGTCGAGATTTGTTAGCGCGATTATTATACAGCTTGCGTTTGTCTTTGGCATTTGGTTTGTTGCTAACCTTATTGGCTTCTGTTGTGGGATTTTGCGTGGGGGCAATTCAAGGTTATTTTGCGGGCAAAACAGATTTAGCGATTGGTCGATTTATTGAAATTTGGGGCAGTTTGCCACAGTTGTTTATTTTGATTATTTTGGCGGGATTTTTGCAGCCGACATTTTGGACGTTACTGATCATTTTGGTGCTTTTTAGTTGGCCCAGTTTAACGGGCGTTGTGCGCGCTGAATTTTTGCGTGTGCGTCATCTGGATTATGTGCGCGCTGCAAAAGCTATGGGCGCCAGTGATTTGAATTTGATGGCAAGGCATATTTTACCAAATGCTTTGATTGCAACAACAACTTATTTGCCCTTTATTTTGTCTGGTGCCATTGTTGCTTTGTCTGCTTTGGATTTTTTGGGCCTTGGGTTGCCAGTCGGAACACCCAGTTTGGGGGAATTGATTCGTGAGGCAAAAGAAAATTTGAATGCACCATGGATAGGGTTAAGTATCCTTATTCTGATGACGGTTTTATTGGCTGCATTGTTGTTGATTGGTGATGGTGTGCGCACGGCATTGGATCCGTATGCAAAGGAGGGGGAAGATGCTGCTCAAAATTGAAAATTTAAGCGTGCATTTTAAACAGATAACCCCAGTCAAAGAGGCAAATTTGACCATTGATGAAGGGGAATGCGTTGCTTTAATTGGTCCAAGCGGGTGCGGCAAAACAACTTTAGCACGGGCTATTTTGCGCTTGCAACCTCAAGCGGATATCAATGGACATATCTTCTTTGAAGACGGGGATTTGACCCAGTTAGATGAAGATCAAATGTGTGCAATTCGTGGTGGTAAAATTGCCATGATTTTCCAAGAGCCAATGACGGCATTAAATCCATTGCACATTGTGGGCAAACAGGTGATGGAAAGTTTGGTTTTACACAACAATACTCCAACCAAACAGCATGTGCTAGACTTGTTTCAAATGGTTGATTTAAAAAATCCACCGCGTATTTTTAAAAGCTATCCACATGAACTCTCTGGTGGGGAAAGGCAACGCGTTTTGGTTGCAATGGCGTTGGCGGGACGGCCAAGATTATTAATTGCTGATGAACCAACAACCGCATTGGACAGCGAAACACAAAGTCAAATCTTAGCGCTATTAAAGAAATTGCAACGAGAATTGAATTTGGCAATTTTATTTATTACCCACGATTTAAGTGTGGTTGAACAAATTGCCCATCGAGTTTGTGCCATGGAGAATGGAAAAATTCTTTCTGGCAAAGCAATTTCACAGAATATTTGCGGCAAGCCAGAGCCTTGTCAAAGTGATAAAGTTGTATTAGAGGTGCGCGATTTAAATGTCAGTTATGGGAAAAATCATGTTGTGCACGATTTCAATTTAAAACTCTATGAAGGAGAAACGGTGGGGCTTGTTGGGTCAAGTGGAAGCGGTAAAAGTTCCATTGGATTTGCTTTGGCGCGGCTTATTGATGCAACAGGTGAAGCAATCTTAAATGGTCAAGATTTCTTTAAATTAAAAGGAAAAGCCTTAAAACAAGCTCGTCGAGATATCCAGATGGTGTTTCAAGATCCATTTTCTTCATTAAATCCGCGTTGGATGATTAAGGATATTATTATGGAGGGAGCTCGTATTCACCACATTAATGAAGCGGAGACACATTTGTCAAAAATCTTAAATCAAGTTCATTTGGATCAAACGATTTTAAATCGATATCCACACGAACTTTCTGGTGGTCAACGGGTGCGGGTTGCCTTGGCGCGTGCATTGATGTTGCAACCGAAAGTGTTGATTTTGGACGAAATTACGACGCAGCTAGATATCCAAACCCAAACACATATCGTATCGTTGTTAAAGGAATTACAGCAAAAAGAACATTTAAGCTATCTGTTCATCACACATGATGAGTGCGTTTTAAAAATGCTAGCACATCGGATTATTTCGATTTCGAAAAGCGGCGTTTCTGTTCTTCTTGAAAGGCCTTGATATCTGTATCTAATCCATATAAGATGGCACGTTTATCTGTGCCTGAATAGATTTTTACACTATTTCCTTGCCTTAAAGCAATTGTGGGCCATCCGCGGACGCCGTACAAACGACTGATAGAATCGCGTTGTTGTTCAATCACTTCTTGCAAGTGTTCATCGTTTAAGCAGTTTTTGAAATCGACATGACCCACGGCCAACACATTTGCATATTGTTTTAAGATGGCATCTGGGTCTTTTGCGTTCAACCATTTTGTTTGATTTTCATAGAGCCAGCCCATCATTTTTGTTGATTTCTCTTCTGGTAAACAACGCATCAATTTTACGGCCTTCATGGCAACGGGATCATAAGGCATGTCCACAATAACGATTTGAGCGCGCTTTGTATTTACATATTGTTTGATCAATTCTGGAAAAATAGTTTTGTGAAAATCACGACAATGTGGGCACGTCGGTGATGTAAATAAGTACATAGTTGATGTGGAAACATCCCCAAATTCACGCAAATCGGTTATTTCTCGAGCTTGAAGTTGTGTTCCAAATAAAAGAGTAATCAGTAACAACCAAAAACGCATTTTTACCTCCGATTGTTTAAAAAATATAACATTAAACGAAACAAATTGATAAAGTCTAAATACAATGCCAAAGCGCCTTGAATAGCTTTTGCTTGAACAACTTCGTCGGAATCGGATGGTTGATAAGCCGCCTTTAAGCGATTTGTATCATAAACAGTTAATCCCAAGAAAACAACAACAGAAAGAATATTTAAAACAAAATTAAATTGGCTGGATCCGACAAATATATTGACGATGCTGGCCAAAACAATGGCCACCAAACCGATGATCAAAAAGCGTCCGATGTTGCTTAAATCACGCGTTGTTTTTGTGCCAAATAAGGCCAAAGCAAAAAACATACAAGCGGTGACTAAAAATGCCTGAAACATTGCCGCGCCCGAATAAATGAACAATAAATTACCCAAGCTGACACCCATTAGGGCTGAAAATACCCAGAACCATAATTTTGCTTGTTGAATATTCAACTTGGATGTTGCGTTGCCGATCAAAAAGATGACAAGTAATGGCGAGAATATTGCAATCCATCCCAAAACGGACAAAGACAACATTCCTTCGTTTATCTTATAAAAAAGATTGAATAAAGGTTCTTTAACGGATAACCAAGCCATTAAAGCGGACATCAATAATCCGCCCCCCATATAGTTATAAATACGGGAAAAATAACTTTGAATGCCCATGTCACGACGAACAGCTTTTAAAATTTGTTGTGTCATTTATCCTCCTTGAGTCTTTATGACAATATATCTTTTTTTGGCATATATTTCAAGAGTTTTATTCTGGCTTTGTAATTTCGGCACCAGAAAGGGGTTGCCTGACCCCTGTTGTTTCTGGGAAGGAAATCGGCAGCCCCATTAAATGGCGCGTTGCAATAAAGGCAAAGCCCATGGCATTCAAGCTGTCTGTGTAAGGTAATGTTTCCTTTGCGGTTGTGATGTGAGGTAAAGCTTGGGCCAATTGTAACATCAATGTTGGATTATAGGTGCCGCCCCCAATGAAAATCCATAAGGCCGGTGGAGCAGGTAAAAATTGTTGTGCTTGAACAATTGATTGGCAAACAAAAGCGGTTAATGTGGCTGCTCCATCTTCTGGTGAAAGTCCTTCCACTTGTTCCAAAGCACCCGAAAAGTTTTCTTTTTGCACAGATTTTGGTGGTTTTTGAAGTAAGTATTTTGTGCGCATCAAGGCTGATAAAACGCGTTCATCCACTTTTCCCTTAGCACCTAAAACGCCATTGAAATCTATCTCTTGGCCCGTGTGTTTTAAGACCCATCTGTCCAATAAAGATAAGCCAACACCAATGTCAAAGCCGACCAATTCACCGACTGGCCCCATATAGACAAGGTGTGAGATGCCACCTAGTGCGACAATCGCAGTTGGTTTTTCTGTTTTTTGGCATAGGGCCGCCCAAAATGTTGTAAGTAGGGGAGAGCCGACGCCCCCCGCGTTGAGATCTTCTTTTACAAAGTGATGTGCCACGGGTTTATTAAGGGCGTTTGCCATCATTTGGGCATCCCCGAAATTAAAGTGAATTTTTTGTTTGGGGTCATGTTGAGCGGTATGACCAGACAATGCGATTAAATCAATTTCGACTTTTTGTGGTGTCAATTCATCCAGCAATTCTTTTGAAGACTGAATAAAAAATTGTGTAACGTCGTGATTTAAATGGTTAAAGAAAACAGGGTCAGATTGCTTTTGCGCTGCATAATCCAACAATTGTTCACGCAGTTCATGTGGGTAAGGGCAAAAACGTGTTTGATGAACCTTTTTGATGTCCAATCCATCCGTTTCAATGACGGCTAGTTCAATGGATAAGGCCGAAGGATCTGAATATAAGCCCAAGACTGTTTTGTTTTTTAATTGCATTTTTATCCTTTATACGTGTACGGCAAAGGTAATTTCTTTTGTTCGTTTTCAATGGTTTGTTGCAATATTTGTAAAAAGTCGCGTTTTGGAAGCCCTGGTTCAATAGGTGGAAGAACACGAACAGTAACGGTTCCAGGAATGCGTTTAAAGCTGTTTTTGGGCCAACAATATCCAGTGTTTAAAGCGACAGGGACAACTGGTACGTTGCAATGTTCATAAATAAGGGCAATACCAGGGCTGTATGGTTTTGTTGTTTCTTCCCCCGGTTTGGTGCGAGTGCCTTCGGGAAAAATGACCATATTTTGTCCGGCTTGAAAGCGCTTGATAGCCCCTTTAAACATTTTGCGCAGGGCTGTAGCGCCACCTTTTCTGTCAATGGGTAAGCAACCTGTTTTAAGACCATATAATCCAGCAAGTGGTACCCAAAGAAGCGATTGTTTAAACACATAAAATGTATCAGGAATAAGATTGTGGAAAATATTGGTTTCCATGGCTGATTGATGCTTTGATGCAACAATATATCCGGCTTTCTTGGGTAAATTTTCGCGTCCCTCGATTTTAATTGTGATGCCGCAAATCCAGCGCAGTAAATAAGTGCCGCCACCCGTCCAAACAATAGGCATAATCATGGCCCATTTGCGGGGCATAAAAAATGTAGGAATCATCAAGATAAAGACAATAAAAGAATAAATATAATAGATAATTGTGAATAAAATGGATCTGAACCAAATCATTTTAAAAACCCTTTCAATAAGTAATATAATTTTACGCATAAGAATTTGTGATATTCAACAAACAAATGAAAGGCGGCTCGTGTGTGCATCCATTCGGTTGATTCCGCAAAATCTTTAGGCCAAATGGGGCTGGGATAAACGGTTGTGCTAGGCAGAGCTTGATGCAATTCTAACAGGCTGCGTGGCATATGATAAAAACTTGTAACTAAAATAATCGATTTGATCTTATTTTGATAGACCCAATCGGCCGTTTCAACGGCATTTCCTTCGGTGGTTGTTGCTTGGTATCCTAAATCAATTTTGTTTTTTGTTTCTGTGGTTATATCGCCCAAAAATGACGCTGGCTTTACATTTCTGTTGACCCCAGAGATTAACAACCTATCAGCTTGTCCGCTTTCCAATAAAGAAATAGCTGTATGAATGCGATAGTTCCCACCTGTCCATGCGACAATGGCGTCGGCATGAGTATCTTGAGCAAAATGAAAGGAAAAGACATAAAGAACAAACACCCCAAATCCGATCAACCAGAGCGGAAGCAGAATTGCCAGCGGATAGAAAATAAAAGCAAACAGTTGTTTAATCATAAGAATCTTCTTAAAAATTTCCAAACAGTTCTAAAGGTTGTTAAAAATGTCAAAATGGCAACACAGATGGGAACAAGCGCCAAGTAAAGCCATTGGGTTGGCATTAATGAGCTTTGCAAAATTTGTCCTGAAACGGATTTTAAGAACATGGATACGCCTAACATAACGGGCAAGGCCAAGACAAATCCAATCAAACTGCCACTTAAAGCCACCTTAAAATTATGCCACGCATAACGATTGGTGATGAATAAATCCTGAGCGCCCAACATGTGAACCAAGGACAAGATGTATTCTTGAATTGATAAGGACGCATTTGTTGTATAGACCACAGTAATGGCCACGGTGATGAATAATAAAATCAAAATAATACCAATTAAAGTCAACAAAGCATTGGCAAAGCGCACTAAATCACCCAACCAAATGCGGTGGCTGTCCAAAATGGCGTCTGGGACAGCGGCGGCCAGGTCGGCCTTTAATTGCTCCAACATTGGTGGATGAGAGGCGTCCACAGACACATCAATCAATTTCGGTAGAGGTAGTTGAGAAACAACGGCATCGGCCCCCAACCATGGCGTCATTAAATCTTGCATTTGATCGTCGTTCAAAACAATTGCGCCCAACACGCCTGGGGTTGTCCGGAGCAACATAAGAGCATTTTCAATATCGCGATAGACCAATTCTTCACGGGATTTTCCGTCTTCATTATAAGTCGGAATTTGAACGGTTAAAGATTCTGCCACGCTTTTTTGCCAGAGTTTTAATGAATTGTGTGTGGCAATACCACCTGCCAACACAAGTGTTGCAATAAATACCATCAAGGCGCAAATCCAAGGCAAGAAAAAGCGGGATGATTCTTTGTTAAATAAAAAGTCTGATTGCTTTGCCATTATTTTTCCTCCCGTTTAAAGAGTTTATTTGCCATCTCGGAATAAGATTCAGCTGGTGGAATAATTTTTAAATGTCCGTCAGCTAAATGGAGTTGTGGAAAGTGGAAGTTTCTGACCAGACCAACATTGTGTGTTGCTACCACGACGGTTGTTCCCAATTTGTTTAGTTCCAAAAATAAATACATCAATCGTTTTGCCATGGCATCATCCACGTTGCCTGTTGGTTCGTCAGCCAATAAAAGCGTTGGCTTATGAATAACGGCACGAGCAATAGCAATGCGTTGTTGTTCCCCCCCAGATAATTCTTCTGGATAGGATTTCATTTGCTTTTCCAACCCAACCCAAGTCAATAATTCGGCCACATGTTTTTTAATTTCAGCTTCTTTTTCGCCTGCCAACCTTAAAGGTAAAGCAACATTGTCAAATGCATTCAGGTGATTCAAAAGATGGTAATCTTGGAAAACAACGCCGATTTGACGCCGTACCTGTGCTTTTGCTGAACGGGACATGGTATCAATGGCTTGGCCCAATAGGCGTACGCGGCCCTTTGTTGGTTCAAGGTGTAAATATAACAAGCTGAGTAAGGAAGTTTTGCCGGCACCACTTTCGCCTGTCATAAAATGGAAAGATCCAGGAGAAAGTGAAAAATTGATGTCTTTTAAAATTTCTGGGCCCTTATTGTAACGTAACGAGACGCCATTAAATTCGGCAATAAATGGCGATAAATTTTCGCTGTTCGGCATTTTTTCCTCCTTCGGCTCATAAAAAAAGTTGTATCTTTTTTTTTCTTAGGTTATATTATATTTACACTATTTTTTAAAAAAGGGAAAGTAAAAATGTTGATCACATGTCCAAAATGTTCTACAAAGTATCAAATTCCAGATGAAGCCCACTTGTCCGCGGGCCGCAAACTGAAATGTTCTCATTGTCAAAATGTTTTTGTGTTCGAGGATAAAACAGAAACTGTACCAGAAATGGAAGAAGCTGTTGCGTCCCCCGAAATAGTAGAAATTGATCCACCTGGATCGGAGGTGTCTTCGGACCAAAAAGTTTTTGAAGATCAACCTGTTTTCCAAGATGATATGCCCCAACCATTTGTTCCTGTGACCAATGCGGAAACAACACCGGAAAACAAAAAGACAGTTGGGTCTTGGACAGCGATTATCAGTTTGTTGGCTGTATTGACTTTGATGGGATTGGGTATTTTTTATAAAGATATCATTTTTAATGCCTTTCTGCCGCCAGTGACGTTTCCTCCGACGGATGCTTTAAAGTTGGCAAGGAAGACATCGGCCGCAAAGCCCGTTGTGCATGAAAACAAGACAACAAAATCATATGAGGAAGAGATTCCAGAAGTTGTGTTATTGCCACAAATTCAATCAGTTCGTTTTGAAAAAAGATTAGATCCAACGCCAACGATTCGTATTGAGGGTGTTTTAAAGAACGAGACATCTGTCCCCATGAAATTGCCCACAAAAGTTCGTGCAATTGCATATAATGCAGAAGGGGCGATTTTGTTTGAAAAGGAAATCTATTTGACGGATTTGAGTTTGCCAGCCGGTGAGGAGCGGCCGTTCTTTGGTTCCTATCAACCAGCACCAGATGGTGTCCAATGGGTTGATGTAACGTTTTAAAGAAAAGGGAGGGGGAAAAAGATGAAACGTTGTGTTGTTATGTTGGTGTTATTGGTGAGCACATCGTGTTGGGCGTTTTGCCTTTTTTCTGAATCATTGTTGTCCACTTTGAGGGAAGAATCTGCGTTAAATTTATATAAAAGTTGCGCAGAGGGTATGAATGATGACGCATCGCAAGCAAAGTTGGCCCAAATGTATGACAAAGGAACAGCTCCTGTCAAACAAAATATCAAAAAAGCATTGTATTATTATCAATTGTCTTCTGATAACGGTAATGCAGAATCACAGGCCAGATTGGCCCAGTTGTATATGGAGTTGGATCGTGATCGGGAAGGTCGGCGTTCATTGTATGGATATATGAATGATGTTATTGCCGTTCCTAATGCGGAAGGAAATCGTGACGATTTTAAGGGCGAGCTTGTCCATCCATATGTATTATTGATGCTGGCAAATGAAAAACCAGCTAATAAGTGGTATTATCCGACCGACGTGAAACAAGCACCAACTTATGCGGCAAATTTGTTTAGAAATTATAAGATCGACGACGAAAAGAAAAAGTTGTTGACGAAGCAAGCAACAGCATGGAAAAAACGCAAACTCTTGGAAATGGCCAAGCAGATATTGTCTAAAGACGAATATCGAGAATTTATTGGCACACTCTATCCAGAAAATGGACAAGTGGATGCCTTTAAACGGAGCCAAATGTTAAAGAAATTCCAAGAAAAAGTGGCGGTGAAAAAACAACAGGATCAAGAAAGTGCCAAAGCTTTTCATTAAAACTTTTGGATGCCAAATGAATGTTTATGATTCCGCACGGATGCGGGATGCGTTGGCAGTGCATGGTTTTCAGGATACGGAAGATCCCGCCAAGGCGGATGTAATTTTGGTGAATACTTGCCATATTCGCGAAAAAGCAAGTGAAAAGTTATTTTCTGAATTGGGGCGTTTGGCGCGGCTGAAAAAGAAAACAGCACTTGTTGTGGTGGCTGGTTGTGTTGTTCAAGCCGACGGAGCCGAAATTTTACGTCGTTCTAATTTGATTGATATTGCTGTGGGGCCGCAAAATTATCATCAATTGCCAGAATTGATTGCCAAATATAATCGTAAAAAAGGACGTGTTATTAAGGCGGATTTTCCAGCCGAGTCCAAATTTGATTATTTACCAAGTCCACAAAAAAGTGCTGCAAACGCTTTTTTGGCGGTGCAAGAAGGATGTGACCATTTTTGTTCATATTGTGTGGTGCCATACACGCGTGGGTGCGAATATTCCCGTCCAATGAAGGAAATTGTGGCAGAAGCCAAAGCGTTGGTAAAAGCTGGTGCTAAAGAGATTATGCTGTTAGGACAAAATGTGAATGGTTGGCATGGTGATAAAGGAAAAGATTTGGGTGATGTGATCCGTGAAATTGCGAAAATTCGGGGATTAAAGCGGATTCGTTATACAACCTCGTATCCCAGCGAGATGACGCAAAATCTGATCAACGCACATAAGGATACACCAAAGTTGATGCCCTATATTCATCTACCAATTCAATCTGGAAACGATCGCGTGTTGAAGGCAATGAATCGGCAATATACGGTCAAAGAGTATGAGGAAATTGTGGCAAAGTTCCGCAAAGTGCGGCCAGATATTGCTATTTCATCTGATTTTATCGTGGGTTTTCCCGGTGAAACAGAAGCCGAATTTGAAGATACATTGCGCCTTGTGGAACGTGTAGGGTATGCCAGTTCCTTTTCATTTAAGTTTAGTGCGCGGCCAGGGACTCCAGCCAGTTTGATGAAAAATCAAATTCCCGAAGATGTCAAAACAAAGCGTTTAATGAAATTACAAGCACTGTTATTAAAACAACAACGGGCGTTTAATGAAGCTTCTGTGGGTAAAGAGTTTGATGTGCTGTTGACCGAGAAAGGTAAAGAACGTGGGCAGTTGTTGGGATATAGCCCTTACTTACAAGGAACTGTGGTCAAAGCACCCGCTAAAATGTTAGGTGAAATTGTGCGCGTGAAAGTGACTGGGGCCAGCGCGACAGCATTGAAAGCAGAATTGGTAAACAAGAAAAATGGTTAAAAAGTCTTCTAAAGGTAAAATGATTGCGCGTGCAGCGGCATTGACAGCATTGCTGCAAACGGGATGTTTGCTGATGCCTTCTGGTAATGAGGTGCGGCATGAAGAAAAAAAGCCCGGCCTAACATTGACGAATATGGAACCAGAAGAAAAAAAGGACTTGAAAGATTTTTTTGTAGACTATAGTCTTCGCAGTCCGACCGCCAAAAGAACATTAAAGGATTTGGCAAAATTAGGTACAACAATAGAGTTTTTTGAAAAAGATGTGGATGAAAACAGGATTTTTGATGCAGGGCTTTCAGATGAAAATGTGCTAAGTTTGAATCGTTTGATGGCTGAAAAAGAGGTGCCATTTGATGATACCTTTTTTCATGAATCAGAGCATGTTTTGCATTTGAACGCAGCGCATCGGCATGGAATCAATGGGGCCAGTTTCCGTTCGTTGGATGATGTGTATATTTATGGTACAATCATGGAAGCGTTGGCATATCATAAGGCAGCGTTGTGCTGTGCAGAATATGAGTATGGTCCAGAGCGTTTTGCCGAAGCACAAGAATATGCTAAACAAGTGTTTTTGGATCGAATGAGCGCAAATAATAAAGCGTTTGAGGAACGTTTGTCATATGAACGGGCGGCCCTTGCGCGGGCTTCTTTTGAAACAAATGTATTGCCAAATCAAGTTTATTTTAAGGGTGAACCCGATTGGAATGAAGTAATCACGATTATGAGTCGAGGTGAGATAACCGAAGTTCCTGTGTTGCCGCAACCGACGCCAACCTTTTTACATCTGTGCGTTTTGCAGGGATTGGAGAAAAATCCAGATGCAACAAAACCATCTGATTTTGATTTATCCTGTACGTTGGCGCATCAATCTTCTTTATGGCAAGATGAAAGCGATATTAAACAAATGGTGGCAGGGCTTTTGGCGGAAACATATATTGCTTGTGAGAAAACGGGAACGCCTTTGTCGCAGGATACACAATATTCGTTTTTGTATTTGATGGGATGGCCAACAAGCGCGCAAAGTGAAATGATTGATGCAGAGGAGAAAACCTTTGATGAGGTGCGAGCTGATAATTTGGCACAAATACCATTGAAAGAGCTGTTTGATGGAGCACAGGCGTTGATTGAATCCCCAGATGTTCAAGCATATAACACCTATGAAACACAAAATTACGGCAAAATGTTGCATATTGAAAAACAAATTTTTTGCCCAGAACAGGTGCTTCCTGTGCGTCATAAACAAAGCACACGATAATTTTTGACAATAACTTGTTATTGTGATATATTCTTCCTAAAGGAATTTATATGAAAAGTTTAAAAAAGAAATTGCAAAATATGGCAAAACTCGGATTGGCCATTTTCGGCCCCGTGGTTATGTTTAAGGCATCTGAGCCATTGGTGGACAGGGCGGTTGATGCTGGCCGTGACTACATTTCAATGAAACAGGATATTCCAGATATTAGGGGACAAATTGATGAGAATATGCCCCAAAAAGACAGAGAACGCTTTGAACAATTATTAGATGTTATGGCAAAAACACCACGTGGGCGCGAATTGATACGTACATTAGGAACGGCGGGAACGCAATTGAGTGTGGTTGAGGCATTTGAAGGAAGCAAGGCGGCTGGACAAGCAACAGGAATAAAAAAAATTGAAATTGTACGAGATTGTTTGCATACAGCAGGGGCGGTGTGGACGATGGCCCACGAGATGACTCATGTTCAAAACAAACTGAATTTTAATGTTGCACCGCAAACGTTGGATGATGCACATATCTTGAATACGATAGACGAAAGTTTGGCAGAACGAAATGGCTTTATTGTGTCAAAAGAGGTCATGCAGGCGGACCCCAGTTTTATGACACCGGAAGAGTATGTCGGTGTTTTGGAAAATCAAGGGCTTTGGGTTTTGGAACATCCAGAGCAACTTTCAAAACGAACGGGGGCTCAGTTTGTGTTCGATAAAAGAATGAAAAATTCGTCTCAAAATACTGATTGGGTAAGATCCTATGAGTCCCAAAGCAAAGAAACAAGACGTAATGCACTTATGAATACCATATTATCGGATACGCCCGCTTTAAGTGTAAATCCAAATTGGGATCAAGTTGTGCAAAAAATGACCGCTGGAGAGGTGAAATCTATTTCTGAATTACCTATTCCAACGTGGCGGTTGGTTGGCGATATGATTGTGGATGCAAATGCGTGGGGGGATGGCAATATAGATTTAAGTTGTGCGGAACGCCACAGACAAGAATTATTAGATGGAAATGATTTCAAATTAGAAGTGTTTTCAAGAATTAAAGATTTAGCATATTGGTTGCACGCGGATGAAAACACGCAGATATTAGACGTTTTTAAGGACTTGATGCCTGAAAGTTATGCACAATCTTTTGTAAAGGGAGGATGGATACCCTCATTAGAAAACCACGAAGAGGGAAAAGTTTTCTTGGCGGAGCAAACAAATCAGGGATACTTGCAAAAGGCGTTAAAAGTTCTTCAAAACCCCATGATTGTTGGAATTAAGGAAAAAGATGAGGGACGAAGAGCTGGTATAGAGGAAACCGAACTGATTTTGAGTGCATATAATCGTCTTTTCTTTGAAAAAGGGAATAAAAATCTTGCATTAAATCAAGGGCGGCTATCCTCAAATCTTCAGCTTTGACAAATGAATTGAAAACGAGTATACTTTAAAAAAAAGAAAGGAATTAAAATGACAGAAGATTTAACACTTAAAACAAAACTGCGTCACATCAACCCCAGAACAGCCAATCAAAGTGCCTTTATTGAGGCGATGAATACGCACGATATGACTTTTGGATTGGGGCCGGCTGGAACGGGTAAGACCTTTTTGGCGGTGGCCAAAGCGGTGGCCGATATGGAAGCCAATAAAGTGGATAAAATTATTTTGACGCGTCCAGCAGTGGAAGCAGGCGAAAACTTAGGGTTTTTACCAGGTGATTTAAAGGAAAAAATTGATCCATATTTGCGTCCATTGTATGATGCTTTGTACGATATGTTGCCACGCGATATTGTTGATAAAAAAATTGAAAACGGGGAAATTGAAATTGCACCGTTGGCCTATATGCGCGGCCGCACGTTGTCCCATGCTGTTGTGATTTTGGATGAAGCACAAAACACAACACCAATGCAAATGAAGATGTTTTTGACTCGTTTGGGCGAGGGATCTAAGATGGTTATCAATGGTGATTTGACTCAAACAGATTTGCCAAGAGGTACCGAGTCTGGGTTAAAAGATGCGACACGTATTTTGCAAAATGTGGATGAGATTGCCTTTGTTGAATTTGATGAACGTGATGTGGTGCGTCATGGCTTGGTGTCCAAGATTGTGAACGCCTATGCAAAGGATAAAGAAACAAAATAATGCAGGTTGATATTCAGGTCCTAGATAAGCATTTTTATTTGAAACGCCCCTTTTTAAAAAGTTTTTGTCGGCGCGTCATTCGGAATGCGTGGAAAGGACCAGATGAGGCGATGATTTCACTTGTGCTTGCGGATAATGTTTTCGTGCACCATTTGAATAAAAAATATCGTGGCAAAGATAAGCCAACAAATGTTTTGTCTTTTGAAAATGAATTGCCGTTGGCGGGAGATATCATTGTGGCTTATGGGGTGACACGGGATGAAGCAAAAGCACAAGGAAAAACTTTTTCAGCACATTTGGCGCATTTGTTAACGCATGGAACGTTGCATTTGCAAGGATACGATCATTTAACCGAAAAACAGGCACAAAAAATGGAAAAGCTGGAAACCAAGTTGATGCAAAAATTGGGCTATGCTGATCCGTATAAAGGAGTGTAAATGTTTGAAAAAATAAAAGAGATTTTTGAAAGGCATCCAGAGGAAGAAGAAGCCATCGAAACCGTCGAAGAAATCATGGACGAACGCGAAGAGCGGGGTGACGATGTTTTGGTGGACGATGATGAAATGCTGCTTCTTAAAAACGTATTTAAATTGCGCGACAAGCGAGCATCAGACATTGCTATCCCGCGGGCTCAAATGGTGGCTATTTCGGTTCATGCTACGCCCGAAGAAGTAAAAAAGATTGTACAAAAAGATAAATATACGCGTATGCCTGTATACGAAAAGAACTTAGACAACATTGTGGGTGTTTTGCACACAAAGGATTTGTTGGGTGCGATTTTGGAACGCAAACCGATTGATGTGGCTAAGATTATGAATCGCCATGTTGTATTTGTCGCGCCTTCTATGCGGGGGTTAGATTTGCTGCGCGAAATGCAGGCCAAGAGCATGCAGATTGCCGTTGTGGTGGATGAGTTTGGCGGCACGTTGGGTTTGATTACTTTGGAAGATTTGTTGGAAGAAATTGTGGGTGAAATTGAGGACGAACATGATATGTTGGATAAACCACCTGAATTGATCCAGATATCACCACGCGTAATTGAAGCAGATGCGCGTATTGAACTACCCAAGTTGGAAGCGATGATCGGTCACTTTTTGACCGAAGAAGATAAGGAAGCCGAGATTGACACCGTGGGTGGCTTTGTGTTTCATATTGCGGGACGGTTGCCTTATCGTGGCGAAATCATCACACATGCAAGTGGCTTGAAGTTTCAAGTGACGGATGTGGATACACGCCGTATTAAAAAAGTGAAAATTACACACTTTGAGCAATTAAAGAAAAAGCCAAAAGCCAAAAAGAAGAAATAAAAAAATCCCCGACCAGTTGGCCGGGGATTTTAATCTTGGGTTTAGAATAAATCTTTGAATGTATCTACCAATCCTTTGGCTGTGTCTTTGCCCTTTTGAATGCTGCCTTGCACTGCCTCTGTGGTGGCTTTTACAACGGCCTTTGTGGATTCGGTATTGATGGTGTTCAAGATCCCCACCAAGATTTCACCCCAGGATTGTTCTTTTTTCTCGCCAATGTTTTGTTGGTGGATCTGTGGCAAAGGAATGTCCATCATTTGCCCGACAATACCAGCACGAACAGAGGAATCTTTGATGGTTAAATCTTTAATCACAACGGCCTTTGAATTGCCAGATCCTTGTGCTTTTGGTGCGGGTTTCGCAGCTGCCTTTTGTTGTGCAGGAGCTGGTTCTGTTCCAACAAATTTATTCACATTGTTTAATAACTCTGTGACATTTGTTTTGCCCGCAGCATTTAATTCGGTGGATACCTTCACACCGCTGATTGCGACATCTTTGACCACAATTTTGTTGGACAAGACGCTTTGTGGATCGAAATCAACAGTGATGTTGCCCAATTGGAAAGCATTCTTATCCTTAAAACCAGCGGGGTTGCCAATAGCCAGATTTTTTAAACCTATGTGACCGCTGAACAAAGAAATATCGACATCGCCCAAACTGGTTTCTGTTTGAGTTACCTTACTGATGAAATCAGGGGCAAAATGTTGAATAATCTTGCCGGCGCATAAATATAAAATAACCGCCAACAACAAGACAATTAAAATGAACCAAATGATAATTTTAAAAAGTTTTTTGATGAATTTAAAAATCGCTTTCATGTGTTTCCTTTCGTTTTAAGTGTTGTTATATTAGCGTTTTTTCGAAATTCCGTCAATATGAATTATTTTTTTTGTTGTGTCCATCGTTGTCTTAGTGCCAAAAGGCAGACAAAAATGTTGTGGCGTATGTCCATAGGGCAGACCATACATCACTGGAATTTTGAAGTCTTTGAAGAAGTTTTTCAAGATATCATAGACGGGTTGATCTGTTTCTTCCCATGTGTTGCGACATTTGTAAAAATCCCCCAAAATTACACCACACACCTTGTCAAAAATACCAGCATTTTTAAGGTGGGTTAACATGCGATCAATACGGTATGGGGCTTCTCCGACATCTTCCAATAATAAGATTTTACCTTTTAAGTTTGGCATATAAGGGGTTCCAATTAAACTTTCAAAACAAGTCAAGTTACCGCCAATCAATGTGCCAGAGGTTTTGCCCTTGCTATAACAAGGTAATCCTTCAAATGTAAGACCGCCACCAGACAAAGTATTGTCAAAACTATGTTCCAATGTGGCGTCTGGCTGTTGTTTAAAATCAACGGCTAAAATACCGGTGATGCTGGACTTTCCTGTTTTTGCATAGTATGCATTTTGAAAAGTAGTCAAGTCGCTGAAACCCGCAAATAAGCTGGTGGATTTTTTTAAAATGTCCCAATTAATTTTGGACAGCAATCTTGCCGAACCATAGCCACCCCGCATTCCCATAATTAAAAAGGTATTTTTTTTGAAAGCGTCTGTTAAGTCGGCGAGTTTTTCTTTATCTGATGCCCCCAGATAGGTTGTTTTTTTGAAAGCATTTTTAGCCCAAGTTGGCTTGTATCCTTTTTTTTGTAAAGATTTAAGGATGTTTCTTTTTTGTGCGGCGGTTAAAATGGCATACGAAGCCGGTGCTACAATTTTAATTTCTTTATTCATGATTTTCCCCCAATGCATTAAAAATTTGTTTTGCAAAATCTGTCAAAGAATTATCTCTGGCGCCCATGACAAGAATGCTGTCGCCAGGGCAGGCACGCGTTGTGACATATTTTAAAGCTTCTTCTTTTGTATTTAAAACAACGGCACGTTTTCCTTTTTGTTGTAATGGTGTCACGATGTCGGCAGATGAAATGTCTTTGTTCACTGTGCCACCAGCATAAAAGACAGGCAACATAATCCATTCGGTTTGTTCATCTAACGTGTGTTGCAGCGTTTTAATCAATTCGTCTTTCATGAGGCGTAAAGGTCCGAATCCATGGGGTTGATAAATAGCAAATACACGTTTTGTAAGAGGTTTAAGTGCCGAGATGGCCGCTTGAATTTTGGCGGGATTATGGGCGTAATCATCAAACACATAGATATCATTCACAACACCAATTTGTGTCATGCGCCGACGAGTTCCCAAAAACGATTGCAGGGCTTTCATGCTTTCTTTAATAGAGATATTTAGGTGCATGCAAAGTCCAATGGCCGCCAAAGCGTTTTCGATATTGTGTCGACCAATCATGGGCAAAAATTCGGGTTCTCCGTTTAAATTAAATGAAAGCCCATCGATTGTTTCTTTAATATTTGTGGCAGATAATGTCGCCTCTTTATTTCCTTTGGTAGAAAAAGTAATGATATTGGGGCGATCCAGTTTTAACTTTTTGGATTCGGGGTCGTCCATGTTCATGACCACGGCTTTGCGGGTGCGAATCAAAAACTCTTTGAACAAAGGACGGGTTTCTTTTAATGTTTTATGGTCCAATGTGATGTTGGTCAAAACGGCTAAATCTGGTGTGTAACGTTCAATAGATCCATCGGATTCGTCAGCCTCAATGATGCATATATCATCTCCATCCATTAATAAATTTGATGGCGCTTCGCCATTGTAGCTGTTTTCCGAAATGCCACCATTGATCATGAGTGGATGTTTTTTTAACGTATAAAGAATGTGGCCAATCATGGCTGTAACAGTTGTTTTTCCGCTTGTCCCTGCCACGGCAATTCCAAAATGTTCGGATAAAATTTCAGCCAACACTTGGGCACGCAGTTTGATGGATAACCCCAATTCTTTGGCGCGTTTTACATCGGGAATTGAATCTTCAACAGCAGAAGAAACAACAAAAGTATTGATGTATGGGGAAATGCTTGTTCCATCTTGTGGAAATAAAATAATGCCAGCCTGTTCTAATCTTATTTTGGTGTCCAGATTTTTTTGTTGGTCAAAAGATCTGTCGGATCCAAGGACCGTATGTCCTTTCTTTTTAAGGTATAATGCGATGGAGCTCATTCCAATGCCGCCAATGCCACAGAAAAAAAAGGTTGCCATTTTTAAAATCTTCCTTTACAGTTATTTCTATCTGGTGTATAGTGTAAACAATTAAAACACAAAAGTCAAAGAAAGGATGGGGGAAAATGAAAAAAATTTTAATTTTGACACTTTGTTTGTTGGCAGGTTCTGTTGTAGCACAGGAATTGTTTCCAGAGTTGGCGGGCTTGGGTGGTCGCACAAAAGCCGTTGAAAAAAAGGTAGCAACACCAACGCCGACGGTTAAGGAGGAAGACAATTTGCCCGTAATCGGGGAAGATGTGTTGGGTGTGGAAGATGGCCTGACCGAAGAAGATTTGGCTGATGCTGCGAAAATTGAGACAACGACAACCGAGGAAGTTGATTTGTTTGCGGCTCCTGTGGCTGAAGAACAACAACCAGAAGCGACGGAAGAAGAAGAGGAAGAGGAAGAAGAGGACGAGGAACAAAAAATTACCGTCTATATGCAAGATGCCGAAGCGACAATAACACCAAATCGAAATTTTTCCTATTGTTATGGTATTATAAAGGTGTTAAGCACGATGAAAAAACCTGTAGAAGCATTGGATATTACATTGAAGTACGGTGGTTTGTCGTCTAATTATAATGTTCGTAATTTGGTTAAAAACAACGAACAAACTGGCACGATTACGTTGATGGGCGATGCTTGTGAACATATTATGGATATGCCTGAGATGACGATTAAAACATGTAAGATCGCGGATATGGAAGAAGCAGCGTGCAAGAAAAAGGTTGAGTTTTTACCTTTGCGCGGTGAATAGGATCGTTTGTGTTTTTTAAACGGTGGATTTTTATTTGTTTGTGTGTGTTTTTGGTCGGGGCCGTCGAGGCGGCCCCAGCCAATAAGGTATTAAAGAAGACAGACGTTCAAACCTATAAAAATATTTTTGCAAGTCAGCAGAAAAATCAAATAAAAACAGCA
>Ga0310690_10002434_pt1 | contig 30250 bp, 22 predicted proteins | sample AusTroGonzalo_MG_2_FD_207661 | JGI IMG/M metagenome (GOLD analysis project Ga0310690, IMG submission 207661) | Bovine rumen microbial communities from tropical cattle in Woodstock, Queensland, Australia - Gonzalo_04 (v2) (version 2) | ecosystem: Host-associated > Mammals > Digestive system >...
CTCTCCTGGAGGGTGAGAAGGGCAGCGAGAAGGAGGCCTCTGCCGAGACATGCGCCGCCGTGACGGCCCTTCTTCCGATCTACATGGACATAGTCGAGGGTGCACCCAAGCGCACGCTTGCGGCGCCGTATGTCAAGATGGCCGCTGCCGCCGGGACTGACTCGGCCGGGCTCATGAAGATCGCGGCGACTGACCTGACCGAGGCGTACAAGGTTGTTCTGCACGACCCGAAGGCGCTGTGGGAGATACTGAAGGGCACCAACTTCGGGCTCAACTTTAGCAAGTTGAACGCTGCGCATGTTCTCAAGAACACGCGTCCGGACACCTACCGCAAGGCCGTCGACGCCGCAATCGACGCCAGGTTTGCAAGCAGTCCAGACGCGAGCTGGATCCGCCGTTCGTGGGATTCGATCGCAAAGGCTTCAGTCAAGGCGTTCGCCAATCACGGGGGTCGCGACTACCTTGTCGACAAGGCGCTTAAGACTGCGTCGGTCGAGGACCTTGTTACGTCTGCGTTCACGCCAGCGGATGAGCCGGTCGGCACAGACGGCGGAGCGCAGGACGAAGAGGCGATAGCTAACAGGATCAGGCGCCGTCTCCGCATCCGTCGCGGCATCTCGGTAGAGGCGGCAGACCCGAAGGCCGCTAAGTACATCAGGACAAATAAGATGGCGATACGTCGTCTTCTGTCACGCCTGAACGCTCAGGGTGCAATCTAACGAAAAACGAAAGGAGAGGGTAAAATGACAGATCATTCCGCATTCATCGAGGGCTTCTGCAAGGTCGCTGAGGAGAACGGTGTTGACCCGGAGCTTCTCGCAAAGTACGCGGCGTCCGTCGTCGGAGACGCCAGCGCAGGACTCGGAACGCGCCTGAGCAATGGCCAGAGCTTGTTCGGGCATCCGAACTCGTACATGGCGCAGATTCGCGACAACTGGTCTAGCCCTATGAGCCTGCGGGAAAGGATTTCGCGCATGCTTGGGGGTGTTGCGGGCCGTTTCACCGGCAAGAGCACGCCGGCCTACCCCGCACTTGGCTTCGGCAACCCGTTCGCGGACATAACCTGGAATGAGCTTAACGCCGCACGTGCGTCGCAGGCACAGCAGAACGCGGACAAGCTGTTCCCGCGCGGATCCGTCCCCAACACCAGGGCGCGCGACGCTCTTATCCGCAGCGGACGGATCAACGAGCAGAACTACAAGACGCGCGGGAACGCGGACCCCAATGCTCCGTACCCGTCCAGCGGACTTGAGTTCCGCAACCAGGAGCAGCGCGAGCTGTTCCGCCGCATGCAGCAGTCGATGGTGCGCAACGGCGGACCCGGTGCGGTGTCAAACATCGCATAGTGCTGGAGGACAGCGCGATGCTCGCCACTCCAGGACAGCTTCTCGTAAACGAGGCTCTTCCTGTCGAGCTCCGCGACTACTCGCGGACGCTCGGGCAGGACGAGATCAACGCACTTCTCGGGCAGCTCGCCAGGGAGCATCCTGAGCGGTATCGCGATGTTTGCTGGAAGCTCGTGCAGCTCGGACGCAACGCGGCGTTCGACGAGGGTTCGACCATCACGCTCAACGACCTCGTCCCAGTCGTCGACAAGCGTCCGCTCCTCGACGCCGTGCGCGCCCAGGAGCGCGCCATACTGTCCGACAAGCGGCTCACGCAGGCCCAGAAGGACGACGCGATCGAGACGCTGTACAGCGAGGCCACGAAGCGCCTTACCGACGAGACCTACTCCAACGCGCTGGCGAACAACAACCCGTTCGCGATCCAGGCGAAGTACAAGGCCCGCGGAAACAAGAACCAGCTCGGCGCCATGCTTACGTCGCCCGGCACTTACACTGACAGCGACGGCAAGATCGTGCCGATCTTCATCGGCAGCTCGTACGCCGAGGGGCTCAAGCCGCACGAGTACTGGGCGGCCGGCTACGGCGCACGCCTTGGGGTAATCGGCACCAAGCTAGGCACCCAGAAGGGCGGTTATCTCAGCAAGATGATGAACGCTGCGGCAATCGACCAGGTCGTCACGGAGGACGACTGCGGCACCTCTGGGGGAGTTCCGGTGTCGGTAGACGACTATGACAGCGTGGGCGCGGTGCTCCAGGGGGACGTGGCGGGCTTCAAGTCCGGCACGGTCATCACCCGCAAGGTGCTAGACGCCATCCGCGACAAGGGAGAGGACGAGATAGTCGTCCGTTCGCCGATAACCTGCGGCTGCAAGAACGGACTCTGCAAGAAGTGTGTAGGAATCCGGGAGACGGGCAGGTTCCCGGAAATCGGCTACAACGCCGGCGTCAATGCCGCGTCGGCGCTCGGCGAGCAGATCGCCCAAAACAGTCTAAATGTCAAGCACTCCGGAAAGCGCTCGGACCTCGGCTCGTACGTCGGCTTCGACGCACTTAAGAACCTTACAATGGTTCCGAAGGCCTATGACGTAAAGGCGTCCGTAGCCCCGTCGGACGGCACGGTCACGGACATCGAGGACGCGCCGCAGGGCGGCCAGTACGTCGTGATCGACGGCGATCACGACGCAAAGGTCTACGTTCCGCCCGGACTGAAGGTGTCGGTCAAGTCCGGAGACAGGCTCGAGGCAGGCGACGCGGTGTCGACCGGTCTGGTCTCTCCTGCGGACATCGTGTCCTACAAGGGCGTAGGCGAGGGGCGCAGGTACTTCACCGATCGGTTTACAAAGGTGTTCAAGGATTCCCACTACGGCGTGAACCGCCGCAACGTCGAGATCCTCTCCCGCGCGCTTGTCAACAACGTGCAGGTCGAGAACCCCGATTCCGAGGGCGACGCGCTCCCGGGCGACATCCTGCGGTACAGTGCGTGGGCCGCGGGGTACAAGCCCCGCGAGGGCGCGACCTCCATGTCCGTGGACAAGGCCGTGGGCCAGTACCTCGAGGTCCCGGCGCTGCACTACACCATCGGCACACGCGTAACTCCGAGCGTGGTGAAGCGCCTGAAGCGCCACGGTATAAAGGACATTCCGGTGAACAGCACCGCTCCTGGCGTGGTTCCGTACATGGTGAGCGCCGTCGAGTCTCCGGCCTATTCAGGCGACTGGATGGCCAGACTCGGGACGTCGTACCTGAAGGACAGGTTGCTTGAAGACGCCCAGCACGGGGCGCATTCCGAACTGCACAGCACCAATCCTATTCCGTCGCTCGCAAAGGGCGTAGAGCTCGGCCGTGACATTGACACAAAGGGGGAGTACTGATGCCCTTCTTGTCAGACTACGACGTGGACTGGCGCAAGCTTGTCTACAGTGGCATACGTAGCTACATAGATGTGATGTCCGGATTACGGGAGGCAAGGGAGTATCATCGGAATAGGCCATACATGTCTCCTGATGAACGCGACTCCGGGCAGCGCGGATTGTGCATAGAGGTCCCATTGCTGTGGGGTACGTTTTAGTGTATAATAGTGGAACTGGAGGAAGCTAAACAATGAAAACAAGTGGAACATCTCTTTCTGATCTGCTTGTACCGCGCAAGCAGGTCAAGCAGGCGCAGTCTGCTGCGGTGCGCCCGTCTTTGTCGTTAATGCTTCTCTCCGGGATGCGCAAAAACGCCGGCGTGTCTTTCGGCGGCGTTGGCGTAGTCGGTAGAGGCGGCAGACCAACCGTTCTTAACCCTGGCAGGGCTAACTACGGAATGACAATCAACCCTGGCGGCACGAGCCGTGGGACAGTCCTTAATCCGGGTGGCATGAGCCGTGGGATCGTCCTTAACCCGGGAAGGGCTAACCGCGGAACCGTCCTTAATCCGGGCGGCACGAGCCGTGGAACCGTCCTTAACCCGGGCGGCACGAGCCGTGGAACCGTCCTTAACCCTGGAATGGCCAGCCGCGGCACTGTAATAAACCCGCGGATGCCGCGCGGGGTCTCCTCGGGGTCCATGCCCAAGCTCGCGCAGTACGCCGGGTCGGCAGGCGCCGGCAAGCAGCACCGCTATGCAAAGTCTATTGCGGAGGCTGAGGCGTTGAGGCGCCGGGAGGCGGCGCAGGCCGCACAGCGACAGGCACAGGCTAAGCTGCCGGACGACCAGCGTCGGCGGGAGCTCTGGTCCGAGTATGCCAAGACGCTTCCGATTAAACAGCGCCGGAGTATGGCAGAAACGAAGCGCATCGCCGATGCGGACGGCCCTACGCGGAGCTGGGGTGACAACACGGCCGCTCGTTGGGCTTCCGGCATTGTCTCTTTGCCCGTTCACGCGGTTCTCGGGCTGGGAGACTACTTCTACCGGCAAGGCAAGGCTATTTACGACTGGGCAAGGGACGCAGACGGGAAAAAGCCGTTCTGGTCTCACTACCACTACAATAACATGACACAGCTTGGCGACACGTGGGCAGGTGTTGCGCGGAACTACGGAGATACCGCGCGTGACACGGCTAACAACTTCCAGCTGCAGTATAACGGCATAAAGAACGGCATTGGCCAGGTTGGACGGTTCGTTGCGCGTTACGGCGATCCCCGTAATTACGGCGACTCTGTTGACGCGAAACGGCGTCGCCTGTCTCTCGAGAACGACGCCGCGAATGCAGAAGACCTTTACCACGAGCGGCAGTCCCGGGTACTTGACCAGTTCAAGGATCCGACGCTCAGGAACGCCGGCCGTGACGGCACATTCGATCTCGGTGCATTGAACTACGGGTTAAACGCAGCCGTCGGCGAGTTTACCGGCGGTGAGCTTGCAACGGTTGGAATTGGCGGAGCTGCGAAGGGGGTAGGCAAGGGCATTACCGCCGGGACTAAGGCCCTCGGGGGTTTTATCCGTGGTGCGGACGCCGCTGCGGACATCGCGGCTGCAGCGAGCAAAGTCGTAGAGCCGGCAGCTACATGGGGTGGGCGCATGAAGCAGTACGGCGGGAAGGTAATGGACGGTCTCAGGTACGTGAAAGACCATCCGGTCCGCGCCTTGCGGCACCGTGCGGCGAGTGCGGTTGAGCATGTCGGCGACGCAGCGGCAGTTCCGTTCCGGGCAGTCGGTACTGTTGCCGCGCCTTATTCGACCGGAAGAATGCAGGATCCCCTCACGGCCAACTACGACAGGCTTGTACGCGGCGGCGGGCAGGCAGTCACTGACATAGTGAATACGGGCAAGGCTGGTTTTGATCCTCTTGTCAAGGCATACAGGTACATCAGCAACCCCGCAGCACGCGAGGCGTATAAGGCCTATGTCAAGGCACATCCGTGGAGGACGCTGGCATATCCAGGCCGCTGGGCCTGGAACACGGTTACGCCGCTCGGTCGTTATCCCGTGAAGTGGACATTGTCCCCCGAGGCGTGGAAGAACTGGTCTGGCATAGGCGCTGCGTACAATGCGGCAGGCGGCGACTGGAGGGGTTCGTGGAACAACCTCAAGGAGTACGGCAAGCTTGGTTTGTACGGACCCTTGTATACGCCCCTATGGGCGTGGGACCTTGCTACTGGCGGATCAGATGGGGGTGAGTGATGGTGAACGACATACAAGACGACGAGCCGATAGTCCCGCAGGGCGTGACCCTGCGGGCGTTCGACGATCCGAAGGCCGCGCGCGCCGGGATATACTCTGGCACGCTCGAGGCCCTCAAGAAGCGCTTTCCCCTTGAAAGCAAGTCGCACAGGCTCGAGCTCTCCAACGTCCGGTACACCGGGCCGCAGGAGTTCACCCTCGACCAGCAGAAGCACGCGCTTCTCAGCGACAAGCCGCTGCATACTCCCGTAACAGGGCACTTCAGGCTCATCGACAAGGCGAGCGGGTCGGTGGTGGACGAGCGCGACGAGGTCGTGATGAACGTCCCGTACTACACCGACAGGGGCACGATCATCAACAACGGCAGCGAGTATACGGTGGCCAACCAGCTCAGGCTCCGTCCGGGCGTGTACACCCGCGTTCGCCGCTCCGGCGACGTGGAGACGCAGTTTAACGTCCGTCCGGGGACTGGCCGCGGCTTCCGCCTGCGCATGGAGCCGTCCACAGGCGTTGTTACGGTTAATGTCGGGCATGCCAACATGCCGCTTTATCCTCTTCTCAGGACACTTGGCGTAACCGACCAGCAGATGATCAAGGCCTGGGGTGCGGATGTCGCGCATGCGAATGCCGAGAAGGCCAACAGCGTCGCGGGCAGGGCCGCGGTGGACAAGCTCTACAAGGCGTTCGCCGGCTACAACGCCACGGCGCAGGATCTCGTCTCCAAGGAGCGGTATATTGCCGAGACGCTCCCCAAGTTTGCGCTCGACCCGGGCGTGACCTCGAGGACGCTCGGCATCGCCGCAGAGGGCATCACCCCGGAAGTGCTGCTCCGTGCGGCCTCGAAGATGTTCAACGTGAACCGCGGCGAGGAGAAGCCCGACGACCGCGACAACCCCGGCTTCGCGGACGTGTACGGCATAGAGGACCTCTACCGCGAGCGCATCGAGAAGGATGCCGGCAAGCTGTCGCGCAACATCATGTGGAAGCTCTCCCGGGCCGGATCGCTGAAGCCGCTTGGCCGCGGTGCGTTCTCGGGCTGGCACCAGGAGCTCCTGCAGGGGTCCGGACTCGCCATGCCGGGCGACAACTCGAACCCGATGGCCCTCGAGGAGCAGATGATGCGCGTCACCCGCATGGGCGAGGGCGGCATCGGATCCGCGGACGTGGTGACGGACGAGGCGCGCCAGGTGAACCCCGGCAACCTCAACTACATCGACGTGCTGGCGGGTCCCGAAAACGAGAAGATAGGCGTCGACGCACGGCTGAGCGTCCACGCCAGGAAGGGCTCGGACGGCAAGCTCTACTCACTTTTTCTTAACCGCCAGGGGCGCAAGGAATACGTGGCGTCCGACAAGGCGTCTGACTCCGTCATCGGCTTCCCCAACCCCGACCCCAAGGCCGACCGCATCCCGGCAATGAAGGACGGGCGCGTGCAGATGGTCCCCCGCGAGGAGGTGGACTACTTCGTGCCGAGCATGTCCGGGCTCTTTTCGTCGAACGTGAACCTCAACCCCATGCCCACCTCCGTGCAGGGCGGCCGCCAGTTCTACGGCGCCAAGTTCTGGGGGCAGTACCTTCCTGCGACGAAGGGGGAGGCGCCGCTGGTGGACTCCCTCATGCCAGACGGCAAGGCCACCTGGAGCGAGCATTACGGGCGGCAGCTGGGGACGCTCCGTGCGCCTGCCGCCGGCACCGTCACCAAGGTGTCGGACAAGGGCGTCACCGTCACGGACGCAGAGGGCAAGAAGCACTTCGTCGAGACCGTCACCGACTTTCCGTTCAACGGCCTGACCGGGCTTACGTACTCTCCGACTGTCAAGGTCGGCGACAAGGTAAAGGCCGACGACATGGTTGCAGCGTCCAACTTCGTGGACAAGAAGACTGGCGGCCTTGCGATGGGCGTTAATCTGCGCATGGCGTGGCTCCCCTATAAGGGGTATTCCTACGAGGACGCAATCTGCATCAGCGAGTCTGCCGCGAAGAAGCTGGCGACAGATCGTCTCTACGGCTTCGAGGCGGATCCCAGGGACGGGGCTGAGCTTGGGCTGGCGAAGTACATGTCGGCGTTCCCTAGGAAGTTCACAAAGGAGCAGTATGCCACTCTCGACGACAACGGCGTCGTCAAGGAGGGGACGGTCCTCAACAAGGGGGATCCTATCTCCGTGGCAGTAGGGCCAAAGCTCCTGACGGCTGAGGACGCCAACCTCGGCAAGCTCAGCAAGATACTCAGAAGCGCGTTTACCGACAAGGCCCAGGTGTGGGACCACGACTACCCCGGCACTGTCGTCAGCTCTACGATGTTCAGGGGCAGGGCGAAGGTCAACGTCAAGGCGTCGCCGCCCATGCAGCTCGCCGACAAGCTCAGCCCCCGCTTCGCGCTCAAGGGCGTCGTCGGCAAGATCATCCCCGACGACAAGATGCCGCGCGACGCGGCGACCAATGAGCCGTACGACATCCTCATGAACCCGATGGGGATCCCGTCGCGCGTCGCGCCCGGCCAGCTCATCGAGACGGCGCTCGGCAAGCTCGCCAAGGCGACTGGTCAGCAGGTCCGCATTCCGCAGGACCCGCCTCCGGAGGGCTGGGCGCGGTGGGCGTCTAATCAGCTCGCGGCGGCAGGCGTCAGTCCTACTGCCGACGTGTTTGACCCGGAGACGGGCCGGACACTCCACGGCATAGGGGACGGCTACGTCTATTTCCACGCGATGCACCATCTCGCCGACAAGAAGATCTCGGCCAAGGGCGGGTCTGGCGGCTACACGGCCGACCTGCAGCCTGCCAAGGGCGGAAAGACCGGCGCCAAGCGCATATCCGGACTCGACACGTACGCCCTCATAGCCCACGGCGCGACCGAGGTCATGAAGGACGTCCAGACCGTCCGCGGCACAAAGAACGAGGAGTACTGGAAGGCCGTCCGCAGCGGCGGGCCGCTGCCAGCCCCGCAGGTGCCGTTCGTGTACCAGAAGGCGATGAACCTCCTGCGCGCAGGCGGCATCAACGTCGTAGAGGGCCAGAAGGCGACCGACATCCTGCCGATGACGGACAAGGACACGGACGAGCTGGCCGGCGGGCGCGTCATCCAGAACTCGAGGATGCTCGACGACGACCTCAAGGAGCTCAAGGGAGGCTTGTTCGACCCTGTGCTCACCGGCGGAAACGGCAACAGGAGCCGCTGGGCTGCGATCGCACTTCCGGAGCCGATACCGAACCCGGTCATGGAGGAGCCGGTCCGCCGCATACTCGGGCTGACCAGCAAGAAGCTCCAGGCAGTCCTGTCCGGCGAGGAGAAGCTCGACGGGCTCACAGGCGGCGCAGCGCTGCAGGCGGCCCTCGGCTCCATCGACGTTGACCGGGAGATCGCAAAGCAGCGGGACCTCGCCAGGAAGTCGCGCGGGTCAGCCCGCGACAACGCAGTGAAGGTCATAGGCTACCTTTCCGGCTGCAAGAAGCAGGGGATCACGCCGAAGGACTGGATGATCAGCAAGGTGCCGGTCATGCCCCCGATGTTCCGCCCGATCGCCAAGGTCGGCGACACCGCGCTCGTGAGCGACATAAACGAGCTGTACCGCGACGTCATCGAGTCGGCCGACGCGTTCCGCCAGCTCCAGAAGGACGTCCCGGACAGCGGGCTTGCAGAGGAGCGGCTCAACGTGTACAACGCCGTCAAGGCGGCGTATGGCCTCGGAGAGGCGATAAGCCCCGAGGGCCAGGCGAAGCGGCTCAAGGGCGCCATACGGCAGGTCATCGGGACGAGCCCGAAGTTCGGACTGTGGCAGTCCAAGGTCATCTCCAAGGCCGTAGACGGCGTCGGCCGTGCGGTCATAAGCCCCGAGCCGAACTACGACATGGACCAGTGCGGCATCCCAGAGGACGAGGCGTGGACGCTCTACAAGGACTACGTAGTCCGCAATCTGCGCCGGCGCGGGTATCCGGAGGAGCGGGCGATGCAGCTCATAGAGGAGCGCGCTCCGGTCGCAAAGGACATGCTGATCGAGGAGATGGGCCGCCGGCCGGTCATCCTCGACCGCGCCCCGACGTGGCACAAGTTCAACCTCATGGCGTTCTGGCCGTCGCTGGTCGAGGGCGACACGATGCGGATGAACCCGGTCGTGGAGAAGGCGTTTACGGCCGACCATGACGGAGACACGATGAACTTCCACGTCCCGTCGAGCGACAAGGCAGTCCAGGAGGCTATCGAGAAGATGCTTCCGAGCAAGAATCTGTTCTCCACGACCGACCTGAGGTCGCCGCGGTACGTGCCTATGATGGAGATGACTCTTGGGCTTGCGCGCCTTACCGCCCCGGCGTCGAAGGCGAAGCCGCGCGTTTTTCTCACGGCACGGGAGGCGATACGGGCGTACCGCCGCGGCGAGATCGGAGCGAACGACCCAGTAAGTGTATTGCGCACGTAGAATTGTGCTGGCTTGGCGGTAGACCCTCTTGTGCTGTAGGGTGCAATCTTGGTATAATACCTAACAACAAGGACCAAACGACATGAGAAAAATACTACGTAGCGTGCTTATCGTGGCTCTTGCCGCGTTGGGTGTCACGTCCACATCTTGTGCGGCCACGCCGCCAGGCGGCGTCACGAAAGACAGGCTCGGCAACCTAAGGCGTGACGACCTGGTTGTCGTTGACGTGACTATACCTGCGCTTGACACGAACGCCGTTCGCGGCATCGTCAGCGACTACGTCGGCAGCAGACCGGTTCAGTCCAACGACGTCGCGGGGATAGTCGGGCCGCTCATCTCAGAGGTCGGCGCTGCAGCTTCCGCGGCTCAGGCTACGGCTGATGCGGCCGTATCGGCTGCTGCATCTGCCGCTGATTCCGCGGCGACAGCGGACAGGAAGGCGGTGAATGCGCACGATCTTGCCGTACAGGCCGCCGATGCGGCGGCATCTGCCGGCGATACGGCCGTGGCAGCAGACAGGAAGGCAGTGTCGGCAGGCGATCTTGCGAATGTTGCGTCTGCGACCGCCACTGCTGCGCAGGGGGCTGCAAACCAGGCTTTGGCGGCCGTTGCCGAAGTGCAGATCAATGCCGGGCAGGCAGCGTCTGCCGCAGCTTCCGCCAGCGTTAAGGCCACTGACGCCCAGGCTACGGCCGAACAGGCCGCCGCTGTAGCGGCCTCTGCACAATCTGCCGCAACCACGGCAGGCGCCAAGGCCACGACTGCAGACGAGAAGGCAACCGCCGCACAGGCCGCAGCTGACCAGGCCGCTGCGGCCGCAGCGACGGCTGACGCCAAGGCGACGGACGCCCAGTCCGCAGCCGGGCAGGCCGCAATGTCCGTGACCGCAGCGCAGGCTGCGGCTGCGACTGCAAGCGAGGCGGCCACTCTCGCACAGTCTGAGGCTGCCACAGCTGCCAGCAAGGCCGCTGTCGCAGTATCGACCGCAACAGCCGCGCACGAGGCCGCTACTGCCGTTGACGGCAAGGCAACTGAGGCTGTTGCTGCGGCTACTTCGGCACAGGAGTCGGCGGCGCAGGCTGCGGCCGCGGCGACTTCAGCAGCCGCGGCGGCTAGTTCCATCGACGGAAAGGCTACTTCTGCACTGGAGGCGGCTACGGCCGCTTCGGAGCAGGTGGGGGCAGTGCAGGCGGCGGTTGAAGACTTGGCGAGCCGGGTCGACAAGATACCTGACGTGACGGCAGATGCTGTTTCTCGTTCTGAGCTCGTGTCTGGTCTTTTGAAGTGGGTTGTAACGCCTGCCAGTGAGCTTGCAACGCCTGTCGTGCCGGATATGATTGCCGGCATCCCAAACAGGTGGTCTTTGTTCCAGGCGGACAGCACTGACAGGAGCGCGGAGTCTGCGCTTACGACCGTGTACAAGAACGGGAGTTCTACGATAACTGACCTGGCGTGGCCTGCCTCCGAGACGAAATTCGGGGTCGCCGTGTCCGCGCATCGCACCATGGTGCCGGTCATGGACGACATCGACGGCATAAACTCCACTATTTCAAGCCGCTGGGACGAGGTTACGGCCGCAGTCGGGTCCCTTACCGACTATGCGACTAATAACTACAGGTTCGCTGATCTCGCAAACGGGCGTGCCAAGAAGCTTGAAGCGTGGCATTACACAAACGAGGTCGGCAGGGCTGATTTCGTCCGGGGCATGACAGACTGGGCGGTCATGCCTATGTGGCCGTTCGTGCATACGGTCGTCGACGTACTTCCGTCCGCTGACGACGATGCGCAGCTCTGGGCTTTGTTCCGGTACGACGAGCCTGAGCATTCTGCCGAGACATCTCTGGTAACGCCCATAGCCGGGACTCCTGACGAGTTTGGCGACATAACCTACCTCAGATGGACGAACGTACAGTGGGAGGTCGCCGCGCTGTGGACCAATGAGCTCGATTCAGTCGGGGCGGCGTGGGTACCTAAGGCCGGAAGCACTAACGTCGTCGTCACCTCTGATATTACGGCTCGGCGTATCCGGGTTCCAACCGAGCGTGGTTTTCGCAGTATAGCACGTATAGCCGATGAGGCCCACCTGGCGGCAGCCACTGCCGAGTCGGCTGCGCAGAGCGCTACTGGCGTGGCCGGTAATGCGCTTAGCATCGCACAGGCAGCTGAAAGCACGGCTGCGGAGGCTGGCGCCTCTGCTCGGGCTGCGGCGGATACCGCCAGCGCTGCTGAGTCTTCTGCACGTGATGCCGCGGACCGGGCTGTTGCCGCGGCAAGCAGCGCCAGCACCAACGCCAGAAACGCAGCCGACTCGGCAGCGGCTGCACAGAGCGCAGCTGACGCAGCTGAGACGGCGGCGAACACGGCATTAAACAAAGCCAATTCCGCTCTTTCCACGGCAGGGGAGGCGTCGGCTACCGCAAGCAGTGCGCAATCCGCCGCAAGCAGTGCACAGACTGCCGCCAGCGCCGCGGCCACAGAGGCGCATTCTGCAATGGAGCGTGCTACTGCAGCAGAAACCAGTGCTGGCAGCGCGGTTGCCGCTGTAGGGAGCAAGGCAGGGCTGGACGACATGTGGTATCCGCTAAATACGGTGGCTCTTGTTCTTACCAACGACGTGCAGACTGCTTTCGTCGCTGATCGTGCGGTCAACTCCATATCGGCTGCCGATGCTCCCTCTGTTGCGCTCTCGGTGCCGGTCTGGCGGAGTGGCAAGTCCCGTGATTTCTATGTAAGGGTGTCGACTTCCGTCGGAGTATCGCTCTCGACAGACGTGACGTTGCGTAACGAGATTAGCTCCGCCGTAAATCTGCATGTTCCGGCCGGCAAGACATACGCGTGGCACTTCGTTGAGGTATCGCGTGGCTCATTCGTTGTCTACGGCGTGGACACTGTACACATGTCGGGTGACGAGGGTATTTCTGGCCATAAGTCGTTTACTGGGGCAGTCACAGTCGGGTCCCGCGAGTCGGAGTCGACGGTAGGGGGTCACAGTTTCGTCAACGGCGATGGCGTCAGGGCAACCGGTGCGTATTCGCACGGGGAAGGGTTGGGCACGACAAATACGGCCGCGTACGCACACTCGGAGGGCGAGGCCACGACGGCTAGCGGCAAGGCTGCGCATTCGGAGGGTATAGGGACTGTAGCGAGCGGGACTTACTCGCACGCCGAGGGCGAGAAGACCGTTGCGTCCGGCAAGCGCGCGCATTCCGAGGGTGCTTCGTCTGTGGCGCGCGGAAACTACTCGCACGTCGAGGGGCTGACAACTGCTGCAATGCCGATGTATATGCTCTACCCGGACTGGAAGGCGGGCACGACGTATGCCGTGTCTAGCCGAGTAGCGCGCAGCGAGGTGGCGTATATCTGCAAGACGGCGCACACGGCAGGATCATCCTGGAATGCGTCGTACTGGGAGCAGATTGCTGGGCAGTTTAACGCGTCTCACGCCCATGCCGAGGGCGAGCGGACTATTGCGGCGGGAGACAAGTCGCACGCGGAGGGGTATTTCTCCGCCGCCATCGGTCAGTATTCTTACGCGGGCGGCTACAGGGCTGTTACGGCCGAGTCCGGAAACATGTCGTATTCGACCAGCGGCGGATTTACGAGTTCGGTTGTTAACCCGCACCGTGCGGCGTTTGCGTGGCAGGGGCAGAGCGGGAGTTCCACGCGCGACTGGTATCACAGCCACGGCGACGGCACATTCAACATCAACCCGATCGGCGGGCTGGCCGGGTTCTACATCGGAGACACGTCTCTTAACGACATACTTGGCAGGTATTATACGCGTGAGTCGTTCGACAGGTTCATCAGTGACTACACTACAGGTGTGTATGCTGACAACAGACTAGTGACGGAGCGCGATGTGCGCCTGAACACGAGGCTGGCTGGCAGCTGGAAGTTCCACTCTACTATACCTACCGATGCGTATATCACGAGCGTGCAGTATCTCTCCGGCGAGTGGGTCGTGTTCTACGACATATACGACGGTGGCGGAGAGTATATGAACTATGACATTGTTGCGGGCAATACCGACCTCTATGCTTCCAGCATTTCAGTTGTCGTCGACTCACTGACAGGAGGGGCTGATATTACGCTGACGGCGACGCGTGACACGCTGCCCGGGTACCAGCTTGGCGACAACCAGGGCGATAGACCTATTGCGTCTGAGGCGGAAGCCGAGTCCCTGCGTGCAGACGTCTCGTCGCTGAGTAACAGCGTCTCGTCGCTCAGCAACAAGGTGGCTACACTCGATACCGCCGTTGCCAACGCCCTTCTGCGGGCAGATGTTGCCGATCCTGTTCCGGGCATAGACCCGGCCTTCGTTGCGCGGGCTAGTTCTACTGGGGCTGCGCTTGCTGAGAGGCCGACACGCGCACAGGTCGAGGCTGGGTGGGGCTCTGGCAGTTGGACCGTAACGCGGGACGGAGCTAACGTGACTGCGCAGGTGCCGCAGCCTTCGTTTGCTGCGGAGGTTGACGGGTGGTCTGTAGGCGGCGTCGCAGATGACTGGGTGTACGACGAGTACGTGATTGCGGGACAAGACGCTGTAAGGCTCGAGTGGCCGGCAGAAGAGGAAATAGAAGTCGGGGAGAGCGAGTTCGACACCATCCAACATCGGTACGTGGCCACGAGGCTATTCGTCCGCGGACTGGCGTCTAAGGCGGAGAAGATCGTATTCGCCGAGGCGTCGGACATAGCCGTGTCAAACGGGCTGTCCAACGCAAAGTACATAGTGGTCACGCCATTCACTACTGGTGGCGTCGTCGGTGAAGAGGGCACGGGGATCGCTGGCGTCTGCCACGTCGTGTTCTCAAAAGGCGGGCCTTCGGGGGTTCCGCGGGAGGCCGTGTTCAAGGTATACTCCGGCACGGCTGATTCGCTGTACATCGTCGCCGAGGGCTACGGGTCGTCCCTCATGATACCTGCGGGACGCCGTGCGTTTGTAAAGGTGTTCGAGTTCGAGCCTGGAAGGTGCATACCAACGGTACTGTACCAGGACAACCCGTATGAGTGATCCGCACCACTTGACGGCGTAGGCCAAACATGCTACCATACGACAGAGGCCGGCAGAGGAAAGGAGAGACAGGATGGCAGACATTATAGCAGAATCGCAGACTGAGGCTGTTCTCAGCGCGCTCGACAGGGGGGACGCGGACGACAAGATCCGCGACCAGGTGTCGGCCGCCCTTTTGCGCGCCATGACCAAGATGAGCCAGGAGCTCGTGGACATAAAGACGAGCCTGTGGCAGCCGGCCGACCTCAAGAACCTCATCGACGAGCGCCACGAGAAGAAGTGCCGGGACTGCCCGGCGAAGAAGATGGCCGAGGAGCGACTACGCCTTCAGCAGCAGGCGCAGGAGCAGCCCAAGGAGGCGAAGGAGCCAAAGAGCGCGGTACAGTGGATCCTGCAGCTCGCCGGGAACAGCGGGTTCCAGTTCTTCATCCTGCTGCTCCTGCTGATCAGCGCGTTCATCTACCTCACGACGGGGAAGGGCGGCGTAGACGCCACCCGCGAGACGGTCAATACGGTAATTCACGGAGGTGCTAAGTGAAGAAGTGGCTTCTGTCGAAGCTGGTGACGCCTACGCGCGTCAGGAAAATCGTAGCGAGCGTCGTTTCGTGGCTGATCTACGGCGCGATTGCACGCGGAATATGGGATTCGGTCCTTGACGTGGCCAGGTGGATGCGGCATCTTGCCGACTTCATCGAGAGCTGGGACAAGGCTGATCTTCCGGTAGACAAGGACAAGATCATATCCGAGCTCGTGTCGAAGGCCATCACCGACGAGGCGGTAGACAAGCTGCTCGAGCGTGTAGCGGCGATGCGCGCTGAGCAGCTGGCTATTTTGCGCGGAAGGCAGGTCGGCGGGTCTGCAATCCTGCTCCCGCAGGCGCCAGAGCAAGGAGCTTCAGACACCAAGGACTGACATGCACCTGTATAACAACAAGCGAGGCCGTGTTGCCAAGGACAGGCCGCAGGGGGTGAATATCCCGGGCGGTACGCGACGTATCATCAAGTGCGTCAGCGGCGATACGTTGATGTTCACGACGATGGCGTATGTCCCGTCGACTCGTGAGCCTGTGTCGTCTGCGGACATAGCGGACGGCAAGGTGGCCATCTACATCGCGGTCGCCGAGACGAGGTTCTGCCCGGTCATTTGGTCTGGGTCTGCCGCCGACGGGTGGATCAAGCTCGACCCGTACCGAAAGGGGCTCATGCACATCACTGTCCCGCGCACCGTGATGAACGTTCTTAGGCGCGGGGCGTACTGCTTCTCGGTCGTGGTCGACGACGGCGTGGTCCGCGAGACGCAGCTCACCGGCAACTTCCAGGTTGAGTATGAGCCGACGGGCTCCGTCAACGACATCCCGTACCGCAGCGACAAGGCGTCTGGTGTGCCGATTTCGCTAACGCCAGAGGTCGACCTTGCCGCGCAAGACCACCACCGGCTTACATACGCGCAGCTAGTTTCTGCGGTTGACGAGATATCCCGCAAGCTTGCTACGGTCTCGGGCCTGTCAGACGTCCTGTACGGCGCGTGTGACCACGACCCTACCGAGGCAGAGGTCGAGGATGCGGTGCACCGCCTGTCCCAGCTTATCGTCTGGGATGACACGCTGCGCGTGAAGGTCCCTGACGCAGCCGAAGGACGGTACGACCCGACAGAGGACGAGTTTGTGGAGCGCGTGTGCCTGCTGTTGAAGCAGAGCGGGCTGCAGTGGGGGCGTACGGCGTGAGCGGTCCGGTGACAGCAGGCGGGCGTGTTACGGTGTACGGCTCAAACGTGCTCCGTCCGCCGCTTTGTGACGACAGTGACGCGAAGTTGGTTGTTGTGCGCAATTCTGCGGGCGACCCCATGATCTTGCTGTATCGGCTCGCTGGCGATGACTGGGGGCTTAGTACGCCAGACGACAAAGACTGGGTTGCCATCTGCGTCAGGCTCGGGCTTATGCGTCCGCTGCCGGCTGCCGATGTACTCGCAAATGCACGATCTGTGAAGGGGTCGCATTGACATTTCGTCCGTTATTAGGTATCATATCACCAGCAAAAGGACTAGTCAAAGGAGGATAGAAGATGGCAAACAGATCAATGGCGGACGCTGTCCGCGCCATACTCGTCAAGCGTGCCTTCGTGCCGGGCGACCCGTCTGCGGGGGGTATGCCTCCGGGCGGGATGCCTCCTCCCGGCATGGATCCTACTGCAGGCGGGATGCCTCCTCCCGGCATGGATCCTACTGCAGGCGGGATGCCTCCGGGCGGCTTGCCGCCAGGTGGAGACCCGTCCATGATGGGCGGCGACCCGATGGCGGGGTTGCCGCCTGTCGGGCCTGATCCCATGGCTGCAGGCGGAATGCCGCAGACCGGAATGATTAACATGACGGCCGACGAGTTCACGAAGTTCATCAAGCAGATGATGGCTGCGTTCGGCGCCAACGGGGCACCCGCCCAGCAGCAGGCCCAGCCGGACATCAGCGCTAAGCTTGATACGCTCATCGCCGTAATCCAGGGCAAGGCCGCGCAGCCCGCGGCGGCGCCCGCAGTCGTCGCGGGGGCGTAACCATGCTGTCGGCGGCGTACATACGTGGCGTCATAGACGCCTTCGTAAAGGCAGGTGAGATGTCCCCTGCCTTTGCCGCTGGCGTCACGGACGTTCTCACAAAGGAGGCCGGTATTCTGTGGGACTCGCCCGGCGAGAACTTCATTGACCAGATACGTGACTTCAAAAAGAAGCATCCAGAGGCGTACGACCAGGAGACTGGCAAATTGAAGATTACGCCTGAGCAGGCGTATGACATGATAAACAGCGGCCGGATCTGGTGGGAGGGTCTTGGCAGGCGATCTAGCGACTACTGGGGCAACCGTCTTCGCAAGTGGACTAGGTGGTGGCCTGGTGGTGACGCCATGACCGCCGCGGACTACGATGCAGAGCTGCAAGATCGGCGTAACCGGTTCATGCGGGACTACATCGCGCAGATCCGGGCGGAGAATCTCGGGCTTCCTCCGGGCGTAGAGGCCGCGCTGCAGGACAAGTTCGTCGGGGACGCCGCCAAGGGCTATGACGCTGCGTCACGTCATATCCATCCGACCGAGCTTGGGGAGAAGTACGGCAAGAACAAGAAGGAGTACGCGAATAAGTTCAGGACTCGCGCCGGTACGGCTGCTATGCGTCACGGGCTTTACGACCCCAAGTATGACATCGAGGCCGTAACGCCCGCGCAGCCCGTCAGGCAGATCTACGACGACCCGCGCGCTCACATGTACGGGGACGACAAGCGTCCGCTGCTGTTTACTCGTCCGGCGAGGAATGTACTGGGGGGCCGCTAATGGGCATGCTCGCAGAGCTAACCGGCGGGATGTCTCGGAGCACCGGGCTGTTTGGCGGCCCGTCTGCGCCCCAGCCTACGCTCGACGACCTGTACAACCGGGTCGGGGCTGACTTTACGTACAACACTCTCCAGCGGGCCGACATCCAGGACAGGATCAGGAACGCACAGGCTGCTCCAGGCAATTCCGTGGCCACCCCGGTCTACGGGATTCGCGGGGCGATCGGCGCAGGCCTCAGGGCCATTGCCGACAGGTACTTCACTCCGGGGAGACTTTCATCGGACAACATACCGGGATATGGGAGGATCGGACAATGAGTTACGAAGACCTCAGGGCGCAGATGCCGGGGACTGTGAACCAGATCTCCAAGCTCGCACAGATGGATATACAGGAGGAGCAGCTCGAGCAGGACTTCTCCAAGCTCGCGTACATGTTCGTCGCAGACAGGGCCGCGCAGCTCATGCGGTACGTCCTCGGGTTCGAGATGGTCGAGCACGAGCCGGACGGGAGCAAGGCAATAGGCGTGTTCGGGTTCAAGGTCGGCAACGACTATTACTACATCCCGGCGTTTTTCATCAACAACCAGGTGCGCGGCGTTGACATGATCTTCTCGAAGAAGACCAACATGTTCTTCCCGCTCACAGAGGAGTGGGTCGACAACATCATACAGCGCGACACCATCGAGCTGGGCGATGCGGCAGACGCCAAGTCGGTGCGTCCTGATTTCGAGAACCCGAACTTCGACTTCGTCCGCCGCCCCAGCATCGGCGCCGCGTACGGCTCCAAGACAGCAGAGGCGCGCGATGCCGCCGGGTATGACGAGTTCGAGGAGGGCAAGAGCCTATACAAGGCCGCGTGGGACGCGATGTGCACCACGACTGCGGAGAAGCTCGCCACCGACCCGGCGATGCAGGAGGCCGTCGCCGGTTTTGTCGGTAAGATTCACGGCAAGGAGCTCTCGAAGAAGGCCGAGTCAGGAGATCTCGCAAAGTGGCTTTCCGAGCAGGGCGGCCCTGTGGCCGTTTCGTCCTTGTTCGATGCGCTTTGCTCCAGCGTCAAGTTCGCGAATGCGGCCCTCACGGTATATCCGAACATTGAGTCGCTGCACGTGAGCAGGTTCCACACCACTGCGGTTGGCTGCAAGAAGGCCGAGGAGTCCAAGCTGAGGCTTGTCGAAGATGTCGAGGGTTCGACGTCCGACGCAGACCGCCAGCGGCTGCTCGTTAACGGCTTCTACATCGACGATAAGCGCGACCCGCAGACGCTCTCCAGGGCGTACGAGTACGACCATGCGGCTACGTTCGGCACTGTCGACGGAGTCGGCAAGTACGACGTCATGACGTCGGACGGCACGACGCAGAGCGCCTGGGTCCTCGAGTCCATAAAGACGCAGGAGAACCCGCGCTACAGCTTCGTAGTCAGCGACCCGGCGGGTAAGCTGAAGATGCGCGGAGTCGCCAAGGCCGACAAGATCTACGCCAAGGGCCAGCGCCTTGCCGACACGGACGGCCTGTACGACAGCGGCATCCAGCTGTCGCAGATGGCTGAGGGCTATACATACCTGCTCGTCGACAAGAGCGGCAAGAACTGCGTCCTCGGCTTCCGCGTCAACGGAGCGACGTTCACTCCCGGCGAGAACCCGAAGGTGGACGGCTACCTGTCCGGATGCTGCTACGGGGACTGCTGTTGCGAGCCGTGCGGCCGCTACGGAGCGCGCGACGGCGAGTTCGACATCTACAAGAACGACCCCTACCGCGATCGCACGGGCAGGCTCCTTCCGGAGCGCGGCAGCTGGCGCGGCGGGTTCCGCGGGCTCACGCTTACAAAGGGCACCGGAAAGGCGACCGTCGCGGGAGACCGCATACTCGTACCGTCCAACTACCGTGCGATTGTCCTCGAGGCTCCGTACGACGTACGGGACAAGGCGAAGGAGACCCAGCCGTCCCTGTCGCTCGGAGACCTTACGTCGCTCAAGTTCGAGATGGAGAAGTCCGCGTTCCACGACCTGTCGGTCATTAAGGACGGCCCTGAGTTCTACGTCCGCGTCGGCGGCTTCGGGCTCAGCCAGCCGTTCAGCTACAAGCAGGCCTGCATGTCGCTCAACGGCCGCCTCGGCCTTTCGGTCGACGACACGGAGCGCATCCTCGAGAAGGCAGCCGAGGACGGGGAGGCGAAGACCCACATCCACTTCGGAAAGGCGGCGCAGTTTGTCGGCGTCCAGATGCCGGCGCCGCCTCCGGAGGCGGCAGGGGTCGACCCGTACACCGGTACGCCTGTTTATGGGCCGTACGAGCAGGCCGTACAGGCTCCGTTCTACGGGGCACCGCCTGTTCCGCACGGGAACCCGCTCGGGGAGAACATCGGCGGCGAAGGCGAGACGCAGCAGGGTTACGTCAGTTCCGACGTTCGCGGGCTTCCCGGAGGCGACGCCGGGTCCGCCCCGATGGATCCGGAGGCGATGGACCTTGCGACGCAGGCCGGCGAGCTCGGGCAGCGCCATGTGTTTGACTATGCCGCCATTGGCGGTCTCGCAAAGGTGTACGACACTGGCTCTCTGATCGACTCGTACATCCCGCAGTTCATGCAGGCGGTGGACAGGCTCGGCCGCGTCCTTTTCCTGTACTACTGGAAGAACGAGGACTTCGGCGAGCGCTACGGCACGTCCGATACCGTGGAGCTCGAGGACACGCTCAGGAGCGTGTTCAAGCAGTTCGGAAATCTTGCGCTCATCCTGCGCCGTAAAACCATAGACGCAGACTGATGAGGAGAAATAACGTTAACCAGGCAAAGGAGACACAGCTATGAGCACACACGCACATCGTTCCGCAGGCCGTAGGGCCGCTTTGACAAAGATTGCAGCACCGGCAGCCGCTGCGGATGCCGCGGGCGCAGATACGGGGTTTCTCGCCGATTTCAGGCGCAAGGGCGCAGATGCTGTGCGTCGTCTATACGACGCTGGGTACTACAGGCTCCCGGACTCTGTCCGCGGCGCCCTTGCCTGGAACTCGCTCACTGACCCGGCGCATCTCTCGGTCGGTCTTGGTGCGCTCGGTGGAGCCCACCTCATCGGCAGCGCCCTGAGCCCCGACAAGGAAAAGGGGGCGACAAACCGTGTTTTGCGCGGAATCGCCGGAACCGGTCTTATCGGTGGCTCGCTGTACCTCGGCAGCAACCCCGAGGCGCGCAACGCCATCCGGAAGGCCGTGTTCGAGTTTCTCGGCAAGCACGTGGCGAGCGCCCCGTCTTCCGTCAAGGCCGCTGAGACCGCGGCAGATCCGTATCTCGACGGGTTCTGTTCCGTGGCGAAGGCGTACGGCGTGGATCCGGCGGCTCTCGCAGAGTACGCAGCGGCGGTCGGGACGGCCAGGCAGGGCAAGTAACGAGGTTTGGCATGGAGTACGGCGGAGACAACATCGTCACCCCACTCGACAATCCGGTTCAGTTTGAGCCGAATTGGCGGCACTCCATTGCGCTTGCGGCGGTTGACTACCCGCGTGCAAAGGTCGACCCGATGTACCAGGAATACCTGCGTGACCCCTGGATAAGGAAGGAGATCGAGTACGTGAAGCTTGCCCGTGCCGGGCGTGCTATGTCAAACAAGTACTCGGCATTCCGCATTGCGTCGACATGGTGGCAGGGAAGCAACGTGTCCGACGTTAAGATGCGGATCGAGCCGCTTCTTCTGACAGCAGTCGGGTACGACGTCATAGCCGAAGACATTGGCGGCGGAGGTGTTCCGCGCGAGGTGTTCGAGACGTATGAGAAGATATACTTCAACATACGGGACAACGACGGGCGGCTCAGCAGGTCGTGCCAGCTCCGCCAGTTCTTCGCCCTCCCGGAAGGGCAGCTAGGCAGAGACGCGCCACTCGAGAAGCTGTGGAAGATGGTCGGCGCCCTGATGGGGTATGACACGCTTGTGCAGGCGTGGCTCTGGGGCGACGCTTCCGGGCTGACGGCGCGCTCGAGCGAGTACATGCTCAACGAGATGTGGCGTGTCGCGCAGTCTAGGCTGTTCATGCACATCTTCAGCGACCGTGTGGGGCATGAGAGCCTTGCGAAGCTTCTCGGCGCCTTCACGGCGCAGGCGAAGATGCTGCACGACTCCGCGTCTGGGACAGGCCAGCAGTTCGACACCGCGAGGACGCTAATGGCTCTTCTTGCGAACACGAGGCCGACTGTAATCGGCGCGGCTGCCGTAGTTGATTCAGTTCCGGACCTCACCGCGTCTATCAGGGCGAAGCTTGCGGCGCAGAAGACAATCTCAAACACGGAGATCGAGGACATAGGCATCGAGGAGGGTGCCGCTGCGCTAGACGCGGCGATCGCAAAACATTTTAGCGACGAAAAGCAACTGGAGGTACAGCAATGAGCATACGTGGATTCAAGACGCAGCTGAAGGACGCGCTCACGAGCGCCGTCTCCTATTTCCAGGACGGCGGCGATCCCAACGCCGCGTGCGTGAAGGCGGCGAACGAGGCCGGGTTCAACCCAGACCAGGCCGACCGCCTTGTAGAGACATTTAACACGGCGCGTGTGATATGCTACTACAAGGCAGCGTCAGACAAGGCCGGATCGTGTTCTCTTGCCGACAAGGAAAAAGTGCGTGGCCAGCTCACCGCTCCGGCGGCGTCCGAGAAGAGCGCATCGCTTGTGTACGAGACGTCCGACTACGGGTGCTACAAGCAGGCCGAGGTTGACTATGTCGTGCACGAGGTCAAGATGGCCGAGTTTGAGGTCAGGGACGAGCCGCTCTCCAAGGAGAACGCCGACTATCTCGCGGTCAGGCGCGCTGAGGCTATCCGTGATTGCGTCAAGGCGGCTGAGGAGGAGGCTCGTGGCGCGTACGCCCAGGCGGACATGCTTGCGGAGAAGGCGGCTATGGCCCTCTCGAGGAACGTCAGCATCGACGACGTACATGACAAGATGGCCCGTATCGTAGCGGCGTATGCCCTTGACGACCGGTATGCGGTCGGCGTTGAGAAGCTTGCGGCGTTTCTCCCTGCCGCGTCTGATCCCGACCTTGCGTTGCTCAAGAAGTACGCGGCGATGCACGTCGTCGACACGTCTGACCTTGACGGAGTTGTGGCCGCCGTGAAGGAGGCGTCTGACTTCGTCGCGGAGGGGGCGGCGATGGAGGCGTATGCTGCCGGCATGCGCGCCGAGCTTCAGAAGCAGGGGCAGAGCGCGCCACTTCCGGACGACAAGGCAAAGCTCGAGAACCTGCTGCTAAAGGAGCGGATACTCAGCGAGCAGCACCGCAGGCTGACTGCTCCTTCCGCCAGCCGCAGCTCGTCGGGCGGTGGGTCTGGCGGAGGGGGCGTTACTCCGTCTTCGTTCATCGCATACCTTGCTGAGACTGCCCGCGATTACGACGATGACGCCCTTCAGCGGCGCATAGACAAGGCGACAGCCGGAGTGGACAACCTGCGCCGTCAGCTCATCCTGCAGGACCTGCTGATTCGCGACAAGGTGCTTTCGCAGGAGAACCCGGACGCCGTGGCCGCTGCGTTCCGCTCGATAAACCAGGTCTCGCCCGACACGACCCTTAACAAGGAGGTGCTGCGCAGCATGCTCCGCGGCGTCGTGCAGTCGGTCGCCCTGTCGCCGTACGACGCGAAGACCCTGGCCGACATTGACAAGGCCCGTCGCCAGGCTTACGGCAAGCATGACATTCCCGAGAAGGAGGATGAAAATGGCTAATTCGCTCAAGGACATGGTAAACTCTGTCGACTGGCGCAAGATGCTGTCCGACAGCGATGTGCGGAATGCCATCATCGGCACGACGCTTGGCGGGCTTGTGCTCGGGGGCGCCGGCCTTATGCAGGACCGGGATCCGGAGGAGAGCAAGTTCGCCCCTGTCGGCGACGCACTTATGGGCGCCGTTCTTGGCGGTGTAGCCGGTTACGGCATTCCGAAGGGTATCGCTCTCTTCCGTGACGCCGGTGGTCTTGCCCCTGACGTTGACAAGCTGAAGCCCAATAACCTGGGATGGGGCATCGGCGGTGCGCTTGGCGGCACTGGTCTGTTTGGCATATCGCTGTACAAGACGCTCAGCCGCACGGCCGACGACCTTCGCAGCCAGGCAGAGAGGAACCTGCCAGCCGCGCAGGCGCGCGCCAGGGATGCCGTGCGCGACGCAAGGGCCAGGAATGCCCCCGCCGCACGCATAGAGCATCTTCAGCGCAGGGCGGACATACTCGACACGAGCGGGGTCAGCGGCAAGGCGAGTGACACTCTCGCGAAGCTGCGCCGTTCCCGGATCTCCGCGCTGTTCCACGGCGATATGTCCGAGTTCAGCAGGCTCGGGAGTGAGATAGACGCGCTCAAGAGGTACCGCAACAGGAATCTCAACGGATACAACACGGTCTGGGGTGATCTACTGAACCGTGTCGCCGATGAGCCCCGTGGCGACGCTACCGGGCGTCCGCTCGGCTTGGTCAAGTCATTGCTGCGGCGTGATACGTGGTCGAAGATCCGGCATCCGTTCGCAAAGACCACTGGAAAGGTTCCTCACTTCTTCACGCACGGCCGGCACTACTCGACCGGCAATCTCTTCGGCATAGGCCCGAAGGTCGGTCCGGTCGGCAAGGTCGGCGGTCGCGGGTTGCTCTATGGAGCCGGCGGGGCTGCGCTTGCACTTGCGCTGCACAAGCTGTTCGGGCCGAGCGCGTCTGACAATTTCAAGAAGTAGGAGGGCGGTATGGTAAAGCTCATAGAGTCGTCACAGTTCGCAGACGTGCCTGACATCGGCGTGAAGCTCGCCGAGTTCAACTCTCCTGCGATGTCGAAGGAGGCCGAGACCATATTCGGCTGCAGCTACGACAGCCTGAAGCCGACTGACGATAACTACGTCGGAATCCACCTCACAGCCCTTGGGGAGGAAGAGAGGTTCGGCCCGAACCGCAATATGGACTCCTTCCCCAAGGAGGCCTGCGTCCGGTACCACGACACGTTCGTGAAGCACGGCCACGTTTTTTCGCACCACCACAATGACGCGGAGAAAGACGAGATCCTCGGCGCGATCAAGGCGTCGGCGTACAACGAGAAGATGGGCCGTGTTGAGCTCTTCATCTGGCTTGACAAGGACAAAGGCAAGGAGGGTCTCGACACACTCGAGAAGACGGGCGAGTGCGCGTTTTCGATGGCTTGCCGCGTCCCGTGGGACGAGTGCAGCATTTGCGGGACCCACCGCAAGAACGCGTCTGACCCGAACATGTGCGAGCACATCCGGAGCCAGCTCGGCAAGGTCGCCGAGGACGGCAAGGTGGCGTTCATGCGCAACGTCCTTCCGGACTTCTTCGACATCAGCGTCGTTACGCGTCCGGCCGACCGCCTTGCGTACAGCCTGTACGCCACTAAGGCCGCGGACGTTGACGCCGCTGGCGGGATCGTGACGAGCGAGATGCTCGCCAAGGCGGCCGGCGTCGCCGAGCCTGCGTGGCTCGAGCCTGGTCTCGTTGCCGACAAGCGCAACGTGGTGCGTCTCCTGGCCGACCAGTACGAGGCGCATGTGCGCGACACGAAGACCGCAGAGTTCGTCGTTCCGGTCGCCAAGGTCGCCGAGTCTCTGCTCGACGATGCGACAGTTGATACACTTCGCAGGATGCCGATCAAGGAGGCGATGGCTTTTCTCGCGGACCGCGGCGCGTTCATGGGGCCTGAGGCTTTCTGCCGCTACGCCATGGGGGCGAAGAGCGCTGAGTATGCTGAAGTCGCCCCGCATGCGGCTGAAATCGGACACCTCGCCATGCAGGCCATAAAGGAGGCGGCGTGGCTCGGGCGCTTTGATTTTACGGCTTCCGGCGATTTCGACATCGACCGGTTCACGTCCCGCCCGTCCCGCCGGTTCACCGACGTGGCCAACGCCGACGCGTGCGTCAAGCGGGCCTCGTTCTCCAGTGAGGGCAATGTAATGGACCTTGCGCTGCTCGCAGTTGCCGGCCGTCCGGCGGTCTCCGAGAAGACTGCAGGTGCACATATTGACGCGCATCGCGATTTTTGCTTTAATACAGTTGACAAGCCGATACTGGCTACTGCGTTGAAGTACGCGGAGTACAAGGTTGCAGCCTTGAATGCCGCACTCAACGGAGGCGTGCAGGACGGCGCGTCGAATACAAACAGCAGAGAAGCCTTGCTGGCCCTGGTCGCCGCGCAGGATCTCTAAAAAGAGAAACGCAACATGGCACATCCTACTTTAGAGTACATCAGGGGTCTCCGCAAGTCGCTGGAGACGAAGAAGGCCGAGATCGTCGGCGAGGATCCGTCGACCATCCCGGGCGCCGAGCACGACGGCAAGCCTGACCCCAACGCCACGAAGCCTGACCCCGAGGTCAAGGACCAGACGATGGTTCCGAACTCCGGGCTCACTACCGCTGGCGCTGGCGACGACAGCAAGATCACGCACACCAACGACCTGACGGCCGAGCAGGCGGCTCTCACGCCCACCAAGAAGCCCGAGGTCACCGACGATGCGGATGCCAAGACCGCAGAGAAGCTCGCGGCCGAGATCATCTCGGGCGTCGATGCGTGGTACGCGGCCAAGAAGGAGGCAGAGGCACAGGCGGCCCAGCCTGCGCAGAAGACGGCTGAGGGCGCCCAGGCGGCTCAGCCCGCGCAGAAGCCCGCGGAAGGCGCACAGGCGGCCCAGCCTGCGCAGAAGACGGCTGAAGGAGGTGTTGATAACACCAAGCCCACGTCTGGAGAGCCTCCGTCTGCCGGGACTGGGACTGCTGAGGCCCTTATCACCGACAACGGCAAGGAGCCGGAGCAGACGAAGAACGCCATTCCTCCGACCAAGAAGCCCGAGGTTACCGCCGATGCGACCGTTCCTGCCACCGGTGAGGGTTCGTCCGGCGAGACCGCTGCTGCCGCGAAGGCGGCCGGTGCGCTCGACATGGAGCTCACGAACGACGTTCTCGCAAAGATTGCGGCTGTCATGCTTGCTACCGAGGAGGGCACAAAGCTCGCGGAGAGCGTTCTCGCCAAGGCAGCCGGCGCAGAGGCTGCGGAGAAGACGATGAACTTCCTACGGGACCAGAGTGCTCTCGCCGAGAAGCAGGCCGAGTACCAGGCCGGTCAGCAGTATGCTTACGCGCTTCTCCAGAAGTGCGCGCAGGACGAGGCCGCGGCGGCCGAGGCTGCCGGCGCTGCTGGTGCCGGCGACGCAGCCGGTGCTGCGGGTGCTGCAGGCGCTGCTGGCGACGACGCCGGCATCACGGAGATCGCCGACACGCTTGACGCGATGGTCGAGGCGGGCGAGATCACCGAGGACGAGGCCGACCAGGTCGTCGTCGAGCTCGCGCAGGCGATCGCCGGCGAGGGTGCCGCTGGTGCCGGGGCCGCTGCTCCTGCCGAGGCCGCGGCTGCTGGCGGCGAGAAGACTGCGCAGGCCGCGCCTGTTGTCGATCCCGCTGCCGCCGGCAATGCCGCGATCGACCAGGCAGTCGCCGTCGATCCGGGCCAGCTCGACCCTAACAGCGTTCCGCAGGGCGATGCCGGTGATATTACCGTCGACGATGTCGCCGGTGCGATTGATTCACTTGTCCAGTCTGGCGAGATCACCGAGGACGAGGCTGATCAGCTCGTACAGGAGATCGTCGGTGCTGACGGTGGCGCCGGTGCCGCGGCGCCGGGAGGCGAGGATGTTAGCCCCGAGGCGATCGCTTCGGCGCTCCAGGACGCAGTCGCGTCGGGCGAGCTCAAGCCAGAGGAGGTCCAGCAGGTCCTGACCGAGCTTGAGGGCGTCCCGGCTCCTGAGGAGGGAGCTGCTGCTGCGGCGCCCGCTCAGGCCCCCGCGGCTCCCGCGGCTCCCGCGGCTCCTGCTGCCGCCGCTGTGGCCCCGACTGACGAGGCTAAGACCGCTTCGTCGAAGCTCATTGCGGCAATCAACGCGGCGCGTGCTGCAAAGATGGCGCAGGCTGCGAAGTAAGGAGGGCAAGCCGATGGCAACGCCGACACCTGAGGAGATCATGCGAAAGGCTGCGGACTACGTCAAGACCGCACAGCCGCAGCTCGACGCATACAAGTCTCGCCATGAGGCATTCGTGAAGGGTGCTTCTAGCGCGGCGAAGGTGCTCGTGACGCAGGGGCTGATCGCCCCTGAGTCCGAGCGCATCTTCGTCCAGAAGGTCGCCGAGGACCCCACCTCTGTGTGGGGATTCCTCGAGCGGCTCGCAAGTTCTTTCACGGCCGACTCGCTAGGTAGCGGGGCTCCGGCCGGGATAAAATCCGCCTCCTCTGTCGATCCGTGGGAGGCGAGGCTGTTCCCGGAGTTGCATCCGGAGTACGGTCAGGTAGCGGATTGAAAACCAGAAACATGAAAACCAGAAACAAAGGAGAAAACCTATGTGGCTTAATCCACTGAAGGGTGCTCACCTCACTCTCGGCCAGCTCGACAAGACGCTGCCTGTCGATACGAGCGTGAGCAAGAACGAGGCGATTGAGCGTGGTTCCATCGTCTTCATTTCGACCGGCGAGCAGAACAACGGCGCGCCGCGTTTCCAGCTCTACACGAGCACTGAGGCCGCGAAGCCCAACGCTGTCCCGTATGTCGCACTCATGGGCGTCAAGGACTTCCAGGCCGGCATGGCCGGTAACGAGGTCCAGGCTCCCGAGGCCCAGGGCATCGACAAGGGCACTGCCGCGACTGGCGCCACCGAGACGTGGCTCCGTACGCCGCCCCCCGGTACCACTGGCATCCTCGGTGTCAGCGGCATCCGCGGACCGCGCATCACGGCGATCAGCCTTGTGCAGCCTGCCGAGTGGGAGACGACTGCCTACGACAAGGAGGCGTCGGGGTACTACGTCGGCATGCCGCTTACGGTCAACAACGACGGCAAGCTCACGCCCTGGGAGGCCGGCAAGAACATCGTCGGCTACGTGTCGGCTGTCCCCTACACGCGTTGGGTCAACGACCTCGGCGCGAGCGCGGACGGTGCGCGCATTAGCGGTGGCAACACGAAGGTCATCGCGTTCACCACGGCGTGGATTCCTGCGGCTGCGGTTGCTGCGGGTGACGGCGCCAACGTTGGCGTGCTGAGCGCTAAGGGCGCCAAGGTCGACGCGAAGACGGCTGCTCCCGCCAACCAGGGCGCACCGGCTCAGGCGCAGGCTCCTGCCAACGCGGGCACTCAGGCTCCCGCTGGTGCCAAGGCCGACAACAAGCCTCAGGGTAAGTAAGGAAAGGAGAGACACATTATGTCCCAGCCCACTCAGAATGTCAGCACGAGCATGATGAATGCTCGTATCCTCGAGAACCTTCAGCGTGGCAACACGAAGGTCGCTGAGGATGCGGCGACGGATTATATCCGCACGCACATCCGCGAGGACTCGTTCGCGTTCAAGATTCTGCCCCCGCAGAAGGCGACGAACGACATGCTGGACCGCGCTCTTGACGAGCGCCTCCAGATCATCGAGGAGATCGAGCCCGACGGGCCCGGCGCGATGTGGGTGCCGTTCGAGACGGCGCCGACTGGTGAGTACATCACCGGTCCCCGCTTCGTGATCCCGTTCACCCGCGTGCTTACGCCGAAGTTCCTCAAGGACATCGACGAGCTCCGCACGTACAAGATGGACATCCGCAAGGTCCTCGTCGACAACTCCATCAAGGATGGTCTTGCGACGATCGACGGCAAGTTCATCGAGACGGTCAACTCGATCATCTTCAACTGCGACGAGAACGGCCGCAACATCGTGACCGGCAAGAAGCAGTTGATGGACTTCTACGACCCGCTCAACCGCGAGACCTTCGCTGAGGCGAAGAAGCTCCTGCCTCGCGGCAACCGGGAGGGAAGGTTCAACCTGCGCAACTACATCTGCCTCATGAACGACGTGACGGCTCAGGACCTCCTGAAGCTCGATCGCAATGCGGCTGGTGGCGACATCGCGCAGGAGATGTTCAAGAACGGTCTCACGATGGACACGATCATGGGGGTCAAGTGCCTCTTCACGATCAAGTCCGCGCTCGTTCCGGACAACTACGTCTACTTCTTCGCGGCACCGGAGTTCCTCGGCAAGGCGTACTACCTCGAGGACTGGACGATGTTCATGAAGAAGGAGGCGT
>Ga0310690_10002435_pt1 | contig 30245 bp, 54 predicted proteins | sample AusTroGonzalo_MG_2_FD_207661 | JGI IMG/M metagenome (GOLD analysis project Ga0310690, IMG submission 207661) | Bovine rumen microbial communities from tropical cattle in Woodstock, Queensland, Australia - Gonzalo_04 (v2) (version 2) | ecosystem: Host-associated > Mammals > Digestive system >...
AACGAGGCTGAAGCGTTTAAGAAGATTTATCTGTTCACTTCTCGCCTAAAGGCGGCTAAGAAAATGGTAAAGCTCTATAACGCTGCTAATAAGGCTGAAAATTATGTTTCACCAGTCCATTACGGCTCGTTTGGTCGCTTTACAACATATAATCCGTTAAATATTGATTCGTTCCATATATCTTGTAAGCACTGTAACGAACAGTCGGTTGAGCTTATAACCAAGTCCGAGGGCGAACCGCTGGACTTGTAGGACTGACGACCGGACGGCGGGGCTGCCTCGCCGTCTTATTCCTTATATGTAAACCAAGTTACCACACACAAGAGAGGTTATTATGGCGGATAATAATGAAGCTATGCTTAAAGCTATCGAGGCGATAGAAGCTGCACACTGCAAACTGCAAAACGCGGTCGGATCACTTCCGGAAACAAAAATAATACAGTCGCATATTACTTATGCTCTGCACGGCGTTGATATTAGTTTCGATATCGAGCGTCGAGGCCGCAAGCTAAACGTCGGGGCTGCATACCGGCATGACGGCTGCAATAACGTGTCTTATTGGGTCTCTCGTGACTGTGCTGAAGACGAACCGGACACGATTTGGACTCAAAAAGACACTATCATTGAGTGGGAACAGCTAATCCTTAATTGGTCGTAACTCCAGGGGCTTCGGCCCCTTTTTTGTGGCAGCTTCGCCCAGGTACTGACAGACAGATCACGGGGCTGCCATGCATGCTTATTTATATAGCGTAAGAAAAATTCAGCCGATTGGTTGACAAGTTCTTGTTCTATACCGATATATAGTATAGAAAGTTGTTCCACTTAGCAAAGGAGTTTACATGAACAACGTCCTCGTTTCCCTCAATCCCTCTCGCAAGTCCACCAATAACATTAAATTTGTGTCCAAGAAGCCCACAGACTTCACGCCAGACGAGATGGAACGTCTCGCTCGTAAGGGCATGGTCTATCTGCAACGTTTTGACAATAAGGAACAGATGGCTAATTATTTGCCCTACAAGCGTAAGCAGCTCAAAATGCTCCGCAAGATACACGCACCTAAGAGCGTGATAGAAGCAACGATACACTGCATTAAGACGGTTTCTCGCCGTTACCGCAAGCTCTTGACGTGGTCTTGCAAGCGTGCCACCCAAGAGTTCTCTGACGCTCTCTTTTGGGCGACTGTGGTAGATATTACCGCACACGAAGCCGCCAGGGCAAAGAAAGCGGTCTAATCCGTTGGGGCGAAAGCCCCTTTTATTTTATGCGGTGCAGCCTCTGACTGACAGGTGATCGGCGGGGCTGCCTTTTAAATATATTTATATGGTGTAAACAAGTTCAACCTCAACAAAGGAACAAATATGAAAAAGACATTTGCAAAAGTAACCACCGACATTGAAGATGATTTCTCTCTTGCTAAATACGTCACTGATGACTATGATACTGGTGCAGAGAACCGCATTTTGTGGGGAAAAGAAACATATAAATGCGAACTTGACGATAAAGAAATTGAATTCAAGCTCTGTGTCCAAGTAGAAGACCTTTATGGGCTCTGTGGCGATGACTCCGTTAAGGGTCAAGTGGACATTGAGGTGCTTCTCGTGCCTCTTGCTAAGTGCTGCACTCAGAAGACGCTGGATAAGGCGAACAACGGCAACGGAACCGCAACCACCGAACAAGACTTGCTGGACTATGGCTGCTATGTAGTGATGGCTCGTGAGCTGCTCAAAGAAATTGACGGCGACGAACCGCTGGACTCTCAAATAGTTGTGGATAAAGTTAAGGTAGCTGCAAAGTGCCTCCAATTCTATGGTGGAACTTGTGGTTTCTATCTTGACCGCTATCAAAATAGAATTGGCTCTACTGGCTGGGATTATTTAAATGAGTGGTGCAGCGATATTGACTCGTGCAAAGCAGCACTTGACCGCTGGAAAGCAGAACAGAAATAAAACTAGGGGCGAAAGCCCCTTTCCGTGTAAATAAATAACTTATCAACAAAATATCAACAAGATCATAACACTTTATTAAACATTTTACACAATTTATCAACACTTCTCATCAACTCCAAAGCGCCTCACTAGAGGCCGGGGCTTCGGCCCCGTTATTTTATGAATATAATTAAGCGACTGACAGTATTGACACGGGTCTGCCTCTTAATTATATTTATATGGTGTAACAAAAATCAACCTCAACAAAGGAGCTAATATGGCAATTCAGTTACTCAATATCAATACCTCTTCCACAATTTATACAAAATCCTCCAGCGGACGCTTTACCAGCGTGCCGAAAGAAAACATTACGTATAAGGTACACGTCCAAGACGGTGCTGTTGCGTCTATCGGATATGTAGTGAACGGCACTGAATATGATGCATTGTATAAAAAATCCGATGACGGCGTGACGATGCAGCTTCTGAACGTTGTATCTACTGGTATCGGATTTGACTTAATCTGCAAACAAACTGGCTGTTTCCGCTCGGTGTTCTTTAATGGCAACCTGGACGCGACGCTGTATAAGGCTGATGGAACGATTACTGAATCCGTCTATCACTTGCCAGACGGCGAATATGACGCCGTAAATATGTACTGTTCTGTTATGCTTAAGCTGTACGTTTGTATGGAAGACATTGGCTACCCGAATGAAGACTTTGCCAAGTTCTTTAACAGCTACACAGCGGACGGCGAATTGCATCCAGCTCAAGCCAGCAAGGTCGTACCGACCAAGCAAAAAATTCGTATCGGCATGACAGCTATTGCAAAAATGTTAGAAACGCTGGATAAAAACGGTCTTATGTTTGTGTATAATTCGGACACAGAACGTCTCGGCGTGATAAACAAATTATCTACTGACGAATTTTTCATGGACGATACAAACACAGTTCCAGACTTGGCGATTCCGCTGTACACTAGGGCGAATAATATCACAGTTAGTGAAAGCTGGAATATCAGACTTGTTGAACATCATGACTAAAACTAGGGGCGAAAGCCCCTTTTTTATTTTATGCCGATCAACCAAGAGACTGACGGTTATCCGACGGGGCTGCCTCGCCGGATTATTTTTGTTGTGTCAACATAAATCACATTAACCAAGGAGCTAATATGTTTGAAGCTATGTCTACTGTCCGTAAAAACTTTCTTGACTTTATCAGGCTTATTTTTCCGACGGGCACTATTGTGTCGCCGTCCAATGAATCGGCTCACTATCCGGCTTCATACGCCATCGGTATCGAAGTGAGCGACCGGTGCGTGGACGTATACGCTCGTGTGCTCGTGGGCGAGGTTCCTATCTACATCGAGCGTAGCCTGAATCAAGACGGCAGCCTGCTCTATTACGGTAAGCTGTACAAGAGTTCGGACAAGTACGGCGAGGTATTCACAGAGCTTCTTAAGGAAGCAGAGTCGAGAAGCGTCGTCGAGTTCGCCGAGCTTGTGAGGGCCTGGACGAAGTAACGAGCGGATCAACGGACGACAGGTCTGTCTTGTCGCCCATTTTCCGGGTATATCGATCCGTGGACTGGCAGACGGTCGGCGGGACTGCCTCGACGGATTATTTATTTTGTGTAACTTAATCAAGGGAGTTAATATGAAAAGAGTTACTGTAGAAGTCAAGGGCATTGTGTCCTTTATGCTGGACGATGACGAAACACTTGAAGACAAGCTTACAGAAGTCACATTAAATTCTATATCGGAAGTCAAGACTATTGACGAGCACGACGTGAGCGACCAGTCGCTGGACTGGGCTGTGTACTACAACAAGAGGCTTGGCACCCTGCTTCAGATGGTGCTGGGCTCAGGCTCCAACATCGCTGAAGAGGACGGTCAGTACAGCAACGGCGTGCTAGTGACCTATGACCAGGACATCGTCGGCTCTACCTACCGTATCGGCGACAGGCTCGGCGATGAGCTGCTGGACGGTAAGCACGAGGTAGACGGAGCTTGCGACGGCGAGCTTACCATCGACGGCAAGCCCATTAATGTTGAAGACTCTGAAAGCGACGGCGATTATGAAGCCCAGTGGGTCGGATACAAAACAAAGATGGGTCTGCTGGGAAGCAAGGAATGCCTATCAGGTTATTTGGACGTGTGCGGGTATAACTGTATGGAGATTGACGACTGGAAACTTGTCGCAAAGGGTTAAAAAGTGTGGGGAGCAATCCCCACATTTTTTATTTATTGCGGATTCTATTCGGCGACTGACAGTATTGACACGGGGCTGCCTTTAAGTTATATTTATTTATTGAACCTAATCAAAGGAGTTGATATGGTAGACATGAATACAAAATTATCCGATGAAATAGAAGCCGCTCTAGCAAAGCTGGAGGACGGCGAAGTCGTTGAATGTGAAATCCAGTATAAGGACGACGGCGAACCTGAGACCGTGAGCATAGCAATGCACGGCGACGACGGCGAGTCCGACGATGACATTTTCTTTTACTGTGATAGCGTCAACGACTTTAGGGCGTTGCTCAAAGACGACAACGGCGAGGACTTCGTCGTCATAGGCTTTGACAACGGCAAGGACGGCGGTCGCTGGCACCGTTAACCAACTAGGCGGCTCCCAGTGAGCCGCTTCCTTTATGGAGGCTTTATGAATACAACGTACCCGATAACGTTCCGACTGGCAGCTACAGTCCAGCTTACTGAACGTGAGATATTGAACTTACTAGCTGGCGACAGCGAGCCGATACGACGCAAGCTGGAAACTGGAGAAATAGAACTAGGCGGAGGCGACAGCTATCTGCCTGGGTCCTGGATAACGGACAATGAAGAATTACCTCAGTCAGTACATGACGCACACGACGGCGACGACGTAGACATAAATGTGTAGGACTGACGCCGAACCGGCGGGGCTGCCTCGCCGGTTTATTTATTTGGTGTAACCAATCAACCTCAACAAAAGGAGTTACTTATGAACGCTGATGAATACATTAAATTTAAATCTGAAGCTGGTCGCTTTGAAGATAACGTTAAGCGTGTGGTTTTGACGTTGAACAAAGAAAATCCCAGTACGTATAACCTTGACTCGCTCAAGGTTGGCTACTACTGCGGTGACTTCATGGTTGTCAACCCAGAGAACCACAAGAGCTGGCACGCCTCTAAGGAAGAGGTTGAAGCCGCTATCGACCAGCTGCCGAAGCTCGCCGTTATCACCCACACGCCAGAGAGCGGCGACGACATCAAGGTCGGCGACATCTACTACTGCTCTTGGGGCTACAGCATGACGTGTATCGACTACTTCAAGGTCATCAAACGTACGGCTCACTTCGCTACGCTTCGAAAGCTTAACAAACAAAACAAGGGAGCCAACGCTTTTGTAGGAACGTCGCTGCCGCTGGATACGTTCGAGGATTATCACAACGTATATGATGACGAACGCTTTGTAGATACCGATGGCAAGGTATACGCCCAGCGAACTGTAAAGATTGGCAGCACAGCGGTACTGAACTACAAAAAATTCATGGTATGTTATCCTTGGGATGGGCAAGAACATCGCTATGACCATCTAGATTAAAGCTTCAGAGGCGGAGAAATCCGCCTCTTTTTTTATTTATACCCTTGACAAACTGTCAGATTAAAGATATTTTAATGGGACAAACATCAACTGAAGGAGAATTCACCCATGGCAAAAAATTCGATTAAGATCTATCGTCCGTCTAAGAAGCGCGTAGGAGGCTAAGATGCTGGATTCAGATATCGGCGTATTTAATATTTATTTCCACGAAGAGGCTGGCAAGTACGTCCACAGGAAGCCAGTCAAGACCAGACGGGCGCTGGATAACCGTGAGATCCGCGTAACGCTCAACAAGTCCAAGACAAAATATAAGATTCACCTCGTCGACTTGACGGCGTCGCGTCAGAAGCTGCTGGCGAGCGGAGACGTGAAGAGCATCGAGCAGCTGATCCAGGTATCCAACGAACTGGAGAGCTCTTTCGGTAAGCTGTAGACTGACAACAGATCGGCGGGGCTGCCTTTCCGGAGTATCTATATGGTGTAACAAGAACGCCACAACAAAGGAGATACTTATGGCACAGAAATTCGTTACCAAGAAAATCGAAGAAGCTATTCTTAAAACGCCCTACGCTTCCACCGACGGCGTCGCCATCGACGACAAGAAGGTCATTGCACGCTACTTCAACCCAATGGGTGCGGGCACGTGGTACGTCATCGAGAACGACGACTGGGAGCATGGCCGTACGGTCTTCGGGGCCGTGACGCTGGGCTATGGTCTGGAGCTGGGGCCGTTCAGCCTCGACGAGCTGGAGGCTATCAAGATGCCCTTCGGCATGCACATCGAGCGTGACAGCAGCGTGGATCCCTTCAAGCACACGCTGGGTCACCTACGCAAGCTGCACCACGAGGAGCTGATGTAGGGCATTGGTTGGCTGGAGTGGCGACGACTGGGAAACCGGTCGTCGCTTTTGTTTGCCGTCGATCGACCGGAGACTGACAGAAGGACGGCGGGGCTGCCTCGTCGTGATATTTATATAGCGTAGGGCAATGAAGCTCTACGAAAGCTTATGGAGAAACTTATGAGAAAAAATTCCAAGAAAGTATTTTATGATGATAAGGGCATTGTGAAGCCGCACGCTAGTATTAAAAAGTATTCTCATAAAATTGATAAATACAAGCTGGAGAAAAAAGGCAACTCAAAAATGGGTGCGATTGCTTGCTGGTCTACGCTTATGGGAGACTTTGTATACAAAAACCTCAAGGGCGTGCTCCATGACATTACTGGTACGTGTCACAATTGCGAAGCTTGCAAGACCTCTTGCTACGTCCGCCATAGCTACAACGTACGTCCGGCGGCGATACTGAACCACGCCAAGAACACATGGGGCATGAGGAACGACCGTTCCAAGGTCGCCGCTGACATAGCCCAGCAGCTCTCTCGTGGCAACATCAGCATAGTTCGTATAAATGCCTCTGGGGAAATTGAAAACGAAGACCAGTTCGCTCTGTGGTGTACGCTGGCGTATTCGTTCAAGGATGTTAAGTTCTACATCTACACGAAGAATTATCCAGTCGCCGAGCATTTTTTACTAAATGGGCTGGTGCCTAAAAATTTCGTGGTGGTCTACTCCGTATGGGGAAAATATGGCGTGGCTGAATATGAACGTGTAAAGCATCTACCGAACGTAAAGGCTTTTGTGTTCGATGATGGGAACATGCAGCTTAACGCCAAGGTACATTGCCCAGCGTACGTAGAAAAATTTAAAACGTCTGACAAGTACAAAAGAACAGATATACATTGCATTGATTGCAAGCTCTGCTTTAATAGCAAAGTAAAGGTCATTGCTTGCCATGATCACTAGGATTTTCCATAAGTAGCTCCCAAGCCTCGCCCAGCGATGGGCGGGGCTTTCTTTGTTTTTTAGAATATAATTTTATCGACTGACAGCATTGACACGGGACTGCCATTTGATTATATTTTATTATTGAACCTACAACAAAGGAGTTCAAATGAATTTTCCTATTTCTACTGAAAAAGTAAAGAAGTTTAACTATAGCACTTGCCTCAAGATTGGCATGTACTTTCAGGACAATCCGACCGCATTTGTCCGCAATGATGACGAGACCCATGCACGTGCTCAAGCTATCGCTGACGCTGTAAACGCTGGCGACCCAAGCAAGTCCAGCCAAGACAGCGTTCTCGTGGGCTATATCCTCGAAGTGCTGGCTGACATGAAGGCACGTGTGGCTGGCTATCCGAACGTGCTCGTGGCGTGCGGTTACGATCCCTCGATCCTCTTCATGGTGGCGGACACCGAAGAGGAAGCGAAGTCCAGCTGCGTGTTCATGCGTCTGTGCTTGACTAACTGGGAGGCTTAACATGGGCTATGATAACAAGATAACAGTATCTACTTATGACAACGGTCGTCCATGCGTTTCTGTAGAAACGCCGGACGGCGAGTCCTTTATTTTGACGGCGGACACAGGCCAAGTTGTCGCGATCGACATTCCTTGGGAGGACGCTTCCAGTAAGGACGCAAAGAAAACTTTGCTCGACACGCCCATGCTGGAAAGTATCGACAACAGCCTATACAAGCCGATCGAAAACATTATTTATCGGCGGACTGGCGACGAGGTAGAAGTCGAGGACTGCGGTCGGTGCCTCATGGAAGTCATCGAGGTGCTGGTCGAGGAAGGCGAATACTTGCTCAAAGACAAGCTGGTCAAGCTGAACTGACCGAACGACGGCGGGGCTGCCTCGCCGTCTTATTTATTTTTTGAACCTACAACAAAGGAGATTATCTATGAAACTAGAACAGAAAACTATCGACCAGTCCAGCGTGCAGCTCTACATTCCGTTTAACGATCTTGGAAAGGTCAAGGTAGACATGAACCAAAAATTTTCTCGAAGGCTGCTGGAAGGTCTACGTCGCACGATCGAAATCACTCGTGACGACTTCCGTTCGGCTTCAGCCCCCATGTTTACCGATTTCATCAGCGACGCGGCCATGACAGAACTATGCGTCGATGTGGCGATGAGGCTGGATAACCGTAACCAGGGTTCCATCAGACGCACAGACGACTTCAATGCCGCCTTCTGGGAAGACTGGGAAAGCGTGCTGCGTCACTACGGCGTGCCGTACATCGAGGACGCGACGATCAACGACTTCAAGGTCGGTGATCGTGTGTTCGTAAAGGGCGTGGCTGGGTCAACCTACGGAACCGTGGCGGAACGGCCAGCACCGCCGAAAGTTGATACTCATATGACGATCGAAACAGATGACGGCCAGCGTATCACTGCCGACATTTGGGAAACAATAAAAGAATACTAAATCCAGGGGCGAAAGCCCCTTTTATTGTTAAAATATAATACCCAGACTGGCAGCATTGACACGGGGCTGCCTTTATGTTATATTTTATTATTGAACCTACAACAAAGGAGTTATTATGGCGGACAGAATAATTTTCAGACTGAAGCACGACGGCGAAACGCTGGCCTACCTTTATCAGCGTTGGGGAGCCGAAGACGGCGAGGAACTGGAGCACCTGACCAAAAAGGCTGCGAAGCAATACAGCCTCGACTTGACGAAGCGTGAGGACGCAATCCAGGCGGTTCGTATCGCTGGCGAAGGGCTGTACGGCCACGCTATATGGAACAACGCTGGCGACAGCACAGACCCAGACTACGTGAACGCTTTGAAGCGAGACCAGGAATACCTGGAGGCTCATCGAGACGACATCATCGCCGATAACCAAGACACTGGCGGCTTCGACTTCTTCTACGGCACGTTTGAGGACTATCCAGCGTACATTGACGGCTGGTGCGAATGCGACTACACAATGCAATCATAATCACTGGGGCTTCGGCCCCTTTTCTGTTAGATATAACTGTGCAGACTGACAGTATTGACACGGGGCTGCCTTTTGATTATATTTATATGGTGTAATCAAGGAGTTACTATGAAAGATTATTACAAAAACGAAACCACTACGCTCACGCCAAAGCGTGCAGCTGCCGTCCATGCAATAGCGAACCGTCTCTGCTATATCAGAGACAAGTTCAATAAGTCAATAGACCCGTGGACTAAAGTACATTTAATTGACGGAAAAGCCGTCCATACATTTTGGGTCGGCGGCGTTAAGTCTAATAGCTTACTTGCAGAAGCGGTTCACGAGGCCCTTCCACGTGTGCTAAAGGGTAAAACTATTACACTGGTTGCCTATCACAAAAGACACACCGTTTATACATACAACTTCTAAAGGAGGTTTAATCATGGCTTATGCAACACGTACAGAAGAATACGTCGGTATCACTGAATTGCTCGATCGCTTTGACGGCGAGTATAACTACGACGAAATTGTCGAAGTGTTACGAAAATACTATCCAGACCCAGCTGACGAAGATACTGGTATCGACGCTTCGCTCGCAGAAAATAATCCGGAGTTCACTATCGAACTGGACAAGAGCGACGAACGCTGCGACTTCTACTGTATAGAGCATTATATTGTTAAAATGCCCAATAGGGAAGCTGCTCAAGAACTGGCGGACGCTATTGATTTGGACGCCACTATCATAGAAGATAATTCTACTGGCACGACTGGCTCCAAGACGTTCCGTCTCACGTACCGCAATGAAATTTATATCAAAGCGGACAGCGAAGCGGAAGCTCGCAGTATTTTTGAAATCATGGACAAAGCGGTCATGAACAGCCGTTCAGAATTCGTAGAAATCAGCTCTGTTGAGGAACAGTAAAAGACCATGCCCCAGCTGGGGCGTGGTTTTTTATTTTTTCCAGATCATTCTGGACTGACATGGGATCGGCGGGGCTGCCATAGGGAAATATTTATTAAATGAACCTCAACAAAGGAGTTAGAACATGAGTACACGTTCAATTCTTGCTCTTCAAAAGGGCAACAAAATCCGTTATTGCTCCGTACACTGGGACGGCGACTTACTTGGGCAAGAACTCCGCTACATGACCGACGCGGAGATTGAAGACCTCTACAGCAAGCTTGCACCGCTTGACGACGGTCATGGTCTGCGGTTGAGCTTCCTTGAGAACCAAGCTGGCTGGGAAGCTCGTCTTGCACGTAGCTGGGCTGAATACCAAAAGTCGTACCCAGATGATACTAGGCGAGACTTCGAAGCTATCTACATGGATCCGCAGCCTACGGCACATGACCCTATCAAGTCGGAGTACTACCTGTGCGAGTGTGCCACGCACATCGTGCTCAAGGCCAGTCCAGACCGCTGGGAGGATATAGTAGCCAATGACTCCATGTACTGCGGCGTTGAATGGATCTGGCACTATAACCTTGAAACCCGAATGATGACGTGGTTTAACTACCATGACTGGGCTCAAAAGTACCAGAAGCTGCGTCGCCGCCGTCTGAAACCGAAATCATTTAAGTAAAAATAATTTAACAAAAGAGTAAGCATTGACAGCTTACTCTTTTTTGTTATATTTTTAATCCAAAAGGAGCCACTATGAAAAACATCAAAATCATTGAAAAAGAAATTACCGACGCTGTGGATGCGTTCAACTCCACGCACGAAAAGAAACTGACGTTCATCAAGGGCGAGCAGAAAACTGGCGACAAAAATATTAAGTACGTCGCTCTGTACAGCTATGACGGCAAAACGCCAGTAAATATCTTAGGCTGTGCCAAAACGCCTCACATGGCGTGCAAGACTAGTGCAGATACGCTGGACTTCCTTGACGAGTTCCTTGATACTCTGAACTAGGACTGACTGTATGGCGGCGGGGCTGCCTCGCCGTATTATTTATTTTACGCAACCTCAACAAGGAGAATTAATCATGGGTTACAGAAGTGAAGTGAAAATTGTCGCTGGCAAGAATCCAGCTATCGCTCTCAGAGAAGTCCTCAAGAAGTTTGAAGACGTATGCCAGCTGTCCGAATGCGGAACCAACGAACGTGGCGACACGCTCTTCAGTGCTGACTGGGCTAAGTGGTACGAAGACGATGAGGACGAGTTCCCAGACGTTGCTGCGGTCATGGGCGTCGTCAAGAAGTTCGCCTATGACCTCACGTCTGACGCCCAGACGCCAGAGAACGGCATTGAATACGCTCGTGTGGGCGAGGATGACTCAGACACCGATTACATCAGCAACGGCTGCGGTTACGGCTACTTGTCTATCGGCGTGAAGTGTTCCGGCGAGGACAAGTTCAAGGACACTACCAAGCAACTGGAAGCTGTCCAGACGGCTCTGAAGCTGGACGAGGAACTGAAATCATAGTGGTGGACTGGCGGCAGTCCTACGGGGCTGCCGCTTCCTCTTATTCTTTTAACACAACTTAATCAAGGAGATATTATGAAAGCATTTAATAAAGACGGCTATAATTATTATAAGGTGGACGTTGCACTCGGCTGTAGCGACGGATATTCGTTCATGATACGTAGCAAGAAAGACTTGAACGATACCGAAGTACTTGACGCCGCTCGCGAACATAACTGTTTTGAAGATGACCAAGACACCGCTGAAGTAGACCGCTTCATTAATGAACATGATGTCAATGCGTTCAAATCTTGCACCACAACCGTATAAGGAGAAACAACCATGTTTAAATTCATTCTCGCAGTTGCCGTAGCTGCCACCATCTATGGCGTGTATCACTTCTCGTCTGACGCTTCTAAGGCAAGAGCCAAGAAAGCTGGCACCGCTTTGGTAGAGTCTGCCGCAGACAACGCCACAGCCGCCGCACTTGAGCAGACCGATAAGGCCGTCAAGAGCGTAAACGCTCGCTGGAGCGAAGTCAAGAAGCAGAACGACAAGAAGTTCCAGAAGAAATAGTTTTCTTTGTTGAGGTGGCGGCTGGGGGCGACTCCAGCCGCCTTTTCCTAAAGGAGTTGATTATGGATCAAGAAACTTTAACTAAAGTACGACATTCAATAGCGGCGTTCTGCCGCGCCAATCCCTATCCGTCCGCTTACTCAGCAGCCAAGGACACGCCAGTAGAACAAAAGCCTATTGACTGGGAACAGCGAGGCCAGGACTACGCATACAGCTGGGAACGTGGCGGCGAGCCGCTTCCGAACTTTCCCAACGAAGCGGCCAAGAAAAAATTCACAGACGGCTACAAGATCGGCTGGTGGAACAGAGGCAAGGACGACGCTCGTGCCGGACGTAACCACAGAACGGTATTCCCTAACAAGAACGCCGCGTTCCAGTACGACGACGGCTGGCAAGATGAATTTTGTTGAGGTGGTGGCTGGGAGAAATCCCAGCCGCTTTTTGCCGTAGATCAGTTGACGACTGACAGAAGATCTGCGGGGCTGCCTTAACAATTTATTCATAAAGTGAACCTCAACAACACAACAAAAGGAGTTCTTATGAAAACATGTACTATCCCTACCACTAAATCCGTCAAGGCTTTTGCCAACTATGACTTTGACAACAGCAACGTACCCGCTCAGTACGAAGGCGACTATCCGCACGTCAACTTCTTCAAGAAGTACTTCTTGCCTATTGTCCGCAAGGAACTCAAGGCCATGGCTAAGCGTATCGGTGCCACGCTCACGTTCAACGGAGGCCACTTCTACTGGTCTGCGTTCTTCAGCAAGAACGGCAAGCACGTCTACGCTTCCGCAGAAGACTTCCGCTGGGATGACTGGTACAACCAGATGCTCTACCGCACCGCAGAGAGCACCAAGGACTACACTGGCGGCACTAACCGCTGGTGCGGTTACGAACAGCTGGAGGAAGCCGTAAGCGGACTTCTCAACCGATAAAGAACCTAGCCCAGCGAGGAACCTCGCTGGGCTTTTTAACCATAAGGAGTTATTATCATGGCCGTTATTTTCCACAAGGGCGATCCAGTCAAAAAATTTAACATTACTTACAAGTGCTGGGAACGTTTCAGCCGACGCTGGGGCAAGGAAGAAGTCAGAAAAGACTATGAGGCGCCCAACGCCGCAGAAGCTTCCAGAAGTTTTAAATCCTACATGGAATGGCTGACCCAAGGCGACGTAGAGATCGTCAAGGTAGAGGAAGTCCAGTAGGACTGACGCCGATCCGGCGGGGCTGCCCTGTCGGATTATTTTTTAATTACCACAAACAAGGAGTTATTATGAAAAAAGAAACTGTTAAGGACATGCTGGACATTGCCCAGGAAAAAGGCTTCGCCGAAATCGTAACTAAAGAATCCCAAAGCAACGGATTGGCTTCCACCAGCTCAAAACGTATCCCGGTATTTTTTACCCGGTATCCAATTTCGTTATATGACGGCGACGACCATGACTTTCTGGCTTGCTTAGAGAGTGTTGGTCTCAAGCTTACTGACGTGCTGGATACCGTAGAAGTTTGTGAGGGTTTTATTAAGGTTACTATAAACCATTTGGTGTATATCAAGAAAGACCATGCACGAGCAACAGACCTACGCTGTCATGATTCCGGTTACCGTGAGTGTGTATATCGCCATGCTGGCGCAGCGACAAGCCACTATTCGTTTCAGTGGGAATATCTAGATGAAGGCGGCGAACCTATGCATACGGCGTTGATTCCGTTTGAGAACATTCTGGCGATTGACTGCTAATCCCTGGGGCTTCGGCCCCTTTTTTATTTCTGCCGAGACCGTCGGACTGACGCCGATCCGGCGGGACTGCCGCTATGTCGTATTTAATTATTGAACCTCAACAACGGAGTTAATGATGAAATTTGTATTGCTTGTAGCTGCTTGTTTGTTTACTAGTTGTGCGTCAATTAGTCTTAGCGTAGGCAGTGATACTTATATTAATAATGGTAATGTATACAATACTACAGCCACTCGAACAGATACCGTGACTGTAGTACATTATGTTAATACATATTCTAATTACGACTATGAATACAGTAGTCCAACAAGTAGTGACTACTCGTTTGTGTCGTCCGATTTAGTCCATGCAGAATTTCTATTCAATGCTGGTTTTGGAATGTATCAGTCAAAGGATAACGATTATTATGGCACCAATGTAAACTTGTCCATTGGCGGCGATCTTTATCTTAGACTTGGCCCTAATCGAGTTACATTGGGTCTTATGCCAGCTATAGGATACTATTATTCCGAACGCTCTGATGTACGGGTCCATAGCGGTCGATTTGAATTAGGGTTTAAATTATCAATTGGTGGAACTAAAGTACATGGCTATATCATGCCAATGATTATCGCTAACTTAGGTAATAGTATTCAAGGAAATAAATATAAAATTCCATATGATGATGTAGCTCACACTAATGGTGTTGAGTTTGGTGTTCGTTATATGGGATGGAGTAGTATAGTATGCAGTTTTTATGCTCGCATAGAAGACCCAATGCTATCATTACGACAGCATGGATATGATGATGACGCAATCATTTTTTCTGGTATACGCATTGGGTACTAGTAATCCCTGGGGCTTCGGCCCCTTTTTTATTTCTGCAGTGACCGTCGGACTGACGCCGATCCGGCGGGGCTGCCATATAAATTTATTTCGTAACTGAACCTACAACAAGGAGTTAATCATGGATTATACAGCAACTATTACCATTAGCAAGTCGCGGAGCGAATTCCTTAAGAAAGCGTTGGCTGAAGAAGGCCACATGGGTCGTGAGGAAGTCTATGCTGAGTCTGCGTCGTTTCTTGACGGCTTGTACATCGTAGACGTGAAGTGCGTCGGCTGTGGCGACGATGAGCCGGCTTGGACAGAGGCCGTGCTGTTTAAGCGCAACGCCGAAGGACTCTACTCAGAAGTGTGTTGTACGGACGTTGCCGACGAGTTCTTAGGCGACTGGGAACTCGACGACCACGACGGCAACAGCTATACAGTAACAGTTAAGGAAGAAGAATAAGGAGTTAATTATGCTGAATATACCTAAGAACGACTACAAAGAAGACACTCGCTGCGACGAAACTATCGTGCAGTACATCTGTAACGCTTTTCTGGACGGCGGTGCATGGGATATGTATCATCCGTTCAGCGACGGTGCCTATCGACCGCGCAGTAAATATGTCCACAAAAGCGGAGCTTTCTACGATCAACGTCTGGGATGTGGTAAAGACAATTGTTTTCAGTTTACCAGCGCAGAAATTGACCGAGCTGTACAGGAACTGCTCAACGCCGGATATTTTCTTTATCACAAGTATGAATACGGCTCGTGGGATGCTTACTTCTTCAGAAAGACGCCGTCGCTGCCACCGAGCCAGCGAGCCGAGCGAGTCGAATCGATACCGCATTTCATATAACTCCAGGGGCTTCGGCCCCTTTTTTATTTTAGATATAACTTTTTGACTGACAGTATTGACACGGGACTGCCTTTGTGTTATATTTATTTACTGAACCTACAACAAAGGAGTTCTCATGAACCTTGTCAAGATTATTAACACCCGTGAAAGCGGCTTTATCAGCGTCATTCCAGCCCACGTGAGCGTATATCCGGTGGCTTCTATCAACGAGGCCCAGAAGAAGCTCAAGGAGCTTGTCAAGGACGTGTTCAACGACTTGGACATTACAGTTGAGCCGACTATTGACGATAAAAACTATCGGAGCCTTGATGATAATTCTCCTACGGATGACTACGAAGCGCAGCGATATTCTTTATCAACGATAAAGAAGCCAGATGTAACAATTCCGGTTGCTGAAATCGACGTGGTAGAGAACGGCGAAATCTACACGTGGTTCTGCGTGGAATAGGAGGCAGCATGAAGAACCTAGAGCTTACTGTCCGTGTAACTGAAGGCGAGCGATACATTGATACGGAGCACTGCTTCGTATCTGTATCCAGTAACGTATCCGATGATGACTTTGAGCAGCTGTTTGCCGCGCTGAAACAGCAGCATTCTGATTTATATGAACGCTATAGCGATTGTACATTCACTATAGATGAGGTAATTAATGCCTAAGAAAATTATCAAGAAGCCTTCCAAGAAGCGCGTGACCGGCTAGGACTGGCGGCAGCCCGGCGGGACTGCCGTTCTTTCTTATTCATTTAACACAACTTAAACAAGGAGTTAAACCTATGTCAATGGGAAGTATTATTACCACTCACGAAGTGATTTCTGATGCAGTCGTCGCCAAAGTGATCGGCGACCTCGGCAAGCAGCATATCGAAGCTATCGAAGCGTTCCTCGAACGTGACGACGTGGACTGCAATGCCGAAATATTCGTCAACAACGAGCTAGACTGGTCTGGCGACGGAGTTGGAGAAGGGATGTTCGAAGACGCCGATGGCGGCTACTCCGAAGAAACGCTGGCCGCGTATAAAGCCTTGCTCAAGCAACAACAGGAAATCAAGGCCAAGTTCAAGGAACAGACTGGAATGAATATCTATCTGGTCTGCAATGAGCCAGAGGATCATTACGACGGCATTGACGGCTACGCCTGGGCGTTGACCTTTACCAGCTTGTACCAACATACGCCGAACTATGACAAGTTCATCCAGCAGTACGGCGAAGAAACTACGTGGAGTCAGGTCGTCAAGTACGGCTAATGACTGGCGATAATCCGGCGGGGCTGCCCTGCCGGATTATTTTTTATTTAAACCTCAACCAAGGGAGATCTTATGAAAACAACTCGTTCCTATACTGGCGAAGTCCTTATGAGCTGGGATGCCATCCAGAAACTCTGCCCAGACGAATCTATGGAATTTGGCGAAGCCGAAACCGAAACCACGTTCGACTGCGAAGACGACTACAGACTGTTCATCAGTGAAGTAAACGGCAAGCAGCTTCCCAGCAAGTGTAAATATCCTCGTCTGACGAAAGCAGCCCGTGAACTACTCAAGGCAGTACGTGCCAAGGGCATAGACCTCATTGCTGGCTATATCTACAACGAATGCGAAGCTGAAGTCGTCTTCGGGTTCAACTTCCAGGTTATCAACTACACCATAAAGCCAGAGCTGCGCGACAAGTTCGAGTCGCTGGGCCTAGACATTGACTCTGTGTACATGGATTCTACATCGTATTTACCATATTAACTCCTGGCGGCTGGGGCGACCCAGCCGTTTTTTGTTTCCGGATCGAACCACGACTGGCAGCGTTGCCACGGGGCTGCCTTTTGATTATATTTGTACTATACACCGATTATCAAGGAGATATTATGAATAATACTCGTTCTTTTCTGGGCGATACGCTCGTTTCTTTTGTTACTCTCAGCAAGCTCTTCCCCAAGGAATATGACGAATTTGCTCGCACACGTATTCCTATGGGCTTTCCAGATAACGCCACGGCTGCGGTATTTATCCACGAAGCGACCAGTGACAAGCCAATTGCCGACTGCTCGTACCCAACGCACACCGCAGCTACACGTGCTCTGGTCGCAGCTGCTCGTAAGCGTGGGCTGGAACTCAAGGTAGGCTACAGCCCAACAGACCACATGGTCGTGTTCACGTTCCCAGCGCCTATGCTCGACTACACGCTCAAGCCAGAGGCTGCGGCTCTGCTCGACAAGCTCGGCATGGACATGGATGCCGTCATCCCATACGCCCCTAGCGTGGTCACTAATGGATGACAAGACCAGAATATACACTTGGGTTGCTAAGGCAGTGAACCGGCAGCTCAAGTGCTTTCCAGTACCGGAAAAATATTCCGACGCAGCGAAAGACATTGCCAGTCAGGGCAACGGATTTTACTATGACGGAAATATTCTTTCATGGGACTGACCTGACCTGACCCGGCTGGTCAGCCACGCCGGGTTATTCTTTATTTGAACTTCAACCAAGGAGCTATTATGAAAGCTAAAAAGAACTTAAGTACGTCAGACGTCGAACACAAGCTCGAAACCAGACTACTATATACCTATACGACGTTCACGCAGCTTCGCAAGGATATAAAGAGTGCATTGAAAGGAGTCGGCAAGGTAACTGAACTCAATCCAGATGTCGTGCCGCAGATTTGCGACGCATACGAGATTGATTTCGAGCTTGACGTCGGTAACGGTACAGATTACTATTCAATCCAAGTGTACTACACGAAGTGCCGTACAAATAAAATTTTTATAGTCGAGATCGACGTAGGAACTTAGGTACATCCGCTATCTGAGATAGAATAAGGGCGACCAGGGAAACCTGGCCGCTTTTTTGTTTTGATATAACTGCTCGTACTGACAGTATTGACACGGGGCTGCCGTTATATTATATTTGTACTATACACTCATCAAAGGAGCAATTATGGGCGTACTAAAATCTTCTCAAGAAATTAACAAGGCTTTCGGAGCTTACCATAACAAGTTCTATCCACGCCGGAAGATGTTGCCGTATGCGGCAAACGATCGCACCGGTCAGATCTGGTTCTGCCAGATCGCTATCAAGACCCATGACGAGGGTCTGAAGTGTCCGTTCTGCGGCGGAGCACCCAATCCGGATGACTGGTACAGCAAGGTCGAGTTCAGAGGCTATGACGATGAACGCCACCTCAACCTAGACCCGTACATCTTGACCGAGGGAAGCTGCTCGAAGTGCCGCAAGTGGTGGCAAGTGAGAACCAACCCCGGCGACAAGGGTGCCGTGGTTCTGTACGACGAGCCTCGTTCGGCCCATGACTACCACCCAGTCATCGAGGAAGAACTCCAGTAGGACTGGCCTTATTCTGGCGGGGCTGCCTCGCCAGAATATTTTTTATACACAACCCAAGGAGGTTTAAAAATGCTTACCAGACAACAACTCATCAAATCTTGTGAAGAAAACCACGTAACCAGCTTGCGCTGCGGACAGGGCTACGAAGCCACCGAATCCGACGTGCTTGCCGACAATCCAGATCTGTGTGAAGACAACCTTATGTACGAGAGCGAACGCTTCGAGCTGGAGAAAACTATCAAGGAAAGCACCATGTTCCGTATGCTGACCGAAACGCTCGACTACGGGCCTCTCATGGAGACGGATGACGAGACCGACCGCGACGACCACTCTGAACGCATGGAGGCTCGCTGCGACATATGCGACCAGATCGCCGAACGCTGGGTCGCTGGTCGCTACACCGGAAAGGCGAAGCGTGAGCTGGAACTGGCTCAGGCAGACTGCGCCGAGCTTGTATCCAAGTGGTACGGGTTCCAGCTTCTCGACGAGTTCATCGACGAAATCTGGGAATCTGGAACAACAATCCAGAGCGAACGTATCGCCGAATACGTCGGACGTACGAAAATTGCGGAGTTCTTCCAGACCACTAGTGCTAAAGACGTAGAAGAATTTAAGGACGAATGTTCTTGCGGCTTCTCTGGCACGCCTATCGACGGCTCTCCGTTCGACCGGGGCGCTTCCGATAGCTATGCGGAAGAATACTGGGAAGCTCACCACGAGTAGACTGACCATAACCCGGCGGGGCTGCCTCGCCGGGTTATTCATTTATCGAACTTCAACAATCACAACCAAGGAGTTAATATGTACAATCTTTACAGTAATGAGTATGACGCAAAAAACTGCATTTTCAGTGGTCTCCACGATTACAAGTTTACCGTCTACATCGACTTCAGTTACAACCAGATAGCGGTCTATCCGGTGATCAAAGTGAGCTATATGGGCGATGCTGAACCCAAAGAGCAAGTCAGAGCGATTCAGCCGATGGATTGCTGTGTTGTGCGAGCATATACTATGTGGAGCAGCAGCTGCAAGTTCAGTGATACAACTGACGGCAAAGTCCATCGAGCCGGATACAATCAAGACATCGCCATCTGCGCGATCAAGAGTCTTGACGAGCTTCCGCGAGTCTGGAATGACGCGCTGCGTCTGATGAACAAGACGGGTATCTTCGTGTTCCGCCACCGTTCGATCAACGGTAAGCTCAGTCTGGACAATAACTGGAGATTGCAATTCTACCACGTACCCTACACCGGTCTGGTGAGCGAAAGTGTCGACGAAGGTTTGTCGCGTACACCCTACACGCTCGACGCTACGGATGAAAATTATTTCTACCGCACGATCGGAGAGCTGACCGCCCACTACAAGCGGCTGTTTACACCAGAAGTTCTTGATGAACTCGTTGATTTGTTCAAACGCGGTTTTAACGAGGCCGAGCAAGAACGTCGCGATAAGATTAATTATCGCATGAACAAGCTGCTGGCTCTCCAGGCTGCTGAGAAACCGCTGCCGCCACCGCCAACAGTGAACGAATGGTGGAACGATCTGAGCGAGGTGGAAAAAGAAAATATACGAGCGAAGTCGACTCAGAAACCTAAGACAGCCAAGAAACCAACCAAAAAGAAATAACACAGGGGCCAGCGTAGTCTGGCCTTTTCGTTTACCTAGGACAGCAACGGACTGACAGACACCCGGCGGGGCTGGCTCGCCGGGTTATTTCTTTATTGAACCTCAACACATAACCAAGGAGTTATTATGCCAAACTGGTGTACAAATCGCTTAACTATTACCGGCCCGAAGGCCGACGTCGAAGCTTTCATCGAAAAGGCCAAGGGCAAGGAACTGGACTGCAAAGGCAACCCAGCCCAGCTTTCGTTCGACTCGATCGTGCCTCAGCAGTACGACGACCCGAAATACCAAAACGCAAAGACGAGCCACGTTGAACTCAATGCTGAACATCCGGACTTCAACTGGTATCAGTGGCGTGTCGATCACTGGGGAGTCAAGTGGGACCTGCATCCGGACGAGATCAGTCTGGAGACCAACGAGCACTTCGATGGCAATACCATGGATGCCGTGTACTCGTTCACTACGGCATGGTGTCCTCCTGTCCAGTTCTACGAGAAGATCACCGAAATGTATCCGACGTTATCGTTCGATGCATATGCGTGGGAACCTGGCTGTTCTAACTGGTGGATGTTCTACGGCGAAGGCGGAGAGGTTGTCGATACCGATGACCAGCATATCGACCAGCAAGAAAAACTTCTGGAAGCGACCAGAGAAAAACTTTCTGACATGGGCTACAAGCTCGACAGTGGCGACGTTCAAGAAGTTGCAGACAATCTTTCATGCTGGTATCTGGAAGAAGATGACCTGACTGAAATGCCAGAGGCTTGTATGGTCATCGAAGATTCCGACGAGGATATCGCCAAGTACGCCAAGGAAGCTGGCTTCAAGAAATCTCGAAAGAAAAAGGCAAAATAACATTTAAGCTGGAGCAATCCAGCTTTTTTTGTTACCACAGATCGACACAGACTGGCAGAGATCCGGCGGGGCTGCCATAGAATAATATTTATTTATCGAACTTGAAATACAACCCAAATAACCAAGGAGTTAACATGAAGAAAGAAGAATTTTTATTTTGCAAGGATTTGCAAGAACTGTCTGATACGGTCAGCAAGTATGTACATGCATCGCTCGGCCTCGATGTAGAACGCCGCCAGAGGACATTCATCGTATACCCAATCAACTTCAAGGTAGATGACACTCCCAGCCAGCGTAAATGGGAAAAGATGGATGCCACCGATAAAGCTAACGCCTACTATGGCGCTTCTGGCAGTTATGGCATTAGATCCATCAGCCGCGAATTCGACGCTGAAACGACTAAGCTGGCGTGCTGCAGCTACGGTGGCCGTACCATCGCTGTGTCGCCGCAGCTGGACGAGGGCTCCAGCGAGGACGACGTGGCCAAGGCCGTGTACGACATGATCGACGAGGCGACAAGCTGCGACGACAGAAAGAACATCCTCGTTAAAATATCACAGATAGTCGAATCGCTGGAATATCACGGATAGTCAAGCCGCGCTAGACTGGCAATAATCCGGCGGGACTGCCTCGCCGGATTATTTTTTATTTGCAACCAAAGGAGTTATTATGAAAGTTTACAAGTTAGTTCGTTTAGGCAAAGACGGCCAGTGCTATCCGCTGTTCATCGGCAAGAAGCAGCCGTTTGTGTTCGGCCAGAAGATGAAGTGCGAGTTCATACCTACAAAGGGCTTCGCACCCAGATCGGTAGACGACAACCAGTCCGGCGGCTGGCACTGCTGCTTTACGTGCTACGCGGCGCACCTTTCAGAAAAGCTCGCTACTGGTGAGCAGCGCGTCTGGATCGAGTGCGAGGCCGAAGGTACGACCAAGACATACAAGCGCTCGCTGCTCCAGGGCGGCGACTGGATCCTGGTCGAGTACTTAACTCCGCTGCGTGTCGTCCCCTGGGACGAAGTCCGCCAGATGCAAGACCAGTTCAGAACCCAACACAACATCAAGGAGTAGATATGAAAAATTGCAAGATGAATACCAAGGTCAACGCCCTTATAAAGAAGATCGAGGAAGCTCAAGAAAAAACTGTCGCCATTCTCGGCGACCTCAAAAACTGGAAGTCCTATCCCAACGAGGACGCCAGCAGCGACCGTCTGATCGAAAAGGTGTTCAAGGAAGTCGACGACTTCGTCAACACAGTAAACGGCTTGCAGAAGATGTCAGAAGCAGCCAGCCAGTTGCACACCCAGCAGCTGGACGGCCTTGTCGACGACATTCTGCACAAGCGCGGCATATACAAGTAGTAGACAGACGGCGATACCGCCGTCTTTTTCTGCTGGCTGTCCACTGACGACTGACAGAAAGTCGGCGGGGCTGCCTCTTTCTGATATAATTTAGGCAAGTGAAATCTCTAACCCAAAGGAGCTAATATTTATGGCTAAGGAATCCAAGCAACTGTTTCACGAGGACACCAAGACGGTGACGCCAAGCGGAATCGAGACGTACAAGTTCGATCCGTCCAAGCACACATACGCATTCAGCCTCGTGGGCAACACCAAAATGGGCGCTATCGCCTCCTGGTCGACCTTACTAGGTGACTACAGATACATGGGCCTCGACGGCGACCTCGACGGCATTAAGGGTACGTGTAAGAACTGCGGCGCTTGCAAGATGAGCTGCTACGTCCGCTCGTCCTACCGCTTCCCTGGCGTCGTCCAGTCCCAGGCGATCAACACCTGGGGCCTCCGTCACGAGCTGAAGAAGGTAGAGAGCGATCTCGCCGCCCAGATCGAGAGGCGCCACGTCAAGGACGTACGAATTAACCAGTCCGGCGAAATCGAAAACCAGCGCCAGTTTGCAATGTGGTGCAGACTCGCGATCCGTTTCCCTGAGACGAACTTCTACGTTTATACCAAGATGTACGATATCGTTGGGAAGTTCCTCGATAACGGCGACGTTCCTCCGAACTTCACAATTTTATTTTCTGTCTGGCATGAACACGGCGCCGAAGAGTACAAAAAATATTCTCATTTGCCGAACGTGAAGGCGTTCGTCTATGATGACGGCGTCAACTGCCACTTGCCTACAAAGTGCTACTGCCCAGCATATAAGGTGATCGGCAAGAGCGGCAAGGCAAAAATGGATCACTCTGTATCTTGCGAGACGTGCAGACTCTGTATCGATAGCAAGCTGAAAGTGATCGCTTGCCACGAACACTAAGCTTTCAACTCCCTGGTTCATGGGACGGATGAGAATCCGTCCCATTTTTTATTTTGTTTCCCCATAGGGAGACTGACATAAACCAGGCGGGACTGCCTCTCAGAAATATTTTTATAGCGGCAAGATTAACACAACCAACCAAGGAGAATTAAAATGTTTGAAGAAAGACTCGAAGACGTGGCCCAGCTCACTGGTGAAATTGACTACGGCGACGCTTGGGCGCTCGACAAGAAGGCTACCGAAGACAAGGACTTCCGCCAGAAGGTGAGGGCTGCCCTCGCCGAATACGACGACGCAGTCTTCGAAGATGACCAGGACGGCATGGACGCCGCTGGCCGTAAACTCAAGGAACTTGTAAAGGAGTGTGCATAATGGCTAAACCGGAACTGAATAAAAAATATCGCTGCACCCACAGCTTCACGCATCCTAACCTGGGCCGAATGCTCCGCAAGGGCAAGCTGTACGTCTGCAAGGATATTAAATCGAAGGCGGATTTAATAACGATGTGCGGCATGTATGGCGACGGCGTAAATTGCAGCCAGAAGTTCTTCGAGGAACACTTTGAAGAAGTCGACGCAGCCGCTAACCAGCATAAGGTCGTCAACGGATAAGACTGGCCGCCAGACGGCGGGACTGCCTCGCCGTCTTATTTTTTGAACACAATCGCAACCAAGGAGACTAACCATGATAAAGAACCAATCCCTTCATAAATTTTTATTGCCGTGGGCGCTGACTACCGGCAAGGTCGTCACTCGCGATATCGTCAAAACTATCAAGAAGTGGGCAGCTGGCAAGATATACAAATCTGACGGAACAGATAAGGCGACCTATGATTTGGCCACCAAGGCGCTGGCTACCGACGCCGAATGGTTCGAAATCGAGCATCCGGATGATTCATGCAAGAAGGTCGTCCGGCTGACCCCGATCCGCAGCGTCGACGAGGCCAAGAAGCTCGGCTATAAGAAGTATGTCGTGCCGGAGTTCCCGGAAGGCTTCGACCCAGATGCCCAGGTCGGAAACCAGGAATTTACATACGGCCAGATGTACGCCGCATGGCGATCCGAATTTGAACAGCTGATTAGCGACCCGAAAAACACCTATCCCTTGTACACAGACCTTCGTGGCGCTCCGGACTACAATGCATGGGAATCCGTGGAATGCGCATCAGATGACGTGGCCACGATGTTCCAGCAGCTCGCCGATATGACCCAGGTAATCGACGGAATGTACGTGGACTTCTACGAAAACGATTCTTGGTGGGATCAAGCCGACTCCGGCGATTTCGGCGTACATATCTATGACGGGATCATCAAGCCAGAGCAGATAGTCAAGAAGTACCTTCCCAAGAAAAAGAAGGTCGTCCGCCCAGACAAGACCCTGGTTCTCAAGGCTGCGGAGGCAGACTGGCTGAAAAATTTCTTCCAGGACCATATCGACGACATCGCCGATCTGGACGGAGGAACCGACTACAAAGCTATGATGGCCGTCGAGGAAAAGATCAATAATCTCTAGGACTGGCCGCCAGACGGCGGGGCTGCCTCGCCGTCTTATTTTTTGAACACAACCAAAATCAAGGAGACTAACCATGAAAACATTCGATTTCGTAACCTTCAACCAAGATGACCGCAGTGCTAATCCATACGAATACACTACCGAAAAGGAAGCTATCAAAAATATGCACGCATGGGCTAAGCATTGTATCGACGATGAATACATTGGCAGACGTCTGGAAACTGTCTATATCGACGACACGGAGTATTTAGACGGCTTGGAAGACACAGAACGCCTTCTGAAGAAAATTAACCAGGCCAAGGAATCGATCTCGTTCGAGACTACCGACGGCAACTACCTCGAAGGAACCATCTGGGAACACGACACCAAGCAATTCATCGTGCATGGCGCACAATATGACAACCAGGACGGCGATCTCCGTTCCTTTGTCAAGATTTGCGCAACCGCCAGAGAAGCGTTCCAGTTCGTCATCGACGACTTTAGCAAGCTCGCCGAAGCCTATAAGGAAGATGACGAAGAAGTTACTATCCCTACGATGAAGCAGCTCCGCCAGACCAAGTGCGCGGAGTCGCCGAACACCTGGCCCGTCTGGACTAAGTGGTCTGTCGAAAAAATCTAAAAATATTAGTTTCCCAGTTGACACGACTGGGAAATTAATTATATTTTATACCACACACTCACCAAGGAGTTTTATTATGGGATACACCAATTACTGGACACCGAACAAGGAAAAGCTTAACAAGTTGACCGTCTTCCCTCAGGAAGTCATTGACCAGATCAAGGCGGTCAAGGAAAAGTTCAACGAAGAAGTTTTGACCAAGAAGCGCAACTTCGAATTCGTCGAAGGACAAATCGACACGGATAGCATCTACATCAGCGGCACGTGCGAAGGCTTCGAATTCGATCTCTTCAAGGATGCCCGTACGGGTGGCCGTATCGGCGTAGACTCTTGGACGTTCTGCAAGACCGACAGAGAACCCTACGATGCCGTCCTCAAGTGCATCCTCATGGTACTCACTGCACATGGGCTGCTCCTGAGCTGGGATCATGACGACAACGGTAACTGTACGGAACATCGCAAGGCTGTGGCATTGGCCAAGAAGTGCGGCATTCCGATCGTTCACCACTACTATCCAGCCAGTGACGTAGCGAAATAAGTTTGCCCTACTCCCTGAGGGCAGCCGACGGCGACCTGGGTTCAACCCACCTAAGTGGGTATTGAAACTTCACACACCCAGACCACAACACACACATTGCCGCCGTCGGCAAAATATTTTTCTCATGCAGCGGGTTGTGTTCAACGGCCACTGACGGTCGCTGCATGGGACTCCTTTCCGCCAGGGGCCACTCGGCCTGATCGTATAACGGATATTCACGACGGACAAATAAGTCAGCATACTTCCCACGCATGTGGGGATTGCAAAACCTGTTCGTAGATGCTGGTTCGATTCCAGTTCAGGCCACTCACCATAATAGCTCCAATCAGTGCCAGTTTCCCTATGTGGAGACTGGCACTTCCTTTACGGGGCTGCCTCTCAGAATTATTGCTACTGCAACTGAAACACAACTCAACAAGGAGAATCATCATGGCTAAAAAGCTTTCTATCATCGACCAACTCAACGCGCTCTGTGACCAGGTCATCGTGGATACTACCAAGGCTAAAGAGACCTATCAGATGTCCGAAGACAAGTTAATAGAATATGTCGGCAGCTTCGCCCATACACTGGCACAGAAGTACTGCACCACTCTGAAGAAGTACGAAGATATCAAAGGTAAACCAGGCATGTACTTGTGCGTCCAGAGTACAGAGAGTGCATGCGGCGCTGGACAGTACCTCAGCCTTTACTTACATGGTTATACCAACGGACTGTGCGACAGAAATCACCCAGAGCTCTCTCGTGTAGACCATGTCGACTTGAGCCTCACTTGGGACGCCAACTGCAAGGACGAGCTCTTGTCGATTACTGGATCCTCTTATCATGCATATAGCACTCGTTGGCTCGCCAGAGGAAATTCTCGGTTCAACGAAAAGCTCGCCGTCCTCGTACGCTACATCAAGTCCGGACAGTTCGAAAAGGACTTTGTCAAGACGGTTACTAGTCTCTGTGAAGAACGTGTCAACAAAAACACCGAGCTGAAAAATACCGCAAAGAATAATAACAATATCTGATAACTCCCTGGTTCTGGGACGGATGAGAATCCGTCCCAGTTTTTTCCAAATAATAAACTTATTTCTATCTTAGGAGTCCCAACTATGATGTACGATCCTCTTAACATGTATGGCTACGCCATGGCTGAACAGAAACGAAACCGTGACCGGAATCAGAATATCCTTCAGCGCCAGATCTTCCAGAATGCACTCAACCATCACTTGATCCAGATCGAACGCGGACACGTCGTCGTACTTAACCACGTAGGCGCCGTCAACCACTTCAACCATCATCCGGATCTCTTCATGACCATCCCGTATAACTACAACTACCTGGCACATGACAAGAATGCTCTGGAACGTACGCTGACCCAGGCTTGGCAGTACGTAAACAGACCTATCTAAAATAATTTTTGTATCTCCCTGGTTGAAAGCCTCAGATCCTCCGGGATCTGGGGCCTTTTTTGTGCCGCCGTTCCCACTTGGACTGACAGAACTCCCACGGGGCTGCCTTTCGACCCTATTGACAACGGCCAAACCTTTTATTATATTTGTACCACACGCTCACACGCGTGCATGTGCGAATATGGCATAATCCGAAACATATATATGGTGATACCAGTATGGAAATTAACGTCAATTACTCTAACTTGACTGAAGACCGAGGCGTCTTTAATGAATATCCTAAAGGAACCAACGCCGTCCACTTTGTCGTGAAATGTCCGGATCTCTCAGCAGAACTGAAAGCCGTCGTATACTTCACGCCAGATGGACAACGTCGGTTCCTCTTCTACACCGACGACCTGGGCGCCAGTCTGCTGACGTTCTCAGCTCACGAAACCATGCTCATCGGCTTCTTCATCAACTGGCTATCCCAGAACAGGGACAAGATCTACCCGACTGGCAGTCAGCCCACGGGGCTGACGTCTCAGACTATCCCTACGACACCCAACAAATAATTTTTATTTGTAGCCCACAGACCGCTTTTATTGGTTTTTTCATGGTCTGTGGGCTTTTCTTACACACACAACCATTTAGGAGACCTAACCATGATAATCAAATTTCCAGTCAATTACACTGAAGAGTACTATCCGACAAAACGCTGCAAGAAAGCACGGAAACACTTAAAAACCGAAGAAGTCCTCATCGCTGTCCCTACTATCACCAGTGAAGATGACTTTCCTATCGCATTTAAGGTCACCAACTACGAAACCGTATATCCAAGGGTCAGAGATAACGAAGCCCTTTGGGAACTAGTACAGCACGGCGACACCCGTAAGGGCATCTACTTCACAGAGACAATCCGCCGCTTCAAGAAGAAGCTCTACAGACCTGTCCGTCATTCCTATGGATCGGCGATCGCTCGTTCCTTCGAAAATCCGCAAACATACCTTACAAAAGAGTTCACTTGGTATCAGAACTTCTGCCGTCATTTCATGGACTGGAATGACCCAGATGTACCGTTCAGCCAGGACTCCGTCGTCATCGGTAACGACCTGGCAGAAATAATTAAGAAAGTGAACAAAAAAGCTAAGGAATTCGTCGTGTTCAAGAATATCCTCTGGGAACAGGTCGAAGAACCGCTCTATACGTATACTACTTTCGGCCTGGGGCATAACCACGGCGGCACTGGTTTCTTTATCGAATATGGCCGTAGGTGCAATGCCGACAGAAAAATCTACTGGCGTGCCAATGAACGTGAGCAAGCGATCAAGACTGCCGTCAAAGTAGCAATCGGTCGTGGCGACACCGACTATGTCGATGATATCCGCAAGACCAAGAAAATGATCCAAAAATTTTAAAATATTGGCAGCCCCTCGGCGGGACTGCCTCTTTTGCCTATACTTTAGGCAACTCACTACAACCTTTAAGGAGACTATCATGGCAACTAACTGGAGAAAACTCACACCAGAAGAACGTAAGGCTGGCGACGCAAGACGTGACGAAGTCAACGCCGCTTGCGAAACAATCAAGACAAAGCACTCAAACGTACTGGAACTCAAGGTAATGACGTCCAAGGAGTTCTGGGATCACTGGCTGCCGAAACACCCTATCAACGGCATGCTACTAAGATGGACGGCTAAGGCCGACCGATACATCGGTGTCGTCAGTATCGCCGACGGCAAGCGTGAATACAACTTCTCGGCTGGGTCGCATATCAGCCCCTATGCCGCATTGAAGTTCGCTATCGACGTAGCAAAGGTCAACGTGGAACACCACGGCATCGACTTGACACAACTCGTCAAGGACTTCGAACCAGTATAACAACGTTCTAAAATATTGGCAGCCCCTCGGCGGGACTGCCTCTTTTGCCTATACTTTAGACAACTCACAACTCAACCAAGGAGATTAACCATGTTCGTAAGTTCCACTTCCACTCTCGTTACGTGCGTCACCTTCACCAAAGTCAGCGGCATCCAGTTCCACGTCTACTCCACCACTGACGAAAAGTTCGTCGAATACATCGGCGACAAGTTCCACAAGAAGGGCGAATTCCTCGAAGGCGACGACGCTCCTACCAACGTGCCGCTCTTCCTTACCGACGACAACACCGTCCGCCAAGCAGCCAAGGAACTCCTGAAGTTCCGTCCAGAACCCTACGGCGACGACGTGGCTGCCGTCATGCGCCGCGACCATGACAGTCCGTACATCCACTGGTATAGTGTATCCAACAAGGGCACGATCAAGCTCTTCGCCAATGCAGATCCCATCGACATCACCGACAAGGAAGACGGCGACCTCTATGAAGGCACCAAGACAGAAATCTACTTCTCGCCGATCTCCGCCATCAATGCCGTCAAGAACTACCTCGAAAATGTCTGTAACGACATTC
>Ga0310690_10002436_pt1 | contig 30232 bp, 22 predicted proteins | sample AusTroGonzalo_MG_2_FD_207661 | JGI IMG/M metagenome (GOLD analysis project Ga0310690, IMG submission 207661) | Bovine rumen microbial communities from tropical cattle in Woodstock, Queensland, Australia - Gonzalo_04 (v2) (version 2) | ecosystem: Host-associated > Mammals > Digestive system >...
TACTTTATTTTTATAGTCGGAACGCACTGAAAATAAGTGCGTTCCTGCTTTTCTGGTGCCATATTCTGTTCTGAAATATGGCTCTTGTTGTCACTCTCTTCTGATTTGACAACAAAATCAGGCATTCCCTCCCCACTTATGAAAGCGTTTCGCAAAAAGCAGACGCGGAAAAATATGCTTATAGTATTTATCTTACGCAGTAAGTAAATACAGAAAGCGCAGTATAATAACAAATTTAAAATAAACGATTTATGAACCCAAAACACATTGTAAAAATCGTCATCCCCTGCCGAAGTGCAGAAGAGATGCAAAAAGCGAAGGAGGCTGTTCTCTATCATCTGGAGACCCTCAATCCGGAGTTCGTGGCGCACAAAAACACACTTACCGTTTCCGTGTCACCCTTAGACTCCGAACTCTTCAAACCCGGGGAAGCCTGCGACATCATACGGCAGACCCTTGCCCAGTCTCTCACCTTCATCCACGATTGGACGTGTACACTCCATACAATCAATTAAATCCATTAACCAGGTCTTGCCATAAGGCAGACCACAAAAACCAACAAAACTATGGCAAAAGTAAAACCAATGGGACTCATCGAGTCCATGAGCGGCAAAGTGTGCAGACATTCGAACGTGTATTTCTTCCGCCGCAACGGAAAAATCTTCACCGGCAAGCGCTGCCACCCCAGCACCAAAGCGCCGACAACGGCACAGACAGCACAGCAGAACAAGTTCGCCACCGCCCACGCCAACGCCGCCACAGCACTGGCGGACCCGACCCAGAGGGCAGCACTGATGGCAGCCTTCCGCAACCAGCAGAAATACAGCACGCTCAACGGCTACGTCTTCGCCCTCGAGTATCGCAAACTGAACGACTGACCCTAACGGCACAGAGCATGAAAAAGACAAAGAAAAACATGCAGTTGTGTCTGGCTACCCTGACGGCGGTATTCGGATGCGTGCTGATAGCAGCCGCGTTCTGCGTACCCCCGTCGGGGGTCATCGACCCGACCGTCCTCGCCGCCTTCGGAGAAATTCTCACCTTCGCCGGGGCTGTGATAGGAATTAAATCAGTTGATAGTTGAAAGTTATAAGTTGATAGTTGAAAGGAGAAAGGAGTCGAAAGACCGCTTCGCTCAATGTCGAAAGCCGAGTATGCTTTTTGCTATCGAAGGTAATCCGGCTTTTGACTTTCGACCTTTGACCTTCGACACAAAAACGACCTTCGACTTTCGACTCCGGCTTCGTCCATTAGGTCGGAATCTGATTCCGACATCGGTCACCAGACCGACCCCATAAATAGTAAACGATTAAACAGTAAATCCCTTATGCTTTTATCCTTGATAAGAACCAACCTCTCGCCGCAGGAGACCACGGGCATCCTCCTTATCGGCGGCAAGCCGTTCTGCGGCACACTCGAACCGCCCGTTGTACCTAACGCGCAGCACCTCAAGGGAGCAATCCCTATCGGGTGGTACCCGCTGACCCTCACCAAATCCCCCAAGTTCGGGCGCGTGCTGCCCTTGCTGCGCTATGTGCCGGGCTTCGAGGGCATCCGTATCCACGCGGGCAACAACCGCGACCACACCGTAGGCTGCATCCTCGTGGGGACGCTCAGCGGCAACACCCTACTCTACTCGCGCAGCACCGAACATGACCTTGTTGAAAAACTGCAAAAACACAACGATGAGACACATTATATCGAAATCACCACGCCCGAGCGTTTCTTCACTGAGCATTGCCGCAGTATTGCTGACCTTGAGTGCCTGCTCTTCGGTGCGCGATACGACCACGACAAGCCTCTTGCAGACCTCTGAGCGCACACAGCGCGACAGCGTTTTCATCCACGACAGCATCCGTGTGGAATACAGGCGCGGCAATCTGTACCATTCGTCTGATTCGCTCAATTCGTTGTTCATAAGAAGTCCCGACACCGTTGTTGTAGAGAAATGGCACACCCGTTGGCGCGACCGCGAGACCGTCCGCACCGACACCATGCAGGTGGAGAGCATCAAGGTCGAGACAAAGGAAGTGCGCCATGTGCCGCGTTTCTACAAATACTGCGCCGCCCTGCTCGCATTCATCGTTCTTGCCCTTCTTCTGCGCGTCGCACTGTACCTCTACGGCCGTTTCCGCTGATAGCGGACTGTTCAGCCCCGCCCTGAGTATCAATTATGCGTTGATTATTGGGACATGTAGAAACTTTCATAATACAAGAAACTCAAAAAATGAAGATTTTGATGCAGTTGCCCTAAGATTGGAATGATTTATTTGCAAGGTTGAAAAAAAAGACGTACCTTTGTCCCCAAATTCGACAAAACGAACTTTATGAGATTCACTTATACTGTGCCATAGCAGACAAATTTAGAGAAGCGGATGCAGAAAACTCAGTTTATCATTGAGGTGAACCATGTCTCCAAGCAGTTTGAGGACGGGAAGTTTGCCCTTGACGATGTAAGCCTTCAGGTCAGGAAAGGCGAGTTTGTAACCATTTTGGGTCCTTCGGGTTGCGGCAAGACCACGCTGTTGCGTTGCATAGCGGGTTTTCAGGTGGCAACAACGGGGGATATTCTTTTGAATGGCGAGGACGTCACGGAGATGCCTCCGCATGAAAGGCCGGTGAACACCGTCTTCCAGAAATACGCCCTGTTTCCTCACCTTAACGTGTTCGAGAACGTGGCTTTCGGCCTGAAACTCAAGGGCGTGGAGAAAACAGAAATGGAGAAGCGCGTACGCAAGGCTCTGAAGATGGTGAGCATGTCGGACTACGAATACCGCGATGTGGACAGTCTCTCAGGCGGCCAGCAGCAGCGCGTGGCAATAGCCCGCGCCATCATCAACGAGCCGGAGGTGCTGCTTCTTGACGAGCCTCTCGCGGCGTTGGACCGCAAGATGCGCGCTGACATGCAGATGGAGCTGAGGGAGATGCACAAGAAACTGGGTATCACGTTCATCTACGTGACCCACGACCAGGAGGAGGCACTTACTTTGAGCGACCGCATTGTGGTGATGCGCGAAGGCCGAATACAGCAGATAGGCACGCCCACTGACATCTACAACGAGCCGCAGAACTGCTTTGTGGCGAACTTCATCGGCGAGAGCAACATCCTCGACGCGGTGATGGTGAAAGACCGCCTTGTGCATTTCTGCGGTCAGGATTTCGGGTGCGTGGACGAAGGTTTCGGAGAGGATGTGGCTGTGGATGTTGTGATTCGTCCTGAAGACATCTACATCTGGCGCAAAGGCGACGGCATAACACAGCCGGAAGATGTGGACCCTGACGACCGCGTGCCGAAAGGCAACTTCACCAAGTGGTACGGCGTGGTGGACAGCTGCATCTTCAAGGGCGTTCATTACGAGATGGCGGTCAAGACTGACAACGGCTACGAGTTCATGGTGCAGGACTACAACGAGTTCGCGCCCGGACTGGAGGTCGGCATGCTCGTCAAGCCGGAAGACATACAGGTGATGCGCAAGGAGCGGCTCTGCAACAGTTTCGAAGGCGTGATGGGTGCTGACAACCGCGTCACTTTCCTTGACGAGCAGTGGGAGGTTTCCGAGCGCACGGCGGAGCGTTTTGCGGCAGGCGAGGAAGTGCGTGTCGAGGTCGATTTCGGCAGGGTCAACCTGCAGGACGACGAGGACGACGGCGTGCTGTGCGGCGAAGTCCACTTCATCCTCTACAAGGGCGACCACTACCACCTGACGGTGCGCACTGACGACGGCGATGACCTCTACGTGGATACCAACGACATCTGGGATGTGGGCGACCGTGTCGGCATAAAAGTCGCTCCGAGTTATATACGTTTGTACAAAACAGAGAAGGCGAAGGATGAAAGTGTTTCAGAATAGACGGAGCTGGGTATGGCCATACGTGCTGTTCCTTGTGCTGCTGGTGGTGCTGCCCCTGGTGCTTATCGGGGTCTATGCCTTCACCGACGCGCAAGGGCATTTCACGGTGATGAACTTCGTGCAGTTCTTCAACAAGTCAGAGGCGGTGAACACGTTCATCTACTCTATTGCCATCGCCCTCATAACAACGATAATATGCCTTGTGCTGGGTTATCCGGCAGCGTATATCATGGCCATGCGCTCTTTCCGCACGCCGCAGGTGATGGCTATGCTCTTCATACTGCCTATGTGGATTAACTTCCTGCTGCGCACTATCGCCACGGTGGAGTTGTTCCACATGTTCAACCTGCCTTTGGGCGAGGGCGCGTTGCTGTTCGGCATGAGTTACGACTTCCTGCCGTTCATGATTTACCCCATATACAACACCCTGCAGAAGATGGACCTTAGTCTGCTGGAGGCGGCGCGTGACCTCGGGGCGAACCGCATGCAGACCTTCATCAAGGTGGTGCTGCCGCTGTCGCTGCCGGGCATCTACTCGGGCATAGTGATGGTCTTCATGCCTACTGTCAGCACATTCGCCATATCCGAACTGCTGACCCACAACAAGATAACCTTGTTCGGCTCGCTCATACAGCGCAGTTTCGGCGAAGGCGGAATAGCGATGTGGAACTACGGAGCCGCCTTGTCGCTCATCATGCTTGTCATCATTGGTGCTACCAGTTTCTTCGGGCAGGATGACACTGCCGCCGACAACCAGAAAGGAGGTCTGCTATGAACAACAACGCTGTCAAGAACAATATCGAGAGACGGGATTTGCTCTCCCGCGTGGCGGGACAGACCTATCTCTGGCTGCTGCTTGTGGTGCTTTATGCCCCCATTCTGCTGATTATCATCTTCTCGTTCACCAAGAGCAAGGTCTTCGGCAACTGGACGGGCTTCACGTTCGGGCTGTATGAGAACCTGCTGACGGGTTACGACACCGCCTCACAGGTACGGGTGGATCCCAATCTCTACCGCGCAATGTTCTACACGGCTGTCATAGCCGTCATTGCCGCGCTGCTCTCCACCCTGCTCGGCACCCTCGCGGCGATTGGCATCTACAATCTGCGCCAGCGTACACGGAGGGCGGTCACATTTCTGAACTCCGTACCGATGATTAACCCCGACATCATAACGGGCATATCCTTGTTCCTCCTCTTCGTGTTCCTCGGCATCAGCCGCGGGCTGCTGACGGTGGTCATAGCGCATGTGGTGTTCTGCACACCTTATGTGGTGCTTAGTGTCATGCCGCGCCTGACCAAGATGAACCCGAACATCTACGAGGCGGCTCTTGACCTCGGTGCCACTCCTGCACAGGCTCTGCGCAAGGTCTTGGTGCCGGAACTCTGGCCCGGAATGGTAAGCGGCTTCATCCTCTCGCTGACCCTTAGTATCGACGACTTCGGCGTCACCTTCTTCACCAAGGGCAGCAACGGACTGGAGACTTTGAGTACCTTTATATACGCAGATGCACGCAAGGGCGGACTGACGCCCGAACTGCGGCCGCTGTTCTCGCTTATATTCCTCACCATCCTTGTGCTGCTTGTCATCATGAATATCCGCAGCATGCGGCAGGCGAAGAAGGCGGGCAGATGAAAAAAGACATTTATAAACCGTTAAAAACATAATCAATCATGAAAAGAATCTTCTATTCTCTGTTGGCCTTGTGCCTTGCGTTGCCTGCATTGGCAGACCGCGCCCACACCCTGAAAGTCTATAACTGGGCGGACTATATCGACATGGACAATGTCCTCGACAAGTTCCCCGAGTGGTATAAGGAGCAAACGGGCGAAGAAGTGCAGGTCATTTATCAGACTTTCGACATCAACGAATCGATGCTTACCGAAATAGAGGTCGGTCACGAGGACTATGACGTTATTTGCCCTTCCGAGTATATCATCGAGCGCATGCTGCGTCAGGGGCTGCTTCTGCCCATCAACAAGGACTTCGGCGGCACGCCCGACTACACCCGCCTTGTTGCGCCTTTCGTGCAGGACAAGTTCCAGCAGATGTCGCCGGAGGGAAGCGGTATCAATGTCAGCGACTACACTGTCGGCTACATGTGGGGTACCACGGGCTGGCTCTACAATCCCGAACACGTGCAGGCTTCTGACCTCCGTTCGTGGGGAGCCATCAGCGACCCGAAGTTCAAGGGTCATATCTTCGTCAAGGACGCTTTCCGCGACGTGTACTCTGTCATGGTGCTTTACGCCTACAGGGACGAGATTGCCCGCGGCGAGGTGACGCGCGATGAACTGGTGGCGCATATCACGCCGGAGCGTATCGAGCGCGTGGAGCAGGTGCTGATGAAGGCGAAGGACAATGTCGCCGGCTGGGAAGTGGACTTCGGCAAGGAGGAAATGACGAAGGGCAAGGCGTGGATGAACCTCTCATGGTCGGGTGATGCCCAGTGGGCCATCGACGAGGCGGAGGAAATCGGCGTGACGCTGGAATACATTGTGCCGGAAGAGGGTTCCAATGTCTGGTTCGACGGCTGGTGCATACCCAAGTACGCCCAGAACACCAAGGCGGCTTCTTACTTTATCAACTATCTCTGTATGCCTCAGAACGCCATCCTCAACATGGAGGAAATCGGTTATGTGAGCGTCATTGCTTCGCCTGAAATACTGGAGTGGGCGGATGACGACGAGATAGAGACAACCGCCGATTTGAGTTACTTCTTCGGCGAAGAGGCTACGGAGGTGCATGCCAATCAGGTGCTTTACCCTGACCTGGGTGTCATCAAACGCTGCGCGCTCATGCACGACTGCGGCGACCGCACCACCGACATGCTTGCCATGTGGAACCGTGTCAAGGGCGATAACCTCAACTCTACAATGATGATTCTTGTCATCGTTATAGTGCTTGCCATTGTCATCTTTGTCGTGGTGCGTGCGGCAGGCAAACGCCGCCAGCGTAATCAGCAGAATCGTAAACGTCAAAACTATAAGAAATGAAACATCTGTCACTTGTTCTCTTCCTGCTGCTCTCTGTCGCAAGCCTTTCGGCTAACGACATGGAGGCGCGTTATTGGCAGGTAAGGGAGCGGTTCACTGCCCGCGAGAAGGCGGCGCAACAGGAACTGAAGCAATATCTGCACGAGTACCCCTACACCACTTACTACAGTGATGTGCAGATGATGCTCGGCATTCTGCAGACCGAGAAGCAGCGTTACAAACAGGCTCTCAAGACTTTCGACCTCGTCAAGTGGAAGGAACTGTCGAGGGAGGACCAGCCTGCTTTCTTCTTCTACCGCGGATATGCCTACATCAAGATGGACAACATGTCGTCGGGAGCGGCGTGCTTCAAAGCCTTGAAGGACAGCCAGAACCCGTACACCATGCAGGGCAAGTACTACTATGCCTACTGCCAGTACCGCCTGGGCGACTACGGCAAGGCGTTGCCAGAGTTTCTTGACATAGAGGACTCCGAGCAGTACAAGGACATTGTGCCTTATTACATCGTCCAGATCTACTACGCGCAGCAGAACTATGAGGAGGTCGGCGCGCGTGCGGAGGAACTGCTGGCTAACAACCCCGACAACGGCAACAACTCGGAGATACACCGCATACTCGGCGAAATGGCTTATGCACAAGGCGATTACAACAAAGCGGAGGAACACCTGAAGTTGTACGACCAGTCCTTTGCCGACAAGAAGATTACGCCTCTCCGCGAGGACTTGTATCTGCTCGGCATGACGGAGTACAGGCTGGAGGACTACGCGGCGGCTGTCACTGCGCTGAAGCGCGTCAAGCAGGAGCAGGACTCCATATCCGAGAGTACCTGCCTGCACCTCGGCCACTCCTACATGAAGATGGAGGACTACGAGAAGGCGAAACTCGCATATTCGGCGGCGATGAATTTCCGCATCAGCCCTATGGTACGTGAGGAGGCAATGTACAACTACGCCCTCTGCACCTACCAGAACAACACGGCGCTGGGTGAGAGCATCAAGGCGTTTAACGACTTCCTCTCCGAGTATCCCAACACCTCGCATGCCGACGACGCTTACCGCCTGCTGGCTACGGTTTACATGAGTTCTAAGAACTACCGTGCCGCATTGGAAGCTGTGAACTCCATCCCCAACCAGACGGCGAAAGTGAACGAAATACGCCAGTATCTGCGCTATCAGATTGGCGTGGACGCTTTCCTGCAGGGGCAGATGCCGGAGACTCAGAAACTCATGACCGCGGTCATTGACAACGAAACACATACCTCTGTCTATAAGACGGATGCCTATTACTATCGTGCCGAAGCCTCCTATCGCCTGCATCAGTACGACGACTGCTACAACGACCTCAGGTCCTTCCTTGCGCAGCCCGACAACCGCTCGGGCAACCGCGAGATGGCGAACTATCTGATGGGCTACTCGCTCTTCAGCCTCAAGCAGTACAGCGAGGCGGAAATTGCCTTCCGCAAGTTCACGGAGACGGCCGACAGGCAGGCGCCGGTCTATGCGGACGCATTCAATCGTATTGGCGACTGCTGTTTCAACAACCGCGCTTTCACAGCCGCTTCGGAGGCGTACAGAAAGGTGGCGGATATGAAATCGGCGGGGGCGGATTACGCTACCTTCCAGCTCGGATATGTGCTTGGCCTCATGCGCCGTTACGCCGAGAAGGCGGAGATTATGGAGCAGCTCGTCGCCAACTATCCCAAGTCCGACTACGCCGATGACGCCCTCTATGAGATAGCGCGTGCGGAACTGCAGGACGAGAACGAGGAAAAGGCGGTCGATGCCTACAAACGGCTTGTCTCCGGCTATCCGAACAGCAACTTTGCCCGCAAGGCGTCGCTGGAGATGGCTATGACCTACCGCAACATGCGCCGCAATGACGAGGCCGTGGACGCTTTCAAGCAGACTATCAGCCTCTACCCCGGGACCGACGAGGCATACACCGCACTCGAGAATCTCGAGCAGATTTACGTGGAGACCAACCGCGTCACCGAGTATCTGGCTTACACGCGGCAGTTGGGTAAGACCACCATGAAAGTCGCCAATCAGGAGGATTCCCTCACCTATGTCACAGCCGAACTGCAGTATATGCTTGGCAACTACAAGGAAGCGGCGGCTGGACTGGCCACCTATATGAGCCGCTTCTGCTCCGGTGGGCGTTATTGCACCACTGCGGCATGGTATGCTGCCGATTCGCATTACCGGCTTGGCAATTACGATGAGGCGGTCACGCTCTATCGCTCCCTGCTTGACATACAGGGCAATCCTTACATGGAGGAGACCTGTACGAGGCTCGCGGAACTCCTTTACGAGAAGAAGGACTATGCCGCGGCACGCGACTGCTTCTACCGCATGCGCACGCTGGCCACGCAGAGGCAGAACCGCATCGCTGCCGACCTCGGTGTCTTGCGCTGCTCCTTCTTCCTTGAGGACGACACCGCCACAGTTAGCGTGGCCACAAGGCTCATTGAGGACTCCGAGACCACCGACAACGTGCGCGACGAGGCGCTTTACAACCGCGGCAAGGCCTACTACCGTGCCGGACAGTACGGACAGGCGGCTGTTGACTTCTCGCCGTTGAGCAAGAATGTCCGTGTCGTCACGGGCGCGGAGGCGGCGTATCTGCTTGCCGACTGTTATTTCCGGCTTGGCGCGCTCGACAGCTCCGAGAGCGAGATAATGCGCTTTGCGGGGCAGAAGACGCAGCACCAGTACTGGCTTGCCAAAAGTCTCATCCTGCTGTCGGATATCAATGTCTCGCGCGGAGAACTCTTCCAGGCGAAGCAGTACCTGCTCTCCTTGCAGACCAACTACAAGGCCGACGATGATATCATGACCACCATCAGCGGGAAACTGGAGGACATCGCGCGGCTGGAGAATCCCGAAACTGAAGAACAACCCGAACAGGAAGAGGAGGAAGAGTTATGAAAACACACATTTTGAGAATATATGCACTTTCAGCGGCCGTTACGCTGTCGTCTCTCTGCCTGTTCGCGCAGGACGAGGACTCTGTCATCAGCCGCAATGTGGTGGTGGAGCGTGATTTCCGCCCGGTTATTCAGGATGCGGGCAAACTCAATACGCGCCCCGCGCAGGTAGAGACCACCGTAGAGCCGGTGGAGGTACGCTTCAGCGACTATTCGCAGCCCCTCAACACCGCCTTCAATGTCACCACACTGCCCGCTTCCTCTGTCACTTTCAACCGCCCGCAGCTCAGCGACGGATGGCTCGAGGTCGGTGGGGGATGGCCGCTTACGCGACTGGATTTCAACTACCGCATCAGGCACAAGAAGGACATTGTCATGAACCTCTTTGCGCGCCATAACGGCCAGTGGGGGCAGAAAACGTGGTCGAATTCCACGGTCGGCATGGACTTTGTCAAACGCTATTCCTCGATGGATGTCTATTTCCTCGTGGACGGCAACAACACCTTCTACACCCGTTACGGACGCTACTTTGACGGCGACAACAAGCTCTCGGCTTCATACTCCGACTTCCGTCGTGCCGACAAGCAGCATCTCTGGGAGGTCAATACGGCCGTAGGAGTGCGCTCGCGTGTCAGCGAGGGGATGCAGTACCGCGCGCAGATTGGTTATTCGGCGTTCATAATGCCTTCTGTCACTTCCGAACACATGCTGCGCACGCACCTTGACCTTGCTTGGAAGGGCGACCCGCACACCATCGGAGGGCGCATCTTCGTGCAGGATGCCTTCTATGTCATCGACAAGACCCTTATCCCTGCCGGACAGACCTATAACAGCCGCCACGCGATACGCTTCGAGCCTTTCTACGAATACGATGTGCTGAGCTGGCTCATCCACACCGGTGTCAATATCGACATGAACATAGGCAAGGGGCGGCTCTTCTCGGCAAACGACAATCTCAGTTTCGCACCCTCGCCCAATGTCAGCATTGAGTACCGCATAGTCCCCTCGTGGATTGCGCTCTATCTGGACGCGAAGGGCAGTTTCGGCACGGGGACGCTGCAGGCTTACACGGCGGCTAACCCGTATCTCGAGCCTGTACCCGGAGTCACTTCCCACCATGTCAGTTCCTATGTTCCGGTCGAAGCATCGCTCGGCATGAAGATGAAGCCGGTGAACACTCTGTTCATCAACATTTACGGAAGGTTTGCCCACATGCGCAACCAGACCACCTTCTGCGCACCCACACTCGCGGAGTTGAAGGCGTCTCCCGATACGTGGCTCAGTTACTTCTATTCCGACTACAACCGCTGGAACGTAGGCGCGGAGTTCACGTGGCATTACCAGGATATAGTGCATATCCTCCTGGCGGGGAACTGGTATTACTGGCAGCAACTCAATGTCGAAGTGCCGGACGGATTTTCGTATGACACAAAAGCGGCTTTCGACCGGCCTTCATGGGACCTACACTTCCGCGTGGATGCCAACATCGACTCCAAGTGGTCGCTCTATTCCGACAACATCGTGGCGGGAAGCCGCAAGGCGTTGCTTACCGACGGCACTTCCGAAACGCTCAAGCCGCTCATTGACTTGAGGCTTGGGGTGCGCTATAACATCAACCGCTGGCTCTACTGCTATGCGCAGCTCAACAACTTCCTCCACCGCCATAACGACATCTTTTACGGCTATCAGTCACAGGGCATCAACGGAATGGTCGGTATCCGCTGGCAGTTTTAATCCTAAAGAGACGTTTTCCGTATAATTTTTAACAATACCATTTTAGAACCCGCCTGTTTTGTAGAAAATACAACATATATTTATCCAATTTAGCAAAAAGTACTACCTTTGCAAACAGAATAAAGAATAAATATAAGGGAACTACCCTGCTGCATCCTTTCATTGGCTTGTGGGCTAGAAGCCAATACTGTTTATTTGAATAGGATAGATTGTTCCGAAAATTGAAGTAGTCAATGGGGGAATTTCACAAATACATTGACATAGAACGAATTACAACCTACCTACGAAACACCCACACCGATAGGCAGTGTACATTCCTGCGAAAACTGGACACTTTTGTAAGAAACTAAAATTCCCAAAGAAAGATCCCAAATGCTCATGCATGAGATAGGCCATTTTTGTAGATTATTATGGGAATTGAATTTAAGGTAGTTTCGTTTTATTTTTAGGAACCGAATATAAACAAACTACTAATTCTTGTATATCTCATTCACAGCACCCATACGCTAATCTTTGGTTTATATGCTGTCACACACATACGAAATATGCAGATCTCTATTGTATCGTTGAGGCGTTATCCCAATCCTTGCGGGCTATAGAGACCGTTGGTTCACACTTTGCCCGATGGGGCGTTATTCTACAAATAAAGAAAATCCGGCCAGTCAAACCTGATAACTCCGAGAAAGACGAACAGGGCGTAATAGATAGCCACCAGCAGCAGGGCAGTCAGCGAAGCAAGAAAGCATCTGCCGTCCAGCAGATGACGCCGCCCAAAGAGCCACCAGACAACCGGCAGGAAGACAATGGCAAATATATACACCGCCCCTGCCACGGAGACAAGGAGGCTGCTGAGGAAGACTTCCTCAACAGCTCCTTTGTTCCAAATGTCACCTGTACGCAGCAGACGTTTGGCCTTCCTCACAGGCAGCCATGCCAGCACAAGCAGCAGCAGGGCCGCAGGCAACCGCCAGGTCAGGATATAAGGCAGAATGAAATCCATTGTCGTCTGCTAACAGGTCGGTTTGTCAATCAATAAACCCTTTGCGGCGGAGCAGGTGCTGCGGGTCTGCCTGCTTGCCACGGAACTCCTCGTACAGCTCTTTGGCATCGCGCGTGCCGCCCTGCTCAAGCAGATGGCGGAACTTCCGTGCCACCTCCTGGTTGAGGATGTCGCCCGTCTCCTTGAAAGCCGCAAAAGCATCGGCATCAAGCACTGCCGACCATGTGTAGCTGTAGTAGCCTGCCGCATAGCCGGTGGTGAAGATATGGTTGAAGTAGGTGGAGCGGTAGCGGACAATAATCTCCGGAATCATCTGCATCTTCTTCATCGAAGCCTCCTCAAAAGCCTCCACATCAAAGTCGTCGGTGGTGGTCATCTCGTGGTAGTCCATGTCAAGTATGGAGGCGCTCAGCAGCTCCGTCTCCACAAAGCCCTGGTTGAACTTGCCGGCGGCGTTTATCTTGGCCACCAGTTCGTCCGGCATCACTTCGCCAGTCTGATAATGGAAGGCGTAGGTGCGCAGTATCTGAGGCTCGTAGCAGTAGTTCTCCATGAACTGCGACGGCAGTTCCACGAAGTCGCGCGGCGTGTTCGTGCCGCTCAGACTCCGGTAATGCGCCTTCGACATGAGGCCGTGCAGCGCGTGGCCGAACTCGTGGAACAAGGTCTCCACGTCGTCCATCGAGAGGAGCGAGGGGTTGTCCTTGGTGGGCTTGTTGAAGTTGCCGACATTGATGATGACAGGGCGGTGGTCCGTGCCGTCAGCGTCCACATACTGGTGGCAGATGTCGTTCATCCATGCTCCCGGGCGTTTGCCGGCACGGGGGAAATAGTCGGTGTAGAGTATGCCCACAAGCGAACCGTCGGCGTCCGTCACTTTGAACACCTCCACCTCCTTGTTATATACGGGCATGCCTTCCAGCGGCTCGAAGTTGAGGCCGTAGAGGTTGTGCGCAAGCAGGAAAGCGCCTTTGCGCACATTGCCAAGTTCGAAGTAGGGTTTTATCTCTTCCTCGTCAAGTGCGTATTTCTCGCGGCGGAGTTTCTCTGCGTAGTACCACCAGTCCCACGGCTGCAGTTTCTCGCCGGGCATGTCCTTGTCGAGCATCTGCTGCAGAGCTGCGGCTTCGCGTTTGGCGGCTGCAAGGCTCGGCTCCCACACCGACTGCAGGAATGCGTCCACCGTCTTTGCGTCGTGCGCCATGCAGTCGGCCAGTATATAGTCAGCGGGGGTGTCGTAGCCGAATATGCGGGCTTTCTCCACGCGCAGGTGCATCGTGCGGTTGATGACAGCCTTGTTGTCGTGCTCGTTGCCGTGGTTGCAGCGGGTGGTGTAAGCCATGAGCAGTTCGCGGCGCAGTTCGCGGTTGTCGCAGTACTGCAGCACGGGCGTGAAGCTGGTGCGCTTGGGCGTAAAGAGCCATGCGTCGCTGCGCCCTGCCGCCTCAGCCTCCTCTTTGGCGGCGGCTTTGGCGCTCTCCGGCAGACCGGCAAGCTCGCTCTCGTCGGTGATGAAGAGCTGGTAGTCGTTGGTTTCCGCCACCACGTTCTGACCGAACTGCAGGCTCAGCACCGACAACTCCTGGTTGATTTCGGTCAGGCGTTCCTTCTTGTCGGCGGGCAGGTTGGCTCCGTTCTGCACGAAGCTCTTGTAGGTCTCCGTCAGCAGACGCATCTGCTCGGGGGTCAGTCCGAGGCTCTCGCGCTCGTCATACACCTTCTTGATGCGGGCGAACAGTGCCTCGTTCATTATGATGCCGTCGCTCATCGCGCTCAGTTTGGGTGACACCTCGTTGGCTATCGCGTCCATCTCGGGGTTGCCGTCCGCGTCAAGGACGTTGAAGAACGCGCTGCTCACCAGGTCGAGCATGGCTCCGGTGCGGTCAAGTGCCACAACGGTGTTTTCGAAGGTGGGTTCTTCAGTGTTGCTGACAATAGCGTCCACCTCTGCCTGCTGGCGGCGGATGCCTTCTTCAAAGGCGGGCATGTAGTCCTTGAGTTGGTACTTGTCGAAAGACGGAACGCCGTAAGGGGTGTTCTGCTCGGCGAAAAACGGGTTTTGTCTGGTGCATGACAGCATTGCCATAGCCGATAGGGATAAAATAAGTAGTTTCTTCATGATTTTTAACTTATTAGTGATTTAAACAAAAGTTTTCTTTAACTAAAAAACAAACAGGAAGTTACACATAAAACAGATACAAAGCTGTTTATTTTCAGCACTTTTTAGTGCCTCTGCACAACATAAAACGACTAACTACATCCTCATAATGCATAACTCGCCTGCAAATTTATGGAATTTTCTTGATATATGCAAGTTTTTCTCAAAAAATCTTGTCATTAACGTAATGTTCTACTTCAAGTAAGAATCTTTTTCATATTGCAATGATGATTGTTGTCCAGTTCATAACAATTGTCTCACCTTGACCAAATGACAGCAATAATCGACAGAACATAGTGGCGGAGAATGTGACGGCGTGAAATCACTCTTTCTTTTTAAGTCGTTCAACAATGTAAACGCCTGTAGAAATCAATGCTACAAATGGAGAAACTAATCCGATTACGGAACAGATAAATGAGATGCTGCCCCACACAGAGAATGTCAATCCACTTTCAAACCAATCTTCATCTGTGGTGTATCCCAATTGATAAAAATAGTAGTGAACAGCACCCCAAACAGCCACAGCCACTATGAATAGCAACCATGAGACAAGCATTGAATATTTGACTGCGTTAGAGTGTTTCATTTGTTTTCTAACATCCATTGACGAGCCGCTTGATATTGATATTGGAATTGGTATAAATCAACAGGGATTGCCGTGACATACTGCTTGAAAATATCGTTTTCTACGCTCTTATATTCCGGCGCATCTTCACGAATATAGCAAACATTCATTTGCTCATACTCCAACATATCATTTAAGAAATTTCCCATTAACAAGATTTGCGTTTGACAAGAATCGGTAAAGACCACGATATTGTTATTTGCCAATACATATGAATTAGAACTATATTCTTTCCCATCCTCGCCCCATTCTGAAAAAAGGATTAGAGGGTTCTCTGTCTTAACCGGAAGCACTACAATCAAAACAGGGTCACTTTCCGGATTACAATTCTCACTAAATGTGAAACTAACTCGGGTGTCATTTCCATTTGTATCATAAGGGGCGGCATATGATAATATAATAAATGGAGAATTATCGGCAGTATCGACAAGTTGTTGTACGTACCATGTATATAGAATATCTCTGCGCCGCTGGTTATATAGGTTCAAAATACTATCGCCTTTGTTCTCCGGTTCAGAATTGCAGATGTGCGTGAGCATGTCTGTCGGTAATGTTCGCGCAATAAAACGCGAATTAGCATCCGGATCATTAAGCACAACATCTTGCAAGGAGTCAAGTATTTCCTCAAAGATTGGTTGATATTCCTCAAAAGAAGAGGCGGGGTCTTCTATATATTCCTTCATTAGCACAAATGAATCATCCAAGGTCCTAACATTATTGTCAGGCTTGTTTCCGCAAGCATAGAAAGACAGCACTAGTGCTATAGAGAATCTGTAAATAAGGCGTTTCATTGTTATTCTTGAATTTTATCCAATATATCCGCTTTCTTTCTATCGTAGTCTTCTTTGTAAATCCAACAAACTCATAAAATATTTCATTTTACGGATTAAAAGGGAATATCAACATTTGCCATCGGTTGAGCATAAGAGACTTTGTCTGGACTTGGTTCTTCAATCTTCCGTGGTTTTATGTATAAATCCGGAAAACGCCATCCACCGCTTTCCACAAGTTCTGTAATATCCTCAATATTTTTATTGAAGAAAAAATCGTCTAATATACCTGCAATTTCATCGTCTGTAGGATTGCTGCCCGGATAAAAATAATGTTCCTGATGAATATCAATCCTATCCGCTGGTCTATCATAGCAACAACATAGCTCAGGATTACACACATTAAAATGATTTATGAAACGAAGTACATCAGCTTGAAATTCTTTCTCATCATCAGCAGCCGCATGTATATTAGTATTGAAAGTTAGATTAATCCCCATCCAACAACGTGGATGGTCTTTGAAATTGTCCTCTAATATCCCGACTGCAAAAGTAGCATCGCGTTCTGCATCCCCAATTACCGCTTTAGGGAAAACGAAATCCTTGCAACTTCCATCTATACGCATAAACATCTCTGCACAATAACCTCTATCTTTAGAAAACCATTTAAGAACAGAGGCGCAAAGGCTTTCGTATAGCTCACTATTTAATTGATCATTTTTCATCGTTATATTCTTAACATTCTACTCTTATAATATCAGCCTCGCCCGGCTTGGTCAATGTTAAAATCTTAGCACTCGTTAAATCCACATTTTCGCCAACTTGTTTTATGGATGTTTTATATATTGGAATAAATCGTTGCTCTCCATCTTTCATGTTAAAGCATAGGACACGATCATATCTATCAAGGACAACAACAGCATCTTTTACTGCCTTTATTTCTTCCTCAGTAAAGTTACGCGATTCCGATATTGTATAATCATCAATAGTTTTAATCTTTTCATAAAACTTTTGTTTGTATCTGCTCAAATTCTCAATATACAGTTCAATATTTTTATCATAAATAGCATCTAATTCTTTATTGTATCCGGCAAAATGATGAATGTGACATAAGTACACACAAGCAGTCAAGGCAATAATATATAGAATTCCAATAATCCATGCGGCAAAATTACCATGTACAAGATAGCCTACCAAGATGATGCCCACAGTGAATAAGACAAACCAAACAACATTAAGAGTTTTGTCAAACTTATCCTGTTTCTGCTTCTCTTTGATATCTTTATTGGCATCAATATATGCTCCTAATTGCTCAAGGCTTATTCCATATTCTGACAGATTCGGAGCATCTGGATGTACATTTCTTGCTGCCGCATCAGCATCTATAAAAACAATATCCCAGTTGTGAAATTCATCCATAATAATCTAATATTTTGTTATTCAGGATATATATAGATAATAAAAACATGATTTTAATGTTAGATTTAATTCAATAGCCAATCGTTATAGAGTTCTGCCTCTCCATCAAATGCATCGTTTATTATGTCATAATCATCTTGGGAATAGCTGTCACTATCGCTTAAGATGGCATCGCATCCGTAAATACCATCTAATCGTACGCCTCCGACCGGATTCTGCGTAAAATGCTGTTTCAATTTTTTATATGATTCCTCCGAAAAAAGATAATTAGGGTCGTTCTCAACAGCTATGCCATTTTGTTCACACCAAGCGGTGAGAGTGGACATTGCAATATTCAACTCTTTACATACTTTGATTAATTTTACACTCATATTCTTCCTATTAGTTAGTGTTTAATGCATCTATTTTTCAACTCTAACAAAACATTTTTCCTAGTATGAATATTTAAAATATTGCTTCATGATAAAATCAATGCAATTAGTAGACTTATTTAACCAACTCCGAAAGTGCTTCTATAGAACTAACGCCCCATATTTCTATTGTATTATCTGCAAATAGTATAATGAAATCATCGAAAAGAGAACTCGGTTTATCGCAGTGGCACTTGCGTAAATTATATACTTTATTGGCCCCATATCGGAATAGTGGAGATGTCAAATCACATAGGCATTCTGGATGAGAGTTAAGCCACTTGGATTCCTTTTCAGTCAAAGCTCTTCTTGAATTCTGCATGTTATTTTAGTTTTAAATTATTGTTTACCAGATATTTTTTTATAAAATAGTGGTTCACTTGCAGCAGTAGAGGGCATCGCCACAATTTGAACACGCGCGTTCCAAATCTATTTTTCTTCTTTCTTCTCTCTACGTTGTTTCAATTCCTATGGGTGAAAATCTCTACATGATGAAACCATGGAATTTCGCCAAATTGTTCCGGCATCTCTAATTCGTCAGCAGCCTGCTGGCGAATTTCATCGCCAATTGTCGTGTCACTGATACGACAATTTGTTTTCCATAGTCTGCGCGATTACCTTGGAGCACAAAAGTATTGATGGCGTTACCTACATTCCAATACATTTGTGTAGTCTCATCGCTAACGACAGATGCCATACGCTTACGGGTGTTCTCGATGAGTTCACGTAACTGCTGAACTAACGGTTCTACTGCAAACGGTACTTGCGATATTGAACGCGCGTGTTCAACATCTTGTTTCGGTTCCAATTTCTCTATATTTGTCATAACTTCGCCTGTTGGCGGAATTAAATAAATGCGATTGTTTTCCTACACAATTTGACTTAGTCTGTCACAAGCCGATTTTGGAGGAATCAAACATGCGCCGGTTGTTATCTTACGTGGTTCAGTATTACTTCCGGTGATTCGCCCATGAGCATGATTGCCGAAAGTTTCTTGCCTAAGTCTTTGACAGAATGACCACAATGGTACAAACGGTCATCAACTATCAACCATCTATCGTGCGAGGCAGTTGACCATTTATGCGTGTTAATGGGTTGCACACCAGCGGACGCGTTATGCGTGTCGCGTAAAGTCTTGTACTCGCTTTCAGAATATATATCCGCCGTTACGCCTTTAGCACGAACATCCAACATCTCAAAGGTGGCGGCATCTACATAAGCATCAATGATGACTACGCGCTTCTTAGCGGTCTTAATAATCTTCTCCAAGATGACACGTGCTTCAAAAAACTCGCCTTCAAAGAATACTTGTTCAATCGGCGGCAAGGATGTGCGGATGAAGAAGTCAATCTTTTCCTGATGGTTCGCTAACGTGTTTTCTATCGCATGGAATTTCTTATCAATCCGCTCTTCGAGATGTAATAGTTGTTGATTAACAGCATAACCTTTGAGCAAATAATCTTTGATAATCTTTAACGCCCATTGACGGAATTGTGTACCGCGCTTCGATTTAACACGATAGCCTACGGAGATAATAACGTCAAGGTTATATAGAGTTACTTCATACTGACGTTCCCTCTTTTCAGGTACGATTGCAAATTTTGCAACTGTACTTTCTCTATCCAATTCCCCTTCAGCATAAATATTGCTGATATGGCGAGCTATAACCGATTTGTCCCTCTGGAATAGTTCAGCCATTTGGTCTTGTGTCAACCATACCGATTCATGCTCCAGTTTGACTTGTAACCGGATACTATTGTCCTCTGTACGGTAAACAACAACACTCTCTTCGTTAGGATTGTATGGCACTATTTCGTTTGTCATATTTATGTGCTGCACGGCATGTCTGCTGCATAATGTCAGCTACACTTCCATATTTCACTCTGCGTGCACTCTGTTTCTGTTTGGTTGCTCTATTTAATGTCGCGGGGGACGGTATGTGGGGTTATGCCATAACTAAGTGACGACGTTGAAGTGCCGTCAAAACGCTTTCAGAGGCAACCGGATTTAGACCACGGAAAGTCGTGCGCGCTTTCAAATCAGAAAGCGGCATGGTAAGCAGCAACTTAGCAATACACTCATCAGCGAATGAATTGCTAACCACATTCACACCTGTAAAATCAAGCACGACACGCTCATCTTGCTCCAACAGCGGCATCAGTTGTTCACGGACACGTTTTCCTAAAGGACGCGTGCCAAGATTCTCTCCATATTCTCTAAAACAGAATGTTACCATAATCGCTCTAATTCATTGTCGTTTAGGAATGCTTCTCTGTATTCTGATGCAAATCTTCAAAGCTTCCGGCTCTGAGATGGTTTTATATTTCTCGTTCTCGGCAAGTATTGTTTTATGAGCGTTGTTAAATTCATTCTTGTTAATTATTGTTGGTTATTGTTCTCCTCCTGTTGTGCCGGAGAGTCGTCCTGCTTGGGCGTGTTGTCCGCTTGCGGGGGAGCGTCCTGGTCGGACTGGATGCGCAGGTTGCGCTTCAGGCTTGAGGACACTATTTTGCGCAGTTCCGCCGAGCGCGTCTCCGTGTCGCGGTGTATGATAGGACGGAAGTCCTGTGCATAGCGGCACTTGGCAGGACGTATCTTCAGGTCGTCGAAGGTGCCGCCCACGTCCACACCTATATAGAAGGGCTTGAGCAGCGACACATGGTAGTTGAACGACATGTCCAGATAGTGGTTTCCGCCCAATGCGGCAAGGTAGTTGTCGATGCCTATGCAGAAGGGATAGACCGTCACCTGGTCCTTGTACATCACTATCTGCGTCGAGAGGGTGTCAATCATGTTCTGCGTCTTGGGCGAGAACAGCAGTATCTTCGATATTTTGTTGAACGTCTCCCCGTCAAGCACCACGAGGTTCTTGCCCTCGATGGAGCATGCGCCACGCAGTGTGGACGGCTTGATGTCGTACTTGTCGTTCACATAGGTCTCCGCCGCGAGGTGGAACTGCGCTCCGCCACGGAACTGCTTGAGCATGGGCACAAGGGTGTCCAACTGCGGGATCATGGCAATAAGCTGCTGCAGGTCGATGTCCACCATGTGGTAGTCAAGCCCCACATAGATGTGGTTGCGTCTCGGAGTGCGGTACATGGCGGTCAGTTGCAGTTTGGCAGCCTCGCAGATGAAGCCCACCTCCTCAAGTATCAGCTTGCCGTCACGCACATAAATCTGTCCTTTCAGGTTCTTCAGGTGCTGGTCAAACACGTCCGCAGAGCGGATTACGGTCAGTAGCGACAGGTCCATGCGCTCAGGCACCATGAACGGCTCCGCCTCTTCCTCCTTGCTGACAGTGTCGGCGCGCGCAACGGTCTTTTCGGCTGTCTGTCCGTCTGCCGTCTGCGTCTCCGCCACGGAGTCGTTGCTCAGGCGGTTGATGAGGGCGAGCAGCTCGTTCACGTCCGTGTGGTCGGAGGTGAAACGCAGGTTGCCTGTCAGGTCGGCCTCTTTGCGCAGCCAGTGCCCTACGTTGTTCACTTCGCCGCCGAGCGAGAAGTCCGACTTGCCGAGCACTATGCGGCTCGTGTCAATCTGGCAGCAGCGGTTGGAGTAGTTGAAGCGTATCTGCGGCACGTCCACCGGCATGCCGAGCATAGCAAGCTCTACGCGTCCCTGCTCGAGGTCGAAGTGCAGACGCGGGTTCCACTGCAGCAGCAGGTTGTCCGCATTTTTGTTGTACAGCGCATTCGCCTCTATGTCGATGTGTCCCGTGCGTGCCTTGAGTCCGTCACCCAAAGCGGCATACAGCGACTCTGATGCGAACTTCGCCATCATCTTCGGCACCGACTTGTTGCGGTTGCTGCTGGTGAGATGTATCTCGCCTTTCACCTTCTGCGCGTCGGCGTGTATGGTGTCCATGTCCGCTTTCAGCCTACCCATGACAAACGATGCCTCTAATGTGGGCAGGTGTGTGGAGTCTTTGGTGTCAATCTCCACGGCGGCGGTCAGTGTGCCGTCCTTGATGTCTGCATTCAGCAGCATGGGCAGCATGTCGGCATGCATGTCGGTCATGCCTATCTTGCAGTCAGCCGACAGCGTGTGCTTGCTCTTCACGGTCTTGCGCGGGGCTGTGAACTCCACGGTCATGTGCTTGGAGCGCGCCATCGTGGAATCGGCATACACCACGTCAAGGTCGCTGATGTTCATGTTACCCGACAGAGTGACGCGGTTGTAGCGTGACTTGAGCACATCGTTCAGCCTTGTGTTCACATTCACCTGCCCTTGCATCACACCCTTCACGTGCGACGTTCCTTTGTCCGACGGCAGCCAGCAGTCAGCATCAGGCAGAGCCACCTGCATATCCACTGTAGCCTTGCACAGAGGGTTGTCAAGTTCGAAGCCGTTGCCGTTCTTCAGTATCTCCGTTGCCGAGCCCCGCACGGTGGCATAGGTGTCGCCGGTACGGGCGTACAGGCGGTTGATTTTCGCCGTGGTGTTGGCTTTGGTGTTGAGGTCGGCATGCACATCTATGTCGGCAGCGATGGCCTGGAAGTCATACGGCAGCACTTTCTTGTCGTAGTGTCCTGCCGCGTTCTTCAGCTGCATACGCACGTCGGCAAGCGGCATGGTGATGCTGTCGTAGCGGCCATACACATGCCCCGTCACCTGCACGTCGCCGTCCGCCTCTATCTCCTTCGGCACCAATGAGCTGAACTGCTCAGGCAGCAGGGCGAGGACGGACGATATGCGCCAGTCATTGGTGTGCAGGTTGAGGTCGCAGTCGTATTGTCCGGCAGTCCATGACTCGGGCACGCCTGCCGTGCCGTCTATCTGCACCTCAAATTCGTTCACCGCCACTTTGGTTCCGTCGATGCGAAGACTGCGGTAATGCTCGTCCTCCACATCCACCGGCAGAGTGGCAGCAATCAGCAACCCTTGAGCTACCCTTAGGCTACCCTTACGCAGACAAACGTCTTTGGTCTGCATGTCTATGCGCGCCCCTTTCTCGGTCTCCAATACGGACACGCTGAAGTCGCCAACAGAGGCGTCCAAACTGTCCTGGATGTTGAGGAAGGACAGGCGGCGGGCGTTCACTGTCAGTGCCTCATCCCAGTGCAGCGAGCGCAGCTGCCATGACGAGGCGGTGGTGTCCTGGTCGGGAGTGGTGTCCTTGGGCAGACGGAGCACGTCGAAGTTCTTCGTGCCGTCCGCGCCGATGAAGATGTTTGCCTCCACGCCGTTCATGGCGAACTTGTGTATCTGCACGTCGCCTTTTATAGCCTTCATCAGGTCAAGCCCCGCCACAAGGTCAGGCACGGCAAGCACTGTGTCAGACTGTGCTCCGTCGGTGGGGTTGATGACGTACAGCCCGCGCACCTCAACCCCGAAGTCAGGGAAGGTGCGGATGAACGTCAGGTTCACCTCATCCAGACGGTGCTCACACAGCAGCAGCGAGTCAGCCACCTGGTTCACTATCGGTGTCAGCCGCTTGGGGGTGAAGACCAGATAGCAGGCGATGAAGACCACTATCAGCACCACTCCGAGCAGCGAACCGAGGGTTATGCCTATTATTTTCAGAGCCTTTTTCATTGCTTCACTTTGTTGTAAGTGACAATCTTGCCTGCCTTTTGTGCTAACTGCAGCTGGCTGTCAGTAAGCACGTACAGCTTCCAGTCGATGGCTGCTTCAGCCTCCGAGATGCTCATCATGTTGCGTGCCGTGATGTAGTTGCTGCCTTTCTTCCACTTGAACCAGCCGTTGCCGTGGAAGTCGAGTTCGTCGAGGTCTTTCTCCTCCTTGTCATCAGTGTTCCACTCCTTGCCCCAGGCGTATCCTTCGCCGGCTTCGTCGTTGGTGAAGACGATGAAGTCCTTACCGTCGTTGCTCTGCCAGCGTCCGATGAGCTGTTCGCGTGTGCCGATTTCCACATCCTTGTTCCGGCATGAGGTGAAGGCAGTGAGTGCCACAATAAGAATCAAGATGATTCTGCTGATTGTTTTCATAGTGCTTTATGCTTTTGTTATGTTGATTTTCAGTGTGTATCCGTCCATCTCGAGCGTGTCCTCCGCCTGCAGTCCCGCCTCGGTGGTGAGGCTGAGAGCCAATACCTGCGAGGATATGTAGTCGCGGAAGTGCTCCACTGTCTGCGCTATCTCGTCGCGCTGCTCAAGGCGTATGTTGATACGGTCGGTGATGTCTAATCCGGATGTCTTGCGCAGGTTCTGTATGCGGTTGATGAGTTCGCGTGCAATGCCCTCCTCGCGGAGTTCCTGCGTGAGTTCGATGTCAAGGGCGATGGTGAGCTGTCCTTCGTTCATGACGAGCCAGCCCGGCATGTCCTCGGTTACAATCTCCACATCCTCCGCTGTCAGTTGATAATTGACAGTGGATAATTGATATTGCCCTTCTTGTTCGAGCCTTATGATTTCGTCCTGCGTCATCTGTGCGATGGCGGCGGCAAGAGCCTTCATCTGTGCACCCGCTTTCTTGCCGAGCACACGGAAGTTGGGACGTATCTTCTTCACAAGACGTATCTGCGACTCACCTGCCAGAACAACCTCCAGCTCCTTGATGTTTACCTCTGAGCGTATGAGGTCGGCAACATGGAGCAGCGCCTCGCGAGTAGCCTCGTCCTGCACGGGTATGACCGCTTTCTGCAGGGGCTGGCGCACGTTCTTCTCGGCGCGCTTGCGGAGCGAGAGAATCATGGACGTAGCCTGCTGCGCGAGTGTCATCTGGCGTTCAAGCAGACTGTCAGTCAGCTTGTCGTCAGCCACGGGCCAGTAGCTCAGGTGGACGGTGTTGCCGGTCAGGTCGCGGTACAGGCGGTCGGCATAGAAAGGCGCGTTGGGCGCCATGAGTTGCGCGACGGTGCAGAGGCAGGTGTACAGTGTCTCGTAGGCAGCCTGCTTGTCGGCGTTCATCTCCCCGCCCCAGAAGCGTTTGCGGTTGAGGCGGACATACCAGTTGCTCAGGTCGTCCTGCACGAAGTCGCTGATAGCGCGTCCTGCGCGTGTAGGCTCGTAGGCTTCATACGCCTCCGTCACTTCGCGGACGAGAGAGTTGAGGCGTGAGAGAATCCAACGGTCGATTTCGAGAAGTCCCTGCTTTGCCTCGGAAGAGACAGCGCCGACTGTCGGTCTGCCGTCGGGTGACTGTCGGCTGACCGTCGGCTGACCGTCGGTAAAGGTAGCGGGAAGCCAGCCATCGACATTGGCATAGAGAGCGAAGAAGCCGTAGGTGTTATAGAGTGTGCCGAAGAACTTGCGGCGCACTTCGTCCACACCCTCGGGGTCGAACTTCAGGTTCTCCCACGGAGAGCTGTTGGTGAGCATGTACCAGCGCACAGCGTCGGCACCGTATTTCTCCAACGCCCCGAAGGGATCGACGGCGTTGCCGAGGCGTTTGGACATCTTCGCGCCGTTCTTGTCGAGGACAAGTCCGTTACTGATGACATTGCGGTATGCCACCGTGCCTTCCATCATGGTGTGGATGGCGTGCAGGGTGAAGAACCAGCCGCGCGTCTGATCCACGCCTTCGGAGATGAAGTCGGCAGTGCGCGGCGCGTCGGTGTTCTCGAAGGGGTAGTGGTTCTGTGCGTAAGGCATGGCACCCGAGTCAAACCATACATCAATGAGGTCCAGTTCGCGGCGCATGGGTCTGCCCGAAGGCGAGACGAGGATGATGCCGTCCACATAGGGGCGGTGAAGGTCGATGACGGAGGGGTCGTAGTTCTCTTTCGACCAGTCGCCAACGACGTGGTTCTTCCACGGGTTCTCCTTCATAAAGCCCGCCTTGACGGACTTGTCTATCTCCTCAAAGAGTTCCTTGACAGAGCCTATGCACAGCTCCTCCTGCCCGTCCTCTGTGCGCCAGATAGGAAGCGGTGTGCCCCAGTAGCGCGAGCGGGAGAGGTTCCAGTCGTTGAGGTTCTCGAGCCACTTGCCGAAACGCCCGGTGCCGGTTGATTCAGGCTGCCAGTTGATGGTGCGGTTGAGTGCTATCATCTCCTCGCGGGCTTTGGTGGAGCGGATGAACCACGAGTCAAGCGGGTAGTAGATGACCGGCGTGTCGGTGCGCCAGCAGTGGGGGTAGTTGTGCACATGCTTCTCTGCGCGGAAGCATCGTCCGTCCTGTTTCATCTCGATGCAGAGACGTATGTCGAGGTTCTCGGCTTTCTGCGCCTCCTGCTCCTGATAGCGGTTGTCGCGCCAGAAGTGCTCTCGGTCGTAGGCGTTCTTGACGAACTGCCCCTCATAGCGGGAGTAGAGGTCGCGGTTGATGTACTTGGCGGCGAAGTCCTCTTTGAGTTCGGCTGTGAGCCAGTACTTGCCGGTGAAGTCCACCATGGGGCGTTTCTCGCCGGTGCGGGTTATCATGAAGAGCGCAGGCACACCCGCAGCGTCCGCCACGCGTTTGTCGTCCGCGCCGAAAGTGGGGGCTATATGTACGATGCCCGTTCCGTCGTCCGTGGTTACGTAGTCGCCAAGGATGATGCGGAAAGCGTCGGCAGTGCGGTCGGTGATGGTGTCGGTCTCTTTGTTGTAGTCCACAGGAGCGACCCAGGGGAAGAGCTGGTCGTAATGCAGTCCCTCAAGGTCGGTGCCTTTGCCGCGCCAGATGATGTCGGGCGTTTCGCCGAGCTCCTTGCTGTAGGCGGCAAGGCGTGCTTCCGCAAGCAGCAGAATCTCACCCTCGCAGCGCACAGCCACGTAGTCAATCTTCGGACCGACGCAGAGGGCTGTGTTGGAAGGCAGGGTCCACGGCGTGGTGGTCCAGGCGATGGCATAGACGGGGAGATTAAGGGCTTTAAGGTCGTTAGAGTCCTTAAGGTCTTTAAGGTCCTTAATTCTGAAGCGTGCGGTGCAGGTGGTGTCCTTCACATCGCGGTAACAACCGGGCTGGTTAAGCTCGTGCGACGAGAGTCCCGTGCCTGCCATGGGCGAATAGGGCTGTATGGTGTAGCCCTTATAGAGGTAGCCTTTCTTGTACAGCTCCTTGAGCAGGTACCAGAGGGTCTCGATGTACTTGTTGTCGTAGGTGATGTAGGGGTTGTCGAGATCCACCCAATAGCCCATCTGCCGTGTGAGTTCGGTCCACTCTTTGGTGTATTTCATCACCTCGCGGCGGCAGGCGGCGTTGTACTCGTCCACGGAAATCTTCTTCCCGATGTCCTCTTTGGTGATGCCGAGCAGTTTCTCCACGCCCAGTTCCACGGGCAGTCCGTGTGTGTCCCAGCCAGCCTTGCGGCGCACCTCGAAGCCCTGCATGGTCTTGAAGCGGCAGAAGGTGTCCTTGATGGTGCGTGCCAGCACGTGGTGTATGCCGGGCATGCCGTTGGCTGAGGGCGGTCCCTCGAAGAAGAGGAAGGGCTTGTGCCCCTTGCGGGTCTCTATGCTTTGGCGGAAGAGGTCTTCCCTGTCCCACTCGGCGAGCACGTTGCGGCTCACTTCGGGGAGGTTGAGTTGCTTGTATTCGTTGAAACGTTTCATGCTTCTGTTGTCAGGCTGTTATCTCACTTTGGTGAAGGCGAGTACTTTGTCGTTGAAAGCGTCCTCCTTCAGCAGGTCTTCTATCTTGAGGTGCATGCGCCAGTTCCAGAAGTGACGCGGATTGGCGGGCACGTTGATGCGCTCGGCGTGTGCGTCGGCTCGGCGCAGACGGCTGTCGATGGCGAGCCAGTCCTGCAACGGCAGTATAACCCACATGGCGGGGCTATAGACGTGCTGGTTGATGATGGCTTCGGCTATCTCGGGCGACATCTCCCGTGGAGCTTCGCCCCACCAGCCCATCTGCTCGTTGTAGAAACGCTGCGTCACCTCGCGGTCCTCCTCCCACCATGCGCGCAAGGGGTTCATGTCGTGCGTGCCGGTGGTGCAGACGCTCAGGTAAGGCGCGTCGGCGGGGTGTGCGAACTTCAGGTTCGGGTCTTTGGGCATGCGCTGTATCTCGAGCGAGAGGATCTGCAGCTCGTGCATCACGCTCGGCACACAGGCAGGCACCATGCCGAGGTCTTCGCCGCAGCAGAGCATGCCGGTGGAGTGTATGAGCGTGGGCAGCTTGCGCATAGCCGAGTCGCGCCAGAACTGTGTGTGACGGCGGAAGAAGTAGTCGTTGTAGATGTTCATGAGCACCTGCTTCTGGTCGTCATACAGCTCGTTGAAGGTGTGCGACTGGTACATGGAGATGCGCGGATGCAGCAGCTCGGGGTGCCTCTGGTCGCGCACAAACAGCACCTCGCAGTGCAGGTAGAGCAGTCCGTTCATGAGGTTGCGGCTCTTGTCGTCGTTGAGGTTGCGGCTCTCAAAGTAGTCCTGCACCTTGCGCTGGGTGTCGAACTCGTCCTTGAACCAATAGACGTAGCCGTCCCTCGTGTTCAGGAAACGCTCTTTCGCCTCCTCGGTGTCATAGCCGAACACGTCGCCGAGGAAGTTGCTGCGTATGTAAGGACGCGTCATGCGGTCCTCGTCAAGCTTCACGCCCATGTTCCACAGGTCCTGCAGGCTGTAAGGCATGGCGGGCGAGAAGTGTCCGCACAGCCCCCACACGTCGGTCTTGCGCATCTGCCAGATACGGAAGAAACCGAGGATATGGTCGATGCGGTATGCGTCGAAGTAGTCCTGCATCTTGGTGAAGCGGCGGCGCCACCAGCGGAAGCCGTCCTGCGCCATCACGTCCCAGTTGTAGGTGGGGAAGCCCCAGTTCTGTCCGCTGATGCTGAAGTCGTCAGGCGGTGCACCTGCGCTTGCGTCGAGGTTGAAGAGCTGCGGGTCGGTCTTCGCGTCCACCGAGTCGGGACTGATGCCGATGGGTATGTCGCCCTTCATAGCCACGCCCTGCGAGTGCGCGTAGTCCACAGCCTCCTGCAGCTGCTTGTCGGCGTGGAACTGCAGGTAGCAGTAGAAGTCCTGCGGCTCGCCGTCACGCTCCGAGAGGAACTTGGCATAGGGCTCAAGCCACTCGCGGTTGCGGGTGAAGAACCGCTTGTACTCCTCCGTCTGCGACAGAGCCTTGAAGTCGCGCTTGTAGAGGGCGCGGAACCAGGTCATCTTCTCGTCATAGACAGTCTGGTAGTCGGCGAAGTCCTTGGCGTTGAACTCCTGTTTCTTCGCCTCGTATTTCTTCTTCTGCGCCGGTGTCAGCTTGCCCATGGCGGGGATGTTGAGGTATATCGGGTGCAACGCGAACACGCTCACAGCGTTGTAGGGGTAGGAGTCGGTGTTGGTGTGGGTGAGCGTCGTATCGTTGATAGGCAGGGTCTGTATCATCTTCTGCCCTGTGCGCGCCGCCCAGTCAGCCATCAGCTTCAGGTCAAGGAACTCGCCGATGCCGAAGCCCTGCTCCGTGCGCAGCGAGAACACCGGCACCGCCACTCCCGCACCACGGAAACGCGGCTGCGTGCGGCGGAACGAGCGGTCGTTCTGCATGATGTGCATGCCCTTGCGCATGCCCCATATCTGGCGGTTCTCGCCCCACTCGAGGTCAGTCACCTGACCCGTCTTGAGGTCGTAGAGACAGTATTTGTACTCAATCACGCCGTCTTTCTTCACGTCAGCCGATGCGCGCCATACGGGGAAGTCCGTGTCGCTCATCACGAGTTTCTTTGTGGGGTTCCACTCGCCTAATTCGGGGATGTTGCCCATCACAGCCACGCCCTGCGTCGGCAGGATCTGCGGCAGGTCGATGCTGAAGCGGATGTTGCCCTCTTTCTTGCGGCGGCCGCCTTTCTTCGCCTCGGGACGGCGGAAGAGAGCCTTGCGGAAAGCGGTGGTGCGGAAGGGGCTGTCAGCGTCCTCCGCCTGCCAGAAGTCGCGCACCGTCAGCTCCTTGTCCTCGTGGCGCAGGGTGATGCGTCGCACGTCGCCCGCCTCGTAGATGTAGCCGCCGTCCACGCGGATGGCGTATTTGTAAGTCAGCTCCGTAAGAAAATCGCTTGCCTGTACAGTGGCTGTCCAGAAATCCGTCCCCTGGCACTGCAGTTGCAGCGGGGTTTGCTCGGTCCAACCCGAAATGCTCTCGCCTGTTTCTACAATGCATAGGCTTTGACCGAACACGGTACGGTAGTTAATTTGGAAAGTGATTGTCATAAGTCTGTCTGTTTTTTAGTTTATCAATGGGTTTATTATTAAACGGATTCATGCCCCCGCCCGGGCAAAACACGCCCAAAGTGCGGATGATGCAAAATCACCTACAAAGATAATACAAAAAGACGAAAAATCCAAATATTTCCGCCTCTTTTTTCTTTTTGCAACGTACAATTGCCATTTTGAAGTCCAAGAGCACAGAAAGCGTATGTTCATCAAGAAGAAAGAAAATCAGCCAACTGATGTTCAATGTCGGCAGGTGTGGATATAATTACAAATATGACTTCTTAAAAGGAATCATTTTGGTGTTCATA
>Ga0310690_10002437_pt1 | contig 30225 bp, 24 predicted proteins | sample AusTroGonzalo_MG_2_FD_207661 | JGI IMG/M metagenome (GOLD analysis project Ga0310690, IMG submission 207661) | Bovine rumen microbial communities from tropical cattle in Woodstock, Queensland, Australia - Gonzalo_04 (v2) (version 2) | ecosystem: Host-associated > Mammals > Digestive system >...
TTCTTTAGAAAGACCTACTTTTTGTAACTGAAGATGTAGATGTTTATTAGGCAGCTTGATGTCCATTGGCTTATCTTTTACCAACGGAGCCTCAAATACAAAGTCTTCAAGTTCTCCACCTGATACCTCTGCATAAAACATAAGACGTTGTATCACGGAAGGAAACGGAAAATACACTACCCTCGTTTCTCCGTTTTTAGGAGACTTCAAACCTTCTTTTCTGTTCCAGGAATGATTTACATAAAGACAGTCTGAACCTAAATCCATTTTACGCAAAGCAAGAATTTCACCTACCCTCATTCCTGTAAGCATTGCTACTAGGTTGACAAGTTTACATCTCTCATCTTCCCATTGTGTACTGAATAGTAACTCAGCAAGTTCTTTTGTTACAATAGAACGTTCTTCGCTCTTGCCATAAAAAGAAACAAGGCCTGCAGTAATATCGCGGTCTAACAATTCATCATTGTAAGCCCATTTCAAAGCAACGGAACCAGCACGATAAATCTTAAGTTTTCGACTCCAGCTTAAATCTAAGGTATCTACAAACAATATAAAATCTTTGAGTATCTTTCGCGTTATATCAGAAAGCAAAAATGAACTGTCAAAGAACTGTGACCAGTAATGGTCTATAATTCTCCGCGACTCATCAATATACATCAACCCTATGTGCTGTCCTGTTCTTTTCTTTTCCGACAGGTATGGTGATTTTTCTAAATCCCAGAAATCTAAAAGAAACTGCAGCAACGGTACGCTGTGCTCATTTACAGGCAGGGAATAACTTTTGATCACCCCTCTCCGCTTAAGGTTTTCCAAAAGTTTTACAGCATCCGTATCTGAAATCTCCGAGTGAACAACCGAAAGAGAATCCATCTTCTCCTGATTATACATAGACCAGGCCTTTGCAATAGCCTTTGATTTTACAGTTTCTTTTGTGCTTTTAGCTGGAAAGAAACGAACAGAAGATGTCTTGTCTGGATTCTTAAAGCGGACTTGAAAATAAGGTGAATCTTTTCGTTTGGAAAGGATAAAGGGTTCTTCGTTAGCCATATCTTACCTCGATTTGTGTTACACTTTTGCGTAACAGTTTTAATTTTTCCCTCGAAATATGGCTAAATATTTCCTTAAAAATCTCTAAATCCTTGTATTATAAAGAATTAGAGAGTGCCACAGGTTGGAATCGAACCAACGACATACGGATTTTCAGAAATCCAATCGGCGTGTTTTCTGCGGCTTGGAGTGGATTTTTAAGGGTTTTTACCCATATTTGAGTTAAGAATACCCCCAAAAGCACTTATCGTCAAGTCGTTATAAGGCTTCTAGGGGTGTTAAGGGTTGATATTTGCGTAACGTTTTGCGTAACAGTCTAAACAGCAGGCTGAGGCTGCATATATGAAACCAGGCGTTCGAAGTCTTGGGAAGTGAGAATCATTCTGGTTTCGTCTGGTGCAAGAAGCGGTATGCTTGGAAGTGTAATTGGGTAATCAATATCATCTAGAATACCTCTCATACTGTCTACAAAACTGCTCAGTTCGTACATTCCGTTTTCTTCCGTTATTACAGACGAGATTAACGGATTATCAAGGAATGTATCTACTAGACTACCCTTTCGTATCATATCTTTTGACATAGACAGGACGAAGGCTGTTTGTTTGTCTTTGCACTGCGGAATAAGTACGCCGTCAATAAAGCGGATAGTTCCGTCGATTATCTGTTTCTTTGAAACTTCCATACTATTCCTCCTTTATAAGTTTGAGCATTTCTTGTCGCTCTCTTTCGTGAGCTTCAAGTTCTGCCTTGTAGATTTCATCAGCACCAATCAGATGTTTCTTTATCAGAATACCTGCGTGCCGAAGTTCATCAGAAGCCATATCTTTGTAGGCTGTGTCGTCGGTTTCAAGGTAGGTCTGCCAGTATTTTCTTGCTCCGTCAATCTCTTCTTCAACGTCATCGTCGTAGACAGATTTTATTGCAAGAATAAGCTGGCCGATAAAAAGCGGTTTCATAAACTCTCTTGAGTACGGATCGTATCTTGAGAAGTCTATTTTACTGACAGCCTTCTTGAAATCTTTTTCCAGTTCCATAAGAGCGTCTTTCACAGGCTACCCCCTGCACTTTCCGTAAATCTTAAGTATCTGAAAATGTTTAACAAAATTAAAAAAATCCGTCATAGTTACACTCTCCTAAATTTCCTTCCAAACACATTGATAATTTGAAAGTGCAAAGGATCATCTAACATTTGACACCTGATAACAATTCTACTTGTTAATGGAGATAATCTTAGATAATTACCATTTCCATTAAGAAGGTTGCCTGTAAGAGTTCCATTGGTTATTTCAATTTGCGTTCCATCTGTTCCGTCGGGAATTGCGGTTGCGAGAAGAATGTCAACAACCTCACCGTTTGAAATTTCTGCGGTAGTTGGCAACGTTATAGTTGTAACACCAGCAGATACACTTATGCTGTCTGCTCTGAAACGAGGTATACAAGGGTTAATTATCATATTAAGCCTCTAAAAAAACGGGAGAGTGTTACCTCTCCCCAAATGTATCACACTTATACAAGTGGAGTTGTCACCTATTTAGGGAATATGTCTTTTAATCTTAAATAATCATCAACGGATATTTCTTTCCATTTGAAACCAAAACGATGACCATAACCACGTTCGCACACTCTGTGTATCTGAGTACTATGTCCAAAGTGATTGAAACTTATTTCTGCTTCACTTGCACTTTCATACACTGCAAGTATGTTGCCATCTTCGTCGAGTCTTGCAACAGGCTTACTTGACCCGTTTCGCAACTTACTATTTTTTCCTTGTAAGCCGTTTTTATAAGAATGATTAACATTCTCTTTCGGAGTAGCCCATTCAAGATTCTCAACTCGGTTATCAGTTTTGATTCCATTTATATGATTTACCTGTTCTTTTCTTTCTGGATTATCTATAAAAGCCAGTGCAACAATTCTATGAGCCATTGTTTGAAAGCGTTTTTTATCTTTTGATAAAGTAACCTTCAAATACCCATCTTTATCAAAATGTTGTTGAACAAGAACAGGTTTTCTGTGCATTTTCATCGGTTTTCCGTGAATAATGCTCATATAAGTTCTTCCAATGCATCTAATTAGACCTGTAGAACTTACCTCATATAAACCTTCATATCCTGGAACTTGTTTCCAAATATCCATTTCTTTTTAATCTCCTATTTCACTTAGTACGTTCACAGTACCCCGAGAAAAATCAAAGATTAAAAAGTCACGTCAAGCCATAATTGTCTCCAAAAAATAGGGGAAATTTTCCGCTAATTTCCGTAAATTCCCCCTAATATATATATCAATGCCGACTGGCAGAAATAGTCACATTTAAGGAAAGGTCAACGCATTAAGCGTGAATTAAATTGGTTAAGCAGCATAAACTGGATAACCGTAACCGCATCCACAGAATGGTGACGGCCCTGCATTATAGGTAAAGTTTGTCGGATAGCGAACCACATTCGACAATGCACTCTGAAGTTCGAGTTGATTTACTTTGCCCTGAAGAGCTTCAATTTTGTTATGCGAAATAGCATCCAAAATCTTCTGTGTCTGAGCAGTAGTTGTAGCGTTGATTGCTGCAGTGTTCATAGCAGCATCGAAGCGGTTCTGTGCAATACTTGCGTTGATACCAGCTCCTGTTTCTGCGATGAGCAACTTGTTAGAGCAGCAACATTCGTTCTGGTTGGCAATAGCCTGCTGAACAGAAGCATTAACTCCTGCAACGTCACGAGCAAGTTCGGAATACTTGTCTCCAAGATTTCCTACGATGTCGTGATAAACCTGATTTGTTGCCGCAACACTTTGAGCAGTACCGTTATTAACAGCACTTAAGATGTCGCGTGTCTGGGCCTGCAAGTTCTGGTTGTCAAAGCCGCGATTTACATCTGCCTGAATAGCATTTGCATTTCCGTTGCCGTTTCCGCCAAATCCAAATCCACCATTACCCATTAAGAGAGCGAAGATAAGGAAAGCCCAGATAAATCCGCCACCCATACAATCACCGCCACCAAACATCATTGGTGTTCCATTGTCACTAACAGTCATAAGCGTTCTCCTTTATTCAAGATATTTATACGGCTGACAGCCGTTTATTTGTAGGATTTCTACAAATAATCAAAGTTGGATGCCGAAACTACCTGCGAAACTTTTGAGGTCAATTCCCTGCTGTTTCGCAAGATTCATCGCGGTTTGTTTCATTTGTGATTCAGTTTTGCCAGAGGTCATTTCCATAGCTTTCTGGTAAGCCTGTGGATTCTCTTTCATCATCTGATTCATTCTGTTCTGCAACTGTTGGTTTAGGAAACGAGAGGGGTTGCTGAACGCCTGCATTGCTTGAAATGGATTTGTCATACTTGCCTCCAAGATATTTTTCTATATTTGTAAGTCTTGAGTTAATCTGTTCAATAGGGTCTTTGGGTACAGCCTGTTCTTCAATTGCATAACAGATAAACTGCGGCTTACCATCGTTGCCCATATTTTTCATATAAATTTTTCCAGAGCTTGTGTCCAAGAAAATGTTGGTTGCAAGAGGGTCTATCATAGCTGCTCTTGCTTCTTCTATTCCTGTTACGAAATAAGTCTTGATTTGCGGTTGCTGTGGTATCGGCGGAAACTGAGGTTGGTACATTGCGGCCTGTGCGTTACGAAGATAAAAGTCATTGACTGGATTAACATACGGTGTCATATCGTTTCTCCTTATGACTGTATATTAGCATTGTTGAGAAAATAAATGTTTTTGTTTTCTTATTGATATTTTATTTAATTATTGCACAAATCTTACATCTGATTTCATTAAGCTCGTTGCTGATCACCGAAGGACTGCAGCCTAACGTATCTGCAATAAACCCTATATTCATATCCTTGATATAGAAATACTCGAATACTCTTGTCTGTCGTTCCGACAGGATAATCTTCGAGAGTAAGTCGTTTACATCTGCTCTAGTAGCAGTTTTGAAATAATTATTGATTTCTTTAATACCCATAGTTTCCCCCTATCTTAACATTAAAGGAAAACCGATACGGAAGTAAGTTGAATTTGCTTGAATCGTAACTTGAAATAAAAAAGGGCTGTCCAACGGACAAGCCCAATATCTCTTCAAAGATGAATTTGATACTTTAAGTATATAACATAAACAGAAGTTTGCAAGGGTTATTTTTCTTCTTTTTCAAGGCTCTTTCTGAGACCTGATATTTCTTCCCTTGCTTCGTGTCTCTGTTTTTTAATGTCGTCGGGAATAGGAGTGCCTTCGTCTATGTAACGAAGAACATACCAATCTGTTTCTTTAAGATAGTAGTCAAGTTCTTCTAGCCTATCGCCTTTGCTTTTTTCCTTTGTGGGTTGAATTGGGTTTATTAAAATGGGGTTTCCGTTTTTATCACCTGTTATCCATTTGTTTTCCTCACTTGCCTGCTGTATTATTTTATCGTGTTCTTTCTCAGTCATTTCTATATAAGAATCAAAGGTCGTCTTAAATACGTCAAAACCATATTCGTTTGTGCCTTTTACTTTACCAAAATACCACATCTTATCCCCCTTAATATCCTATAGTAAACCAGTTTATTTTTGGCAATGTTGAGGTATTGCTACCATTTCTATTGTATGTAGTAACATAGAATGTTTGCACCCCTCGTGATGAATAATTTTCTCGTGTTTCATTACCACCACCACCTTTGTCAGAATAAGTAACAAACACTTTATATGAATCTTTACTTGTGTATGCAAGAGCCATTCCATTTCCACTGTTTATAGTAACATCCCAAGAATTACCTTTTGTAAGGTCAGACCCTTTACTTACTTCACCCCATTGTATTTTCAGTCCATCAGAATAAACTACATAACCCGAAGTTGTTAAATACCTTGCGTTTGTTATATAAGCCCAATGATTTCCTGTTTCTGTGGATGTTCCACCTATAGAAGATGTTTTTACAGGAATGTTACATTTTCTAAACCAACCATCTCCATTTCCTGTGAAAATCAAATAAGGATTTGTGTAATCTGCGATATTAACTGTTCCTGCCGAACAGTTATAGTATACTCCATATATATATCCATATGCATTTCTTCTTACAATTGTATTTGCTGTTGCGGAAGTATCAGAAGCATAACCATTAAGCTTTGATGAATCACTTGCTGTTGTTGCGGTTGTCGCTGTTCCATCATATACATTGTTTTCTGTTATTTGTGTTCCTGTTACAGAAGATGCTTGCGTATTCGGAAATGTAACATTTAAGTTTGATGTTCTTTCAGAAACGTCTCCTGTTGTTGCATAATTTATGACAGTATTGAACCTTTGCCAGTTTGCAGTAATTTGTCCATATAATCTGATTCTAAATTTGTTAGTATCAAAAACTTGATATGTTGCAACTAATGGAACTTTAGACTTAATACCTGTATTAATAAATGTAGAACTACCAACAGAGGCATTATTTCCTCTCACAAATACATAAAAATCAGATATTGTTATAGTTCCTACTGAATCTTTAACTACTCTTCCTGAGAAACTTACAGAATGATTTCCTGCTGATGCACCACCCTCTAATTGTGCCAACAAGAAGTAGCCACTTGCGTAACTACTAGAACTATAACAGGTGCTGAATAAAGGTAAGTTGCCACCATTTACTGTTGGTGCAGAGAAAATCTGTGTTGATGGGTTATATATAACATTTCCGTTATTTGAAACATAAACTCCAGTACCTGTAGTAGCAGTATTAGAATACCCTAAAAGTACAGAGTAATTATTATTTGTATTACCTGTTTGGCTACGAGTTATGTATGCAGAATTATTAGCATTACCTGTTCCGTCTGACTTAAATACTTTTGCGTTATTTACAGTTCCGCTTACGTGATGGATTACATAAAGTGTATCAGAATCAGAAGTCATAGGTGATACATAAAGCGTTCCGTATTTATAGTTGTCACCTCCTGTTCCTGTTCTATGTGGTACATACAAGAAGTTATACCAACCTGCTGGAATACCTTTGTCTGTGGCAGATGTGTTTATACTTCCTCCACAAATACCACCACCACCATTTGCACTAGACACTTCTGCAATCAAATCGGTGAAGTTTGTAGCAGATGCTCCTTTTGCTCCACCTAATCTTCCGTATACACCACTATCTGCACCGCCAACTCTTACGCTTGTTAAATCTGTCTGTCCTGTACCACCATTTGCCACAGGTAGTACACCACTTGCGTGTGATACATCTGCTGGAAAAGAAAGATTGGTGATAACTCTGTCGGTATCTTCTGCCCACAGTACAAATGATTTCTGTGTCGGGTCAATTGTTCTTGTTGCATCACCGAAGTAAGTGTATTTGTAATCAATTACATCTTCGATTAAATCATCAAGGTCGGAATCGCTGATTGAACTTGTAAACAAAAGCTCATCAGAAAGCACAGGAAGAACAAGGCTTGACTTTGTAATAGATGTACTTGGAATAGTAGTAGCGTTCTTGTTCTTGTCGAAGATTTTACCTTCAACGGAGTTAGAGCCGAACTTGAGACGGAACACGTGCCAATCATCTGATTCTTCTATCTTAAAACCAATCTGCTCTAACTTAGGACAAGACCTAAACATATTCCTGAAATTAATATTGTTCTTTATTGTAGAAATTGGAGTTTCGAACTTTTCTATTACTTTTAAACTAAAACAAAGATAAAATGTTTCGACTGCTCTTACTAATCCGTTTGGGATAATAGGCACTGATACTAAAGATGTACAGTGTTCAAATGTATTATTCAAACTGTAAGTTCCACTTGTTACACCTTTCAGAACAGGAGCTTCTGTTAATGATGTGCAGTATTCAAATGTTCTCCGAAATGAGATGACATCTTTAGGCAGTGTTACTGTTGTTAAACTTGTACAATAACTAAATGTTTGGTCAAGTGTTTTCCACCCCTCTTCTATTGTTATTTCTTCAAGACTTGAACACCCTTTGAAAACGTTAAAATATTCTTTTTTTCCATTGGTACTTGGGGCTATTTGCCTTGTTACTGTTTTCAAACTTCGACAATTTTCAAACATACCCCATACTCTTGCGATATTATCATAAGCGTTGTAATTACTGATTTCAGGGCTTACTACAAGTGTGTACCAACAAGCAAATCCATCAAAATATATATAGCCATTATAATCTTCTTCAACATATTCAGGTATCAAGGCTACTGTTGTTTTTGACAAATCTATAAATGGAACGTTTTCGTTATTGTAAAATTCTGTATTTAACGTTTGATAATCTGTATCAAGATTAAACGGTATTGGAGTGTCTATTGTACTGCCGTAGTTATCTGTGGAATCACCACCTTGTCTTGTTAGAAGTTCGTGCAAAGTCGGTGCTCCGTATACAGAAGGATTCCAATAAATTGTAGGATTTGGACAATTTACAAATGTGGTTGCGTAAGTACAGCCACTTGCTGGAGAGTTCAAATCAGGTGCATATACAAGAGAAGTACAGTTCTTAAAAGCATCTGTTGTGTCTACTCCTGTCGGGATTTTTACATAGTGACTTGTTGATAATGGCATTTTAAGTTCAACAAGAGAAGTACAATCTTGAAACATACGTGTCATATTTTGCAAAGCACTTGGAAAATTTACTCCTTCGTAATCAGTAGGCGAAAACGAAGTACACCCGTTAAACATATCAGATGTATCTCGTATGTTTTCTGGTATACTTGACGACAATCCTTTTAGTGCGGTACACCCCATAAACATTTCTCTACAAGATATTACACCTTGTGGGCCAGGGTACATAATAGGTGCTATTACAAGATTTACACAGTTCTTAAAAGCATCAATCCAATCACCACCGCTTTCTTCTTCATTCCACATTGTCGGTGACAAATCTACATACTTTGTTGTATGCGGTCTTATTGCATTTCCTAATGCAACATAAGTTAAATCTCCAGAACACTGAATTGTATATGCTGTACTAGGAGTATTATCTGCTTGCTGTTCCAACCAAGCACTTAATCCGCTAACTGTTCCTGCATAATCTACCATATTATCCTCCTAGTACCATATTCCTTTATTTACTTGAGATGATGATAAACCTAAATACTCCCCAACAGTTTTACCTGACTGTATGGTTGATGATTCTCGCATTACTTGATTGTTCGAAGCATACGAATCTTGTATATCGTTTATCGTTCCGTTTATGTTTATTCCTTTTCTGTTTGTTGTTGCTCCGTGAACAAGCATCTTTGACTTGCTTAAAACTACAACACTTCCTGTATAACTTGAAACACTTTTTGTGATTGTTCCTTCGTAACATCTTGTTGAATTATTCATATCCAACAAAGGCTTTATATCCAAAGTTATATTCTTCAAACCACCGTCAAAAGTCAGACCTTGTGGATTTGCATCACTCTCATCAAGAGTGTCGTTTTCCAAATGGTAAATATCTGCATTTTCAACAACAAAACCGTATTTTACCTGATTTGCTCCTGTGGCATTTGAAAGAATCAAGTTACCGTTTGAATCTATATTTACATTTGCAACATTGTTCCACACCCAGTTTGGAGTTTGTTCTGTTCCTTCATTCGTTTCTTTTTGTGCAATAATTCCTGTCGGAGTAAGAGCAAGTCGTTTGTGTGGGTCATCTGAATCATAGATGTATGTACCTTGTTTGAAACTTGTTCCATCTCCTTGAGATGTAAGTGTTATATTGCCTGCTTTTAGTTCAATTGCGTATTTGTCTTCTCCTAATGGTGTCACCTTAAAATACTCTTCTTCTCCACCAACCCTAAAAGCCCCTTTTTCAACGCCACCAGCAACACCACTATCTTCTGGACTCATTCTTGACAGAAACCAATAGTTTCCTCTGTTTGGATCGTACGCACCCATACCACCTTGAGAAATCATACCAAGGTTAGCAGAAATTGCAGACAACTTTTCAACGTACAATTCCTTATAGTGTTCGTGCGAGTGAACCAAATCTGAAATCGAAGTGCATAAAGCAGTTATCTCACGCTCTACCGTATTGCTCACGTTTCCACTTTCATTAGTAAGTTGCAATTCATATTTATAGATAGTCGGTACGAATACAGTCTTGGAAAGCAATTCTGTCCAAGATGTCGAATATATATAATACTTGTTTTCTTCAAAACCTGTTACAGTAACAGAGCTTACATAATGTATCAGGGTGTCAGCAGCAACTTCAACCCACTCTTCTTCAGTTCCATCATACAGATACCACTTACCGTTTTCTAAATCGGATGTTGTAGTTCCTGTGTAATACAACAATTCATTTGCAACTGCTGATTGTGGCTCTGTACTTGATTCAACAATAACTGGAACATCAATTGCTTCATACGAAAACTTACCGATAAACTGGTCACTTGAATCGAACAAGCGTGGTGTTTGACCAAGTAAAGGCAAAGTATGAGTAATCTTATTCGAATTGCTTTTGAAGAACAGACTGCTTGATGCTTTTCGGTAATTCAATTCGGTGTTGCTTGTACTTGAAGGTTGTGGACTTTCTTCAAACTCTGGCTCGTAATATTGTGAATCTTCTGTAATGCCTAAATAAGCATTAAAAGTCTGTCCGTTTACAACATCTAAGTTACCACGTCTTTTAATTCGTGCCATAAGCTGTGGTGTTCCGTAAATATCGCTTCCTGTGTAAATCGCTGTAAGAATAGCAGTTCTGTCTAACACTTCTGACTGAACAGACATCGTTGGTATCTTCCAAGTCTTGTATCCGCTTGTCGTAATTGAAGTGGCAGAACTTGTTGTTGTTCTGTCTGACAGTCCATCAATAGAACTTGTTGCAGTAATCGTCAATGTATACAACGCAAGGTCTGTGTCGCCTGTCTCAACGTGAGCACCTACTTCGGGATAACCATCTGTGCTTCTATCAAACACATAGAACATTTGCAGAGAATCGGTATTAACGCTTGTTCGCAGAACGTTGTTGTAGTAAAGGTTTACTGTGTATTTTACACCGCCATACAGTTCGCTTCCGTTACCGTCTGCCGATTTCCAAGCAATACTGATTCCGTCTTGTTCGGCATCTTTTGTAAGAAAATAGTTTGAAGCAATATACGGTGTCCAAGTTCCGTAGTTGATCGTCTCTGTTGCACTATTGAAAGTTACTCCTGTTATTTCCCTGTATTCTCCAGATTCGTTAAAAACTCTTAAATCGAATGTATACAAATCCAATCCTGGAGCGTCGCTTGTATGAACTTTTTCTGGATAACCGTCTACTCCGCGAACAAAATTATAACTTGCTTTTGTTGCAGATGTAGTAATTGTCTGTCTTGTGGTTCCATTGTATTTTACAGTCAGAACAAATGTATTATTTCCATAAAGCTGTCTTCCGCTTACACTTGTCGAAGGAGTATTCCAAATAAAGTCTATTCCGCCCTGAGTAGGAATCTTACTTATAAAACTTGGTACGGCAGGTTTCCAGGTTCCATAATTTGTATCGTTTACAGATTGAGCAGAACTTGTTGTAGAAGGAACGTCAAAAGTGGATACACTTGTTAATCGGAATTTGTAATTTGCAAGCGTGTGAGCAGCAGATGAGTCAACTTCTGGATAACCATCTATACTTCTGCTGAAATAATATTTCCAGTTATCTGCATCCACCCTTGCAGCAGTGGCCCAGTTGGTACCACCGTCGCGAGATATTTCAATTATTGTATATTTTACTTTACCTGGATTTGTCTGTGCCCAAGTAATGTTTATATAGTCTTTTGAAGCAATCGCACTAATAGCTGTTGGTGTTGCTGGTGGAGTCGTATCTTTAACAACCCCGATAGCACTATAAACAGTCTGCAACGTTTTGTTCAAATCAGCCTGTGTCTGAGGTACATCACTTACCGCAGCAGGGTCTACTGCAACTTTTGGCGGAGTAATGTAAGTCTGGAATGTCGGTAATGCTGCACCATAATTATAAAGCTGTTCATTATACGGTATAAGAGTTTCTGTAAAACAACCATTTGCTTCTGGCTTTATTTTGATAATCTTGTATGGTGCTGATATCCTGTCTACCATACCGAACATTACAATATCACCAGTCTGCATTTTGTATTTTTTATTAGTTGTAGGAGATGGATCATCATCTCCAATCGGCAGACCGTAAACACCGTTTACAGGTGCAAATAAAACAAGGTTTGTCTGTCCTGGCTGTAAAGTATAAGTTTTATTACCAACTGTAATTGTTGTCGGAGCAGAGAGTGCAATTGTAACAGCGTTTGAAGCTCCGTGATATCTGTTTTGTATAACTGTTACACCCTGAGTAGAAACTCCACCAGAGGTTTCTCCTGTGTACTCGTAAACCGCGTCACTTATAAATCCATATATCTTGTTGTCATCTTGTATTACTTCCTGTACACGACCTGACACGTCACCGATAAGAAGGTCTTCGCCCTGAACCAAAACAACATCACCAAGAGTATAAATAGCACCGCCTGGGCCAATCTTTCTTGTAAGTACCTCTTTATTAAGCACGCGGCACGCAAGAGTATACCTTGCAAGAGAGTGCATCTGGAACGGGTTTGTTACAAAATCAGCAGAGAACTGCTCAACAGTTCCGTGATGATTTTTAAGCGAGTTGCCGTCACTCCATACATAGAAAGAATTGTTTTCGTAACCGTCGTTTTCATCATTGAAGGTTATAAACAAACCTGCAGGAGGGTCTTCATAGTTGTATGCGTTAGAAGAAGTAATACAGTTCTCAGAAGCAATAGCACCTTTGGTGTAATCTACTGGGCCGTCAAACACAGGTTTGATTTTTCCTGTTTCGTCTACAACCCACGTAGCTCTACCACAGAAAGCAAGCCTTTGCAGCAAGTCTTCTATTTTAATTCCTGAATATAAATAACCGCTGGCTTCCATACGAAGCGGAACCAGATCACCGCTTTGATATGTTACTCCGTTGTATTTTGTAGTTCTTGTAAATGTACTTCCGTCTTTAAGTGAGAATGTCTTTTCCGCCCAGTCTGCGACAGCAAGAACATTAATATCTTCTTCTCCCATAGCTTCTGGGCCATTGTGTACTCCAAAGCAGGCAAGAAGGAATCCTGAAGAAGCCATCTGGCTGTAATTACCTTTATAATACGGTGCAGCCTGAGAAGCCACGTACCAGGCTGGACATTCATTGTGTGTAACAGGAGAATCAAAAACAATTCCTTTTATCAGTGTTCCAAAGTTAGAGCCAGCTTTCTCCCTGTACCAGTTATAGCCGTCGTGTCTGGCCTGTTCATATTCTGTCTTTGTTACTTCGCGTTCTGTCGCGTCATTTGTTCTGTTTGTTCTTGTATCTGTGTTTCCTACAAAGTAACCATAATATTTCGTTTCTTTATGAACACCTTCTGGTTTTATTTTCTTTGTATCAATATCCCAGAAAGGAGAAAAACTTGTTGCGATACAGCTTATCTTATCAAAGTTGTTCTGGATAAATCCAGAAGCGTCTGCCTTTGCTTTAACTGCAACAAGACACAGCTTATTCAAATCTGATTCTGAACAAATTGGAACTGGAGTAAGGTTGTTGTTCTTCTGCAGTTCTTCTTCATCAAAAATCTTTGTTACGACTGTGCTTACCTTTACCAAGTCTGAGTATGAATAAGGACTCTCACCTTCTTCACTATGTTCATCAGACAATTCATTCATATAGTTTGGAGAAACGCGGAGAACGCGGATTTCTACAACTCTTGCTGGATTGTCGTCAGAAATAATATCAAGACACTGTGCTTTTGTGAGGGTAACTTTTGCACTTACCCTCATTTCTGAAACACCATCTTCTCCAGACAAGGCTCCAAAGTTTTGTATAGTTCTAAGATTTGTAAAGAAAGTTCCGTAAATATCTTCTAATGTACCAACGCCAAAATCGTTTCCTTTGTGAGCAATTTTGTCTCCTAATGCGTTAAATGCTGTGAACTGCTGGTTATATGTTCCAAAGTTTACGGTATTCCAAGAGTCAAAGTCGCTGGCATCTGCTTTTGATTCAGCGTTATTGTCATTGTGAATACGCCACTGGATACACATCCATAAAGGTATTGAAGCATATCGGGTTTCTGATACTGATTCACTTGTGTAGTTATAAGAAGCAAAAAGACCTGAAGGAAAGTCAAGGTTAATTGTAAATTCCATTGGACAGGCATCAGTGAAAATAACCGTATTTGTTTTATATTTATTCGGGAACGAAACACCTTTGTAACTTACAGGCACATTATCCTGAAGTTCTTTATCTGCAATATAAAAGCTGTTGGCATCTATTTGCTGTTCTTTCATAACATATGGATATATGCTTCCATATCCAATTCCTGAACCAGAAACAGGTTGCTGCAAGATTTCAATTTCTACATCATTCTTTGACCAGAAATCTACTATATCTCCGTCATCTGCATACTGTGTTGAGTAACCTTTTAATAAACCTGCAAGCATTGGTTCATTACCAACGGTATGTTCATCACTAATGTGTGTTCTGTTATAAGCAAGCATATAGTCGCCAAGCTTAAAATCGGTTAAACACAAAGGTGCATATCCTACACATAAAACCTCTCTGATATAAGCGTCTGCACCACGTTCTCCAGAATATTCTGTATACGGATTTGCAATTACAAAAGGAGCTACTAAGTGCTTACCTATTACTGTAGGGAAGTTGTTACCTACAAGAGCCTGATTAGAACAGCCGCGAACATCTGGAAGTTGATTAGATTCTTTTCCGTTAAATCTGTTTCCAGCTTTTCCTTGTTGATGATCGTCAATATATTTTCCTATACTCCAACCAACAAGACCTCCTACAGTTGCACCTGCCAAGCCTGCTAAGCCAACTCCTAATGCTTCCCACCCCCAAACAGCAAAACCGACTCCACCAGTTATTAATCCTAAAAGTAATCCTACTCCCACTCCAATAATGAGACCACGTGTAGAATTTGAAGACAGGGAATCTCCGAGAGGTGTAAATATTACGTTTACAATGTCGTGTTCTTCTGGAATATAATCTTTATCAACACTTTGGCCGTTTACGACAATAATTACGCCCTCTGATTCATTGTCATCTTCCATCGGAGCAAAGAAGGTTTCTCCTGTCTGTGGGTCATAACATTCTACAAGTGTTGTTTTATATATTTCTTTATCAAGATGTTCTTCTACCTGTTCAAGGAGAGGTCTGGCTGTGTCGTAGATAAATTCTTCACTTTTGTCTTCGAATATATCATTAAAAACTTTTATTGTTGCCATTTGTAAAATTCTCCTTTTCTGTCATAATAGTTAAGGTTTAACACCTCAACTCCATAGCAGTCACAATGAACAAAATCATCGTTTTTCAAATACACTGCAATATGGTCAGCTCTCCCTTTCTTTTTGAAAACTATTATGTCTCCGAAAGAAGGGTTGTCTGTCTTTGTAAGACCAACAGCCTGTGTTGCAAGCTTAACATCTCTTACTTCAGACTTCTTTTCAAATATCGCATAAAGGTCAGGAACTTCGCGTCCTAACCTTTTTTCTACTTCTATTACAAGGCCGTAACAATCGTATCCGTCTGGCCCTCTGCCGTGCAGCTTGTACGGTTTACCAAGCAGATCATTTATATCTAATAACGTATCAATCTCCGTTTCCAGGAACTCTGTCCTGTGTTGCTATATCATATGGAACGTTTTGTATAAGATTCTTTCCAAAACTTAAATTAAACGTTGCTGTTGCTTTCGTGCTATTCGCCGTGTTCATTCTGAAAGGTTTTGAAGATATCTCCCTGTATTTATATATTACGTTCCCATTTTCTCTTGTTGCTTTCGCAAACATAGAAACTATTGTGGCTTCAGAAGGCAATGATATTGTCCTCAACATCTTTTTTACCCTTGAGTCTAAAGCAGAAATTGATATTGATGCTGTTCCAATTTTTTTCCCATCAAGTTCTGGAGGGCTATATGTAAAAGCACAAGGAAGATAAGTTTTGCTTTTATATACAACTCTGTTATCATCTGCAATTACCCTGAGATAAGAATCTTCCTGTCCGTAGGCAGTTTTTTCTTCCTGTGTCCAAATTATATCTGGATTATATATTTCCATAAGAACAGGCAGGTAGCCATCAATATGTTTTTGCCACAAATCGTTTATTGTGATTACATCTAACATTCTATGCCTCCACGTTAGGAATATGAGTTCCCTGGGCCTCTGTTAAACCAGAATAATTATTTATTGCTATGGTCATCTGATATCCAACGGTCTGTTCTGCATAATAAAGTCTTGCAGTCGATGTTCCGTCAAACACAAAACCTGTGACAGCCACTTGAGACCAGCTTGCACTTGAATTTGCTCTTGCATACACGGTAAACATAGATGAAACAGGAGCTGTGTCAGCGACTTCTGCAAATATGACATCTAGAAACGTTTGATGTGCTACAACATCATCAACAGAAGGGGTTGGAGTTGGAATTGTTATGGCACCTGTATAAACAGCCTCCCAGGTCATTGTTACGTCTACACACTCACCGCTTTTTACACCTTCTGTTGAAGATGTAATTCTGTAATATTCTGTATATTGAGTGTTATCGTGCGTATCTAAAACGGGAATACCGAGATTTGAAGAATATAAAATTTTAGGGAATTCAAAAGGAATTGAACCACACTTGTGACGATATTTGTACCACTCAGTAAAAAGTCGATATTCGGTCTTCCCTGTAGTGCCAACTGGATTTACCCAGTCAAAAGTCATCTTTACTTGATACTTTTCTGGAACATAAGGAGATTTCTGTACGCTTTGTTTATGTCCGCTTTCAAGTTCATCAATTCTTAAAGCTCCATCTCCAACAGAGATTGTGGTAGAATCGAGAATGATCTGATTTACGCCTACTGGCCAACCGATATAATTTTGTATTGCCATAGGTGCATAATAGAATGAATAAAACGCAAGGTTAAATTTGACAAGTTTTCAATATAAAGTATAATTATTGATATGAAAAAGAAAATTATATTAGTTATACTTTTATTTATTTCTGCCTCTTTGTTCTCTAAAGATTATTTTGGTATTTTTGGTTTTCAGAATTCTCTTCACGTTGAAACTGGACTAATTGAAGACAGTATTTCGGCCACTCTTATTTCCCCTTCTTCTGGGTTGTATTTTTCTGGAAATTATTTCAAAGAAAAGAATTATTTTGGATTAGGTTTTTCCAATACGCTTTCAGTAGTGTTGGTTCCTGATGAATTATATTACTCTAACAGATTTCTTATTGGCTACTCAACAAGGTTTTATAACGAAACAACAAAAGCAATAATAGCTTCTGGTATTATTCTTCAGCCAGAACTTGAGTTTGCAAAAAATGATTACAGTTCTTTCCATTTTTTAATTGGACTTGGGTTAGACTTTGAACTTGGGGCCAAACAGTTTGGTAGTGCCCTTAATGTAAGTGCATACCCACTCACGTTGCAAACTATTACTCATAATGGTGAGACAAGAACCCTTAATATTGAATATTACGGCCGCATATGCGTAGGTATAACTTTCGGAGCAAGTTATACCAATTTTTAACTCATTATAGCCTGTCTTCCACGCATCCTATATTCTCTTGAAGCAAAAGCATCATCGCTCTTAGAAGAAGCAATATATTGACCCGTAACCTCTTCGATAATCGTTAAGATATCAATAGAGCCATCTGCATTTTGAGTCTGTTCCTGACGTACCTTAGAATTAGTGTTGTTTATTACCTTGTTATTTATTATCGGCTGAACGGTAACATTTCCACCCATAAGCTGACTTGGGGTCTTCGTAGCAATAAGATAATCTTTTGGGTCTGTTGATATTACATCTCCATATGGTGTAATTACAGCATCGTTTACAGTCTTATAGTCAAACTGTTTGTTTATACCAAGAGCAGTTTTGTGTCTGAGGTTGTTTTCATAATAGAGGGCATCGCGTCTAGCCTGGTCAAGGAGGTCTGCAAGTTGGTCTTTAAGATTCTGAAGCTTTTCGGCTTCTTTATCATCATTTGATTTTTCTTGACCTTCTGATAAAGCACCACCAATACCTGATGCAAAACCACCTGCAGCCGCAAGAGCAAGACCACCAGTGATCAAGCCCCAGTTGTCATCAAGAGCACCGCGAGCAACAAGTTCAAAACCAGCCTTTGCCATAATAGGGCCGAGAGCAGAAAGAGCTTCAGCACCTAAATCTGCCATAGCGTCTGCTGTCTGCTCCGTCCACTCTTTGCCGTTTATAAGCTGTTCTCCCATCTTTTCAAATGGTGTTAAGAAAGCTTTCTGCTGCAACTGACCTACAAAATTTGCAGTTTCTTCACCCATTGATTTTATTACACCAAGAGTATCTTCCAGAGCTTCTTTCCAATAAATTGTCCGCTTCTCTGCTTCTTCCAACATATCAACAGTAGTTCCAAGTTCATTGGCTTTTTGTTGATACAAATCGTTCATTGTGTAATTTTTCGATACTCCTGTTAAATCACCTATGAGTTTATAAGTGGCATTATATCCGCCTTCGTCTGCCCAAGCGTTTGGAGAAAGCTGCTGAGCAGTACCATATCCAAACAGTTTCCGATATCTGTTTCTTGCGGCTTCATCACGAGTTGTTGTTAATGATTTTGCACGAAGGTTGTCTATATAACTTCCAGAGGTTCCGACACCAAGTTCTTCTGCTGAATTTCTTACTGCCTCAAGAACCGATATAATTATTTCCTGGGCCTGCTCATACTGACTTACATCAAATCCAAGTTCTCGCAAACTCTTTACATACTCAGAGTCGGCCATCAAACCTTTTGTAATTATATCGTTCTTGTTCAATCCTGATACAGAAGCGTATCTATCCTGTGTTTTGTAATATTCAAGTTCTTTGTCAAACAGATTGTTGAACTGGTCTGTAAGGTAATCCTGATTATCAAGCAAGAATCCAGATACTGCTGATTTATAACCAGTAGAAGAATCGTTAACTAGCTTGCTTAATTCGTTCGGCAGCACCTCTTTCAGCCACTTGCCAAGTTCTTCATTGTTTCTTTCTCTTGCTTTTGTTTCCGACAACTCCTGCTTGATCTGAGGAAGGTACATATCCACAACTTTGAATATATCATCTGAGATATAAAGATTTTCAAGAGCAACCTTATTACCTTCTTCGTCAACAAACTCTCCTTCTACAACGCGAACTGCAAGACCACCTTTTGTTTCCAGCGTATTTCCAAGAGCGTTTACAAGCTGTGTGTTTGCTTCTGTAGAATATTTTGCAAGAGTCTTTACTGAAACAAGCTTTTGTTTTTCAAGGTCTTGAGATTCCATTTCTGTGGCACCCTGAACAACAATGTTTTCCAAAACGGCTATTTCATCTTCAAGGCTTTGTCTGTAAGCACTGATTACTTCTGTTGAAGCAGAGAGCTGTGTTGCAAAATCTTTTAATGCTTCACTAGATTTTTTCCAGTCTACCTGATTTACATATCTTCCAGTTCCAGCAGTTCCTGGCAACTCCATTGCTCTTGTAGAAGGTTTTAATAATTGAGTTGCTGCCGTCACTCCGAGGGTAGACAAAGTTGCTTTCATTACATTCGCAACTGTCTTTCTGTTTGATACATCAGACAGATACAAATCAAGAGTTTCTTCTGGAGTTTTCATACCCTGAGTTGTCAAACCTGTGTTTGACGCAAGGATACGTTTCCACAAAGCAACAAAAGCATTTCCGTTATTCAAAGCACTTTCAACGTCTGTTGCCTGTCCACCCAGTCTTACCTGATATGCGTTTGAAGACTGAATTAAATAATTTTCAAGACTAGCAAGCAACTCTTTGGTTTCTTCAAAATATGCTTTATCCTTTATTGTCTGTAAAAGTTTTTGCATATCATAAAGGTTTGTACCAAATTTCTGCAGATATTCTTTATTATCTTTTATTTCACCAATTTTCTTTGCACTGTTTTTAAATTCTTTAAGAGCAGTCTGAACTGTAGGGTCTGAAGAAATTATATCTGCTGCAATTTCTGAGCTTATTTTTTCTACAGCATATGTGAACTGTTCATTCAAGAGTTTTCGGTCTGTTCCCATCTCACCAGTTGTTTTGCCTTCTACAATGTCGAGTTTACGAGCAGATAAAGCACCCCTTGCTGCATAATCCTGGAACGCGGTTCTTCCGAATTTTGTAAAATCAACATTGCCCATTGAATCAGAGTTTTTGGCGAGAATATTTAAGTCTTCTTGTGCAGCTTTTAATATTGCAAGTTTTTCTGCTTCTTTCTTTTCCTGATATTCTGCAGACTTTTCATACATAGAAGCGAGTTCGTTGAAAGAAGCGTTTAATGAAGTTGCAGCATCAGAGGCCTTGTTTGTTGTATCTGCAGATAACGACTGTGCGTTCAATATTTCTCTTTCTTTATAGAATCGCTTTTCTTTTTCAGTTACTACAGTCGCGTCATTTACAGCTTTTTTATATTCTTTTAATGCAGCAATGATATCGTCATAAGCGTATCTCATTGCCATATAATCTTCGTAAGCTTGCTCATCATAATTTTCAAAAGCTTCAGAAGGATTGGATTGGAAAAGAGCCTGTTCTCTTTCGAATCTCTCTGTTTCGTATTTAGCAATTAACGCATCTACTTTTTCTGTACTAATTTCGCCAAATCTTTCAGTAACTTCTGTAAGCTTGGCCATCTTTGCGTCGTAAGAATTTGCAAAGGCGTTTCTCTGAGTATCAATGTCATATATATTTCTCTGTCTTTCAAGTTCCTGGGTTAATACGGCAATAAGCTGCTGATCACCTGTAGACTTTGCATATTCGAGTTGTTTTTCAAGGGATTTGATTCTTACTTCGCTGCGTTCAATTGCTGCAACACTTTTTTCAATGTTTCTTGTGTTTATATTGTCTCTTATTGTCTGCCAGATATTTTCAACAGTATTTAACAACTGTTCTGCATATGAATCACCACCGTGTTCTGTACCAAGCTTTACACCCCATTCACCAACAGAACTCATAGCAAGCTGTTTAGCATCCTGCAAGTTCTGAAGCCTGGCCTTAAGTGTTTTTGCACCTTTTGATGTTGCTTCTTCAAAGATTCCATTTATACCTGTAAGGTCTTTGAATACCTTTTCAATAATATCTGATGTAACTTTACCGTCTGATATGAGTTTGCGGAGTTCCTGTTGTGATACACCAAGTTCTTTTGAAACTGCTTCAAAAATTGGAATACCTGCATATGCAAACTGACGCATATCAAGCATAGATGCTTTACCAATGGAAACGATCTGAGCGTAGTTGTTTGCAATACGCTTCATCTTTTCCATATTACCGCCAGCGGTGTCTCCGAGCATACGAAGAGTATCCATTAAGTCAGAAGCATAAACACCTGACTGTTTCAAAAGTACGGCAAGTTCTGATGTCTGTTGAACTCCAAACGGAGATTTTACGGCATACTGTGCAATCTGGTTGAACATTGAATCAGCCTGGGTTTGATTCGAGAATACAATTCCTAATTGAGTTTTAATTGATTCGATTTCAGCATATGCTTCAGTTGCAGCTTTTCCTAAATCTTTAATACCTGAAGCAAGATTTGTTATAGCGGCATTAACTCCTGATGCAGGGCCTTTTATAAAAGCTCCTGCTGTATTAAGTGCGTCTCCAAGAAGTCGTCCAAACACTCCTCCACTTCTCATCTGGTCTCCGACGTTCTGAAGAGTTTTTCCACTCTGATATCTCCAGTCGCGGTTCAACGCACCAGCCTGACCATTTCTGGCATTTATCAGTTTAGCCTCGGCGATTTTTGCTCTGTCTAAAAGGTAAGATGTTGAAGTTTTGTCTTCAACTTTCAAGGCTCTGATTGCCTCGCTTTTTGCTCTAAGGGTTTCTGTATCTGCTCTTTGTTTTCGAAGATTTCTTCTCTGATTAACATCTGCTGTTATCTCTTTTGTTTCATCGATTACAGCCTGGGCATACTCTTTAAATGCTTTTTCTGTTCCCGTATCAGATGTCATAAAACCAGTTGAGCCTTTAACTGATTTCTTAGCATTTCCTATGTCATAACTTGTACTAAAGTTATTTGTTTGTCTGCGTGCATTATTTGTTATTTGATTTACCTTACCTAAACCGTGTTCTACGGCGGTAAGATGAGTAAGTATGTCAGATAAGGTCGAATCAAAATTTTTTGCTAAATTATTTACTTTTGTTAATCCAGAGACCAGACTTTTTACGTCGGCCTCCATAACAGTTTTGGTTACTTCTACCTGCTCTGCCATACGTTACTCCTTCTCTTTCATTTCTGCTATGGTGTTACAAGCCCAAGCTTTCATTTTGAAGAGACACTTTTTGTCCTCTACGGTAAGAGGAACCTGATAGCACTCTACGTAATCGTTGACAGTTCTGAAAGTAAATACAATGTTACCCATCATATCAAACTCACAGCCCTGCCAAATTTGCATAAAGTGCCTGAATATCCAAGAGTATTCTGGAGGAATAGGAATGTCGCGGAGTTTTTTCCACTTTTCATCTCTTTCCCCCAAAGCATAAAATGCCTTTTCACCCTTCTTTCTGTCTTTTCCGCCACGAGTTTTAATAAACTCTTCGCGGATATCACAGTTTCTCACCCATTCAGTTTTGTCTGTTTTTTTACCGTTCTCGACAACTTTTTTTGTTACTGAGTGGGAATGATAAAGGAAGAAATAACGCTCAACAGCTTTTTTTAAGCGTTCTTCTCCCTTTTCATAAAATTTGCGGTATCTGTTACAAAGTCATAAACCGCAGTTGTAATAAGCGGAGCCTGCAAAAACAGTTTCTGAATCATTGGAATAGAATATTCAAGCGGCTTTCCGTTGTACTTAACTTCACTACCTTCTGCTGCACGAATCCCTTTTACAAATTCTGCAACGCGGTTTGCAAACAATTCTTTTTGCCTGCGTTCTTTTTCCACAGGGTCTTTAATTTCTTCTGACTCTGCCCTTGCTTTGAGATAACGTTCCCCACCAACAACGTTTTCATCTGTTCCTCTTCCTGTTACAAGAAGTTCGATACCGCAAGGCTTTCCTTTGATTTTTGGTTCAAACCAAACGCCTTCTTTCTCTCTTTCTTCTGTAAAAAAGTCTTCGAGGTCGATTGTTTTCATTGTTTGTTGTCTCCTAACAAAAAAAATAGTCAGTTGGACATACGCCCAACTGACTATATGTTAGCCTAGAAAAAATCCTAGATTAAAAACCTACGACGTTGTGTAAGTTGCTTCGTCGGCAGTACCAAGAAGTCTTGCGTCAGTAAGTGTCTTGTAAGGTGTGAGTACAACCTTGTATTCTGTTGCTGCATCAAGTGAAGACTTGGTGTAAGTTTCTGTTGCCTTAGCAACGTCAACCTTTTCAACCAAAGTGTCACCCTTATACAGTTCAACTTCAATACCAGTGATGTCTGAAACAGGGTCTGTCCAGGTTGCGGTAAGAGTTGTTCCAGAAGAAGTTGCTGTAGAAAGGCTTGAAACCGAGCCGAGAGCAACAGCAGATGTCTGGAATGTCTTTGTAACCTTTGTTGACTTGTTTCCGTTCTGATCAACCGCAATAAAGTCTACAACATAAGTAGAACCAGTTGTCAAGCCCGTTGCAGTATAAGCCTGTACGCCCTTCTCTTCGCTTCCAGAAACAACTGATTTTCCAGTTGTATCCTGTACGTCGATAAGAACGTGGTCGAAGTCTGCTGTGCTTGGGTCTGTCCAAGTGAACATAGCCTTCTTTGCCTTTACTGTGATAGCAACGTCGCTTACTGGGTCTGGAGGTGTTACTTCCTTTGCAGCAGTAGTCATCTTCTTTGTTTCGCCACTAAGTGTTACTTCGATTTCGCGGAGAACACCGTTAGTAGTTGTACTGAAAGCTGACTCATCAACGTGGATAAGGCCATCATCATCAACAGTAAATGTTGTGATAACCTGCTCAGCAACTACAGTACCTGTTTCTGTCTTGAGTGTATCCAAAACTTTAAGGTCTGTAACGTCAGCAGAAACAACAGCAACGTTTGGTCTGATAACAATTTCTCCTGGAGCTGTCCAAGTTGTGCTATCAGCAACAAACTCGATGTCGCGAACCTTTGGAAGAGCAATGCGGAAGATACGGAGAGCACGTTCACCGAATGAGCTGTAAGGCTCGCTCTGGTCGAATGTGTCTGCACCGCTTGCAGAAAGGTTCTGGTCTCCGATTTTTGTTTCAAAAATCTGGAACAAGTAGATGAAGTCTGGGTCTTTCTCTTTGTTCTGGAACTGGAAGATGATTTCGTTTGTTTCATCATCAATACCAGAGTTGTAGAGTTCGTCAGATTCTCCTTCTACAAGGTATGTGGTTAAATCGCCAGTTACGTCAAGAGAGAGAGGCTGTGTTGAAATAGCGTCCTTAACGAAGATAGCGAATTTCTTTTCAAGTCCGTTGTTCAATTCAAGAGTAAGGTTTGTGGCAAAGGTAATGTTCTTACCGTTAATCCACAGATCACCTTCGCGTGAAGTGAACTGGTCGGTGTCTGTTGATTTTACAGGAAGATTTTCGATGAAAGAGTTACCAGTAGTAACACCATCTACGAATCTGTCTGTATCTTCACCACCGAAATTGGCACGGGCAACGTCTTCTGTCATCAGCTTAGGGTTGTTGTTACCCATAAGACCGAACGAACCAGTTACGATTGCACCAATCTGCACCGAAAGTGAAAGTGTGTTGACAGCAATATGCTTGAACTCCTGGTACAAGTCTTCATTCTCTACACCACCGAATTTCTTCAGAAGTGAGTATTTGATATCCTTGGTACCACAAGTAAGTTCGTGTACAACAACACCAGCAGGAACCTTGAGCATACCGTCTTCGTGACCGCTTGCACCATCGTTAATCAAACGACGAGAACCGAAGTTCTTTTCGTGATTATAGGTATCTTCAGCAGGGTCAACGCAGCGTGTCAGGAAGAATCCTGGGTTGTATGCGTTGTGATCAAGGTTGATTGCTGAGTTTGTATCAGATTCCCAACGTTTCCATTCTCCTCTCAAAGCGGCTTCCAAAAGGTCGTCGAATGTAGTAGGAGAAAGCTCCAAGTCGTGTGAGCCTTCCGCAGAAGAGTTTCCGCGTCTAGGAGCAGACTTAGTACGTCCTTTACGCAGTTCGTTTGACTCGATTGTTTCTGTTGTACCAGAAACGCTGTTGCCTGTAGAACGTGAAAGAACTGGGAATTTATACAAACCGTCAACGGTTTTCAGCTTACCAAAATCGGCAGATTTCTTGTCAGTGACTTCTCTTATGTAGATTATGTCACTGTCAGCACCTGTCTTAAGGTTGTGCTGTATATTTTCCTTGTCAATCATAGTACGTCTCCTATTTTAATTTGCCAGGTTCGCATACCACGAAACTGATATTGGAACAGCGTAATAATCACCGTTGTCGATTGCAGACGTTTTACCGATTCCAGTAATGTGTACTCTGTCCTTTATAACGCCGCGTTTCATCACTTCTGCGATGGACTCGTAGGCATTATGTACATAATCTTCAACTCCGTACTGCGGAGTTATGGTTCGTATTGTTTTCAAAACACATACGTTTATCTGGAACACTCCAGCCCAAGTATTCATAGCCGTTCTACCAATTTCCGTCATATGTGGCAGACCAGGTAAGAAGTGTAATTCATACCAGCAGCCTGTCGATGGTCTGGTGAAGGCCTCAAATTCATAGTTAATATCTATAAAATTACCTTCAGCATCTTGATGAAACAGAGATTCTCTTCCACCCTGTCCATCGTCCATAGTAGCTGATTCGAGAAGTTCTATTAAAACATCATTTACATAATCCTGTATCATTAATACTTCTCCAAATATTCAACTATATCTTTGTACTTAAGTCTCTTTTTCTCTAAGAGACGTGCAAATTCCATAAGCTTTGTCCTGTTAGGAAGTCCGTGTTGGATTCTTCCATACTGAGAACGATAACGAGACGACAAAGGTGATATAACATTTGACTTTTTTATCGCCTCTAACTCAGCCATTGTGATGCGGAGCATACCAACAGGGGCCTGAATAGAGTGTTTGTTTTTAACACCGTGTTCCCTACGAACAGCCTCATTTTCTTCAGTAGCTCTACTTTTCCCTGCTGTAAGTCCATCATTAAGCCATCTTTTATTACCGTTTTCCAGAAGTTCAAAATGAGGGTTATCATTACCAACCTCGAATTTAGTTTCTGGAGTCGGATTAAACCTTTCTTTTATAATCTTCTTAATTTGATCTACAGAATATTTTTCGTTTACATTCCAGAACAGGTTTTTGTCTACAGTCTTCATTTGCCCTGCAGTAACTTTTATTTTTCCATCTGTAATGTACCAATCATTTTGACATATAATTGTATCTATTTTGTGATAAGTCGTTCTTGTAGTGCCGTCTTTGTGAATATGTGTAACCTGATATACTTCATCAATAGGAGTTCTAGCTACAACTCTCTGAAAAAATGTTGCTAAAATAGAAATCTGTCGGTCTACAGCAATCCTTTGCATCCTTGAAAGCGTTCCGAGAGCAACTTTTGCTGTTCTCATTTTTATAGCTTCGTAATATGCGTTGTCTTTTTTGAGTTCTTCACCTTTTTTTATTTTGTAATTTTTGGTAGGAGTTTTAATAGTGATTGATGCCATTATCTTGCCCTCCTAACCTGACAGGTGAAAAGAATTTTTGTAATATTGTCTGGACTTGTATCTCCAGAAGAAACAACATTAAACCTTTCGCCACCTATCTCTATTACATCTGTGTTTTCCACAGGCATAACATCAAACTGGCATAAAACTTTCGCGTCACCAGCTTTGATAATATTGGAGTTGCTGCCAATTGCTTCTGAATCATAATTAAGTTTTACGCCGATTCCTCTGTAAGTAACTGTTGATTTATTTACCTGATGATAAAGCCAGCAGTCCTGAACGTTTCCGAATTTTGTGAGAAGATTTCTTGCGAGTGCCTTCATTTTCAGATAGTTCATTTAGACTCCCCACAATGCTCTTGTACATACACTACCGTTGTTATCCCTGGTTTTATAAAGTCCTTTCAAAAGTTGATTAAGAACATCATAAATGCTTGTATAATTTACCTCTTCTGAAGATGAATTACTTCCGTTTCCGAAATATTCAACTTCAAGAGTGTCTACTTTCTGCCTCTTGATCGCTCCGTTCTCATCTTTTGTTGTAAAGAGAGTGTCGGAACCGCTTGAAGAGTTTAAGAAGGCTGCTTCAATACAGGCCTTCTTTAATTTGTCTGGTATTCCGCGTACCTCATAATTGTCGTCATCGTAAAGGTCTAATCGCGGAAATGCCATACTTTGTGACTGGCTACCTCTTCTACCCTTCCAGTTGTAAAAGTTGTCTACAAACTCTGTACCGCGGATAATAAAAATCTTCTGCATATCCTCGGTAAGTGAAAGCCAGTTCGTGTAACCTTTGCTTACGCAGTATTCAAGAGCGTAATCCAGGTCACAGTACGAATTGGCATTAGGAAGGCCTGTGCCGTCCTCAACCACAAAAGCAATATCTGGGATATTCTGAGGAACTTCCTCTGTAGCAACTTCTTCTGTTACCTGAGTAACAGTTTCTTCAGTTTGAGAAGTTGTTTGTGTTGTTGATGTGTTTCCACCTAACGGCATAGGCTACTCCTTATTTCTTTGCTTTCTTCTCGTCTGCTTTTTCAAACATAGGGAAGTCAGCCTTTTCTTCTTTCACTGGCTCAACCTTCGGTTCGTCAGCTTTTGGTGTTACCTTTGGCTCTTCAACCTTTACAGGTTTCCCATCAGCTTTTTTCCAGCCTCTTGCAATAGCCTCAGCTACGGCTTCTTCTGGAATCATTGCCTCAGTATTTCCACCAGGAACTTCTGGTGCATCACGCAGCATTTTTACAAGTGCCATATGCGTCTCCTTTATAGATAAACCTCCCCCTCAAACGAGAGAGAGGTTTGTTACTCTTAGCCGAGCAATGTGGCAATCCAAGCTGGGTTAACAGCCTTAACACCCCATACAGCAGATACCTGATACTGTACAACACGCTGACCTTTTACAAGAGCTACTTCGAAAGTAATTCCTGAATAAGGGTCTGTTACGAGTTCGCGAGTCATCATATCGCCTTCTTCTGGAGCCTTTGGAGGACGAATTGCAAGAGCAATTGCTGACTTGTGGAGAGCAATTGATGGTGTGTAATCGTTTCCGATTGTCATTGCAACGTCGTTTGCAAGTGTCTGGCGGAGACCAGGTTCACCGATTGTTACCAAAGTTGTGGTGCCATCAGCAGATACAACGTACTTGTTAGAGTCACCAGCGAAAGTAACAACATCACCAGCAAGAATTGTTCCCGAACCTGTGTCAAGAGCAATTGATGTAGCACCCTTGGCGAGTGTTGAACCGAGGTTTGTTGCATAGCTTGTACCAGTACCCTTTGTGTGTGTTTCAAGCTGAGCACTTGAACGTACATTGAAGCCGTAAACTGGCATAATGATACCCTGACGGAGCATCTGTTCAGAACCAGCTTCGTTTACTTTGATAAGGTTTGTCTGGTTTGTAAGGAGGCTTGTTTCAGCTGGAGAAGAGAGAACGATAGAACGTCCTGTTGCAGGAGCCTTGTTCATATCGAGGATTCCCTTCATATTAGCCATATCAGCCATACTTGAAGCACTTGCGAAAGGAGCAGTACCAGCAGTACCGTAAGCACGAGAAGAAGCTTTGATTGCTTCATCTGCAACGCTCTTTTCGATTGCGTCACGAATCTGACCGAAAGCGTCAGCGAACTGCTGTGCGAGGACTGTACCCCAAGCACCAGAGTTCATCATAGACTTCTGGTCTTCTCCGTTCCAGTCGATAGGAACTGTCTTTGAATACTGAAGCTCCATATTGATAGAATCAACATCAGAGTTAGCAGCATTTGGGAAAGCAAATCCAACTGGAGTGTCAATCATAGCACCTGCTTTTCCGATAGGTACTTTGATAACGTCACCTTTTGCAGCAACTTCTGCTGAGGTGTTTGTATTTACGGCTTTGAGGAAACCGAATGGCAGATAGCCAGTTTCTCTCAAACCAAGCATAATGTCTTTACGACAAGAATTCAAATTCTGATTAGAAGCCATAGTTGTTTTCTCCTAAGTATTTATTTCAGGCTTATATAATCTCACCGCCCTCGATACTGAAGTTCATTTGTTCAGTTGGTGACAGTGCATCATATTCAGCCCGTGTTAATTTCTTGCCAGTACCAGATGTAGAAGTAGAGCCGTCTGCTCCTCCACCGCTTAATCCAGACTTAAGCAAGTTTTTACCAACTTCTGTGTCCAGGAACTTGTTAAGTGCCTGACGCATATCCAATGATTCGTTATTTACAAGAGTTTCGCTTCCATCTGGCATTTTCAAACGACGGAAATTTTCTCCGTGTTTACCAGTGATAAACGCCTGGGCCATTTCACGACCACCGCCAAGCCATTGTTTGTCTGCGGCTGCTTTGTTGAACTCTGCAAGTACATCTCTTTCGAGAACACCTGATTCCAGCACTTTGATTCGCTCATCTTTTTCAGAAATCTGCTTATTCAGCTCTGAAAGGCTCTTTGTGTACCTTTCTTCAATTTCTTTCCTTGAGTTTTCAAAGGCTTTCTTAAGTTCTTCTGGCTGATTATCAGCCAACTGCTGTTCCAGAGTTTTCATCTTTGATTCGTTTTCAGTAAAGGTTGTCTGAAGAGTGTTCAACTTATTAGAAAGAATATCTTTCTCTTCTTTCATCTTTGCTGTATTGATCTTCAAGCCTTTCACTTCATCGTTGTGAAAACCTATTACAGCTTCCTTAAACGCTGCAAACTTTTCTTCATCAAATCCTTCTGGTTTGAATGAATCCAACTTGTTACTAAATTCAGCTAAACGCTGTTCATCTGTGTTTGGTGTGTCACCCATAATTTGCTCCTGCAAATAAATAATTGAACCACCTCGTCTGAGGGGAAGACAGTCTGCCTTCTAATGTTCTTATGGCAAATATAGGACTAATAAAAGTTGAGATTAAAATAACGGAAAGTGTTACCAATCGGTTTGTAACCGTTTTTACTGTTACTTGAGGTCTTTAAGAGGTGTTATTTTGCCGTTGTTTATAAATTGCTTGATTTTCATACCCTGTTCATACAGCTCAAAACGTTTTTTACCAAGAATTTCGTATTTCTTATCCTTTGGTTGTCTTTCAAACCATTGAGAATACGACTCTTTTACCTCGTCTTCCTCTGTTTCTTCTGGTAATGGAATAAGAGAGCATCTACAACGATCGTGTAAAGGATAAATCGGTACTTTTGAAAT
>Ga0310690_10002438_pt1 | contig 30224 bp, 25 predicted proteins | sample AusTroGonzalo_MG_2_FD_207661 | JGI IMG/M metagenome (GOLD analysis project Ga0310690, IMG submission 207661) | Bovine rumen microbial communities from tropical cattle in Woodstock, Queensland, Australia - Gonzalo_04 (v2) (version 2) | ecosystem: Host-associated > Mammals > Digestive system >...
GAAGTACCCTCAAAATTACTTCGGCCATGAAGCTGGTGTCCAGCGCCAAGCTGCGGAAGGCCCAGAATGCCATCGAAGCCATGCGCCCGTACCAGGAGCAGCTGCAAGGCATCCTGGCGTCCCTGGAGGATGGCGAGCACGTCGGCTCGTCCTTAAAATCGGCTCAAAACGAGGATGAGAAGGCCCAAAAGGGGCTCTCGTCCTTAAATCGGGGCAAAAATAAGGATGAGAAGATAAGCATCGTGGCAATAGCGTCCAACTCTTCGCTTTGCGGCGGGTTCAACGCCAACGCCATTGCCAAGGTGCGCTCCATCCGTCGGCGCGGGGATACCGTGTACGCGATTGGCCGCAAGATGGCCGATGCCATGCGCAAGGACGGCTTCACCTCGCCGGAGGACTTATCGGCCCTTGCGGAACATCCTGCCTACGGCCCTGCCGCCGCACTGGTGGAAAAACTGGTGGAGGACGTGGAGGCCGGCCGCACAGGCGCCGTGGTGCTGGTGTACAACCACTTTGTGTCCACCGCCCGCCAGGAGCCGGTGGTGGAGGTGCTCGTGCAGGGGCAGGAGATTTCTCCGCTCGCTTCGCTCGGTCGAAATGACAATGAAAAAGGTCGAAAAGACAAAGAAGCGGGGCGAAAGGACAAGGGCGCGGGATCTGTCATTTCGAGCGAAGCCGAGAAATCTCTTATTGTGGAGCCTTCCCGGGCTGCGCTGCTGGAAGCGCTCGTTCCCAAAACCAGAAAACTTAAACTGTACGCTGCCCTCCTGGACAGCGCCGCCGCTGAACACGCCGCCCGCACCGTGGCGATGCAAACCGCCACCGACAACGCGGAGAATCTCCTGGCAGAACTCACCCTTCAGTACAACAAGGGCCGCCAGCAAAAGATTACCTCCGAGATATTGGACCTGGCGGGCGGACAGGCAGAAAACTAACCACACACTATGAATATTGTAGAAAACGTCATCAAGCCGCTGGGGACCTTCAAGTTTTGGTCGGAACTGATCATCATGACGGTCGCGATGTTTATCGCTGCGGCTTCCGTGTATTATTTCCTCATGCCCAGCAACCTGGTCGTGGGCTCCATCACGGGTCTTTCCATGGTTATCTCCAGCCTCTTTACCGCCATGGGTATTCCGGTAAAGGTGTCGCTGGTGGTCACCGTCATCAATGCCATCCTGCTGGTGCTGGCCTGGCTGCTTATCGGCGCAGAATTTGGGGCCAAAACAGTCTATACGGCCCTGATCCTGGGCCCTTTCATCGAGGCTTGGGAAAAGATTCTGCCGTACCAGAAACTGCTGGAACCCGGCCAGACTTCCGTGATGGGGGACCCCTGGTTCGACCTTCTGTGCTTCGTGCTCATCCTCAGCGCCTCGCAAACCATCCTGTTCCACATCAATGCCTCGACGGGCGGGCTGGACATCCTGGCCAAGATCGTGAACAAATACCTGCACTTCGACATCGGCACGTCCGTGTCGGTGGCCGGTGCGCTCATCTGCTGCTCGGCTTTCGCCGTGAACCCTTTCCGGCTGGTGGTCATCGGCCTTATCGGCACGTGGATCAATGGCCTGGCGCTGGATTATTTTACCGCCGGCCTCAACCGTCGCAAGCGTGTGTGCATTATCTCGTCCCGGCACGAGGAAATTCGTAAGTACATCATTGACGAATTGCAGCGCGGATGCTCCCTGTATGAGGTTACGGGTGGCTACAACGGGAAAAAGAATGTGGAAATCCAGGCCCTGCTCACCCAGAACGAATTTGCCGATCTGATGAACTACCTGAAGCAAAATGATATCCACGGATTCATCACTGCAGGTAACGTAAGTGAGATTTACGGCGACTGGAACGCAAAAAAGAAGAAAAAAAAGTAAAAATTTTATCCGTGCGATAAGTTTTGGCACGGTATTGGAAATAAGGGGTATCAGACATAAATATTGATACCTTACCATAATCCCGCAGCCAATTGTGAAATTCGCTTGCGGGAATTTCTTTTTGTTGTACCTTTGCAAGCAGTATGATAAAAGCAATCATTTTCGATATCGGCGGCGTCCTGATTAATCTGGATATGGACGGCTGCATCCGTGCCTTCCGGGAGAACCTCGGGTTCGACCGCATTACGGAACTGCTGGACCCGTACCATCAGAAAGGCATTTACGGGGATATGGAGGGCGGCATTATCAGTGCCGATACCTTCCGCGCGGAGGTGCTGAAGGACTCCCGGCCCGGCAGCAAGCCGGAAGACGTGGACCGTTCCATGTACGCGCTGCTCGCCGGCATGGAGGCCGATACCGTGGAAACGGTGAAGTCCCTGGCCAGCCGCTACCCGCTTTATCTGCTCTCCAACAACAACCCCATCTCCATGAGCCATATCCTGCGCATGTTCCGGGACTATGGCATCGACCCGGATACCACTTTCTGCGAGCAGTTTATCTCCTGCGAGATGAAGTTGCTCAAGCCATCGGCCCAAATTTACCTGGAGGCCGTGAAACGGGTGGGGCTACCCGCCGGGGAAATTCTTTTTATTGACGATAACGATACCAACGTGCAGGCGGCCCGCGCTGTGGGTATGCAGGCCCGGGTGTATGTGGCCGGCACCAAGCTATCGGCCCTCTTAAGTGATTTATAATGTCCCTTTACTCCTTCTTCCGCATTAGCAAGCCTCGGGCCCAAAAGGTGCCGGAAGGGGAGGTGAATGCCGTGTACACGCGTTTGCGCCGCCGGACTTTCTGGGGTGTGACGCTGGTCTATACGCTTTATTATATCTGCCGGGGCACGCTCAGCGTGGTGAAGCAGCCGCTCATCGACGGTGGGTTGCTCACCGCGGGGCAGTTGGGCATTATCGGCTCGGCCTTTCTTTTTGTCTATGCGGCCGGCAAGTTCCTGAACGGCTTCATTGCCGATTATTGCAACATCCGGCGCTTCATGGCGGCGGGCATCGGGATATCGGCCCTGGTGAACCTGTTGCTGGGGGTGCTGGGCTTGCTGCATGGCACGCTGGCGGTGGGGTCGGTGACGGTCCTGCTGCTGTTTGTGGTGCTGTGGGGCATGAACGGCTGGGCACAGAGCATGGGCTCGCCGCCCGGAACCATCAGCCTGTCGCGCTGGTTCCCGCTGTCGCGGCGCGGTACCATGTACAGCATTTTCAGTTCCACGCCGCAGCTGGGCAAGGCCCTGTCCATGATTATGACGGGCTTTATCGTGGCGGCGGCCGGCTGGCAGTGGGGCTTCCTGGCGGCGGCCGTGGCCGGAGTGCTGGGGTTTATCGTCTCGCTTGTTTTTATTTCCGATACACCTGAGAGTGAGGGGCTTCCTTCCGTGCAGGAACTTTCCGGGGAGGAGGTCAGGGCCATGGATAAAAAGCCTACCAAGGAGTTGCAGAAGTGGGTGTTCAGGCATCCGGGTATTTGGGTGATAGCTATCTCCACGGCGTTTCTGTACATTACCCAGCAGGCCGTGAGCGACTGGGGCGTGTTGTTCCTGCAAAAGCAGAAGGCTTTTTCGCTCACCAGCGCTGCACAGGTGATAGGCTACGCTGAGATTTTTGGTGTTATCGGCAATGTGGCCGCCGGCTGGCTGTCGGACGTGCTGTTCCGGGGCAACCGGGTGCGTCCGGTGATGATTTCCGGCGTGATGGCCATCCTTTCCCTGGCCGGGTTCCTCTTCCTGGACGGCGGCTTTGTGTGGAATATTGTTTTTGTGGCTGTGTTCAGTTGCGCCTTCAGCGTAGTGTTCTGCATCGTGGCGGGCCTTATGGCGCTGGACTTTGTGCCCCGTAAGGCTACGGGTGCCGCCTTGGGTATCGTGGGGGTGTTCAGCTATGCCGCATCGGGCCTGCAGTCTGTGGCCAGCGGTTTCCTGATCGACGGGTATGCTTCCGATGGGGTGTACGATTTTGGCCCCGTATCTATTTTCTGGCTGGTGGCCTGCCTGCTAGCCTTTGTTCTACCCGTTCTGGGGTGGAAATACCTGCGTCATTAGGCGGGGATAGCGCGCGGTGAGAAAGAGGCTGCGGATGGCCAGGTGCATAAAGTAAGCGGCCATGAGCAGGTGCAGCAGCATCTCCGGGCTATTCGGGACGAATAATTTTCCTATAAACCATACGACGAAAAAGCCCACGGCGCACAGCAGGACGCTGTTGCGGAGGTCTTGGGAGGCGGTGGCGCCGATGTAGATGCCGTCCCAGGTGAAGGCTGGGCAGCCGATAAGGGGCATCAGGAGCAGCCAGGGGATGTATGCACGGCCGGCTTCCACCACGCTCAGGTCGGAGGTCATCAGTTGGAGAAGGGGAGTGCCGCCCAGGCCGTACAGCAGCATGAAGGCGCCGGCCAGGCCGAAGCCCCACGCGAAGGTGCCGCGGACGGTGGAGCGCACCCCGTCTTCTGAACGCTCACCCACGAATCGACCCGTAAGTGCCTCTCCCGCATAGGCAAAACCGTCCGTGAAGTAACTGAACAGCATCAGGAGTTTCATCAGGATGCTGCTCACGGCCAGCATGTTGTCTCCCAGCCCGGCGCCAATCACGGTGAAACCAATGTACACGGCAATCATCCCCACAGAGCGGAGGAACAGGTCCCGGTTGAGGGTGAAGAAGGAGGCCGCCTCGGTGGGTTGGGCCTTGTTCGGGGCGGGTTGGGCCTGGTTTGGGGTTGGTTGGGCCGGGTTGGGGGTGTGCTGGGCCTGGTTTGTGCCGGGTTGGGCGGAATTGGGGTGGTTGCTAACTTGTTGAGTATCAGCGTTTTGTTGAAAATCCTCGTTCAATTTTGCGACGAGGATTTTCAGCAAGTGGCTGATTGACAGATACTTACGAGCCACCCATAAAGCGAGGAGAAGGCCGGTCCACTGGGCGATGAACGTGCCCCAGGCCACGCCGGCGAAGCCCAGGGTGGGGAGGAGGGTGATGCCCGCGCCCGAAGTGGAGGTGCCCAGGGCGGAGGCCCCGATGTGGAGGCCGAAGCCCAGGCCCAGGGAGAGGAGGATGTTCACCAGGTTCACCCACAGGTCCACCAGCATGGGGCGGAGGGTATCTTGCAGGCCGATAAACCAGCCCTTGAGCGCGAAGAGCGAGAGCGTGGCGGGGGCGGCCCAGATGCGGATGTAGAAGTAGCGGGTGGCCAGTTCGCGCACCTCCGGGGTACAGTCCACGACCAGGAAGGCGCCTTGCACCACCACCCACTGGAGGGCGATGAGCGCCAGGCCGGAGAGCAGCGCAATCCGCAGCGCCCGCGCCAGGATGCGCTCGATGGCGGAAGATGCCCGGTCGGGGCCGGGCATGACGTCATTCCCGTCATGGCCGACCTGATCGGCCATCTCTTGTTGCCGGGCAACCTTCTGCCGGCCATAAGCCTGGGCGGTGAGGCCGCCTGTGCCGGCGCGGAGGAAGGCGAAGTTCCAGTACAGCAGATCGAAGAGCATGGTCCCCACGGAGATGCCCCCGATGAGGGCCGCTCCGGCGAAGCCTTCCATCGACCCTAAATGCCCCGCCACGGCCATGTCCACCATCCCTACCAGGGGAACGGTGATGTTGGCCAGGATGCTGGGAACCGCCAGGCGCAGTATTTCCCTATTTAATTTCATTTGTCATACCGAGGCCGAAGGCCGAGCGTATCTCCTATCGGAATTTTTTATCCTCTTCCAGCATCCCCAGATAGGAATTGTACCGCTCCGGGGATATGATGCCCGCATCGACAGCCGCCTTGACGGCGCAGCCGGGCTCATGGGTATGGGTGCAAGGGGTGAAACGGCAATCGGCCGAGGCCTTGAGCATCTCCGGGAAGTACTTGGCAATCTCTTCCTTTTCCACGTCCACCAGGCCGAAGCCGCGGATGCCGGGGGAGTCGATCACATACCCGCCGGAAGCCAGGGGATACATCTCGTAAAGGGAAGTGGTGTGCTTGCCCTGCAGGTGCGCGGCCGAAATCATCCCAATCTTCGGATCCAGAGTAGGGTCCAGGGCTTTAATAAGGGACGATTTTCCCACACCGGATTCGCCGGAGAACAGGTTCACATGGTCCCGGCAAGCCTCCCGGATTTCCTCGATGCCTTCGCCGGTTTTGACGGAAGTTTCAATCACCGGGTAGCCGGCGCTCTCATAGATAGCTTTAAAATGGTCGATCTCTTCCTCCGCAGGCTCCCGGTACAGGTCCGTTTTGGACAGGACGATGGTAGCAGGAATGCCGTACAGTTCGCAAGTGACCAGGATACGGTCCAGGAAAGGCAGCTTCACTTCCGGGAAGTACAACGATACCACCAGATACGCCCGATCCACGTTGGCGGCGATGATGTGCGCCTGGCGGGAAAGGTTGGTGGAGCGGCGGATGACATAGTTCCGACGGGGAAGAATCTCCGTAATGACGGCCGGGTCTGTCATACCGAGCGACCCTCTTGTCATCCCGAGCGGCTCTCTTGTCATCCCGAGCGGCTCTCTTGTCATACCGAGCGAAGCGAGCGTATCTCCTGCATACTCGTACCGGACCCTGTCTCCCACGGCGATGGGGTTGGTGACCACGCTGGCCTTGAGCCGCACCTTGCCCCGCAGCACGGCCGGGAACACCTCCCACGCCGGCAACTCGGACAGCAAATAATGGCTGCCCGCATTTTTTACCACCGTTGCTTCACCTGTTTTCATCGCACAAATTTAGCGAAAATTGCCGCGATTGCAAAAATTCGGCCCTACAGGGCACTTTGCCTGCCGACGCGGCAACAATTTCCGGAAAAAGGGGCGTTTCCCTTGCCGCGTCGGCCGTGAAATCGGCCTCTCAGGGCCTTCTGCGTGCAATCGCGGCAATGTAAAAACCGAGGGGATAGAGGGAGTGCACCTTACGGCGAGAGCCTATGCTCAAAAAAAGAAAACAGGCATCCATTTAGGGCTGGATGTCTGCTTTAAAAATCCCACCAAATCCTTCAAATGCTGCTGCAAATATACGGAAAGATTTGATACTTGCAAAATAATACGAGACGCGGGGCAAAAATGTAAACTTTGCAAAAAGATTACGCAATGAAAACAGACAAGCGGAAACTGGGCGCATTCGCGCGCGCCTTATCGGGTAAAATGTATTTGGAGGGTCGATACGCAACGGCCCGGCATTATGTTTCATCGGTGGCAAGGCTGCTGCAGTACCTGGGGGTACAGGAGATCCCTCTTCAAAGACTGAATACAGCCACCATTGAAGGCTTCAACGCCCACCTCCGGGCAAAGGGGCTCAGGCCCAACACCGTTTCCTTCTACAACCGGAACCTCCGGGCGCTGCTGAACCGGGCAAAACCGGGCTGGGGGACGGCGCTATTTGCCAAATGCTTTACAGGGAACGACAGCACCCTTAAACGCGCCATTCCGGTGGAAGCGTTGCGCTCCCTCCGGAACCAGACCAAACTGAAGGCAGGGGAGTGCCTGGCCCGGGACCTGTTCCTGTTCAGCTTTTACGCCTGCGGCATCCCCTTCGTGGACCTGGTTTATCTGAAGAAAGAAAACCTTAAGGACGGACACCTTATCTATACGCGAAGAAAAACCGGCCGGCAAATCATTGTAAAGGTGACGCCGGCCATGCAGGAAATCCTGGCCCGATACGCTCCGCAAAGCCGCGGTTATCTGTTCCCTTTTCTGGACGATAAGCTCTCCGCGCTGCAGAATTATGGCCGATATTGCTCTGCCCTCACGCAGTACAACCGGCGCCTGAAGAGGCTGAGTTTGTCTCTGACCTCCTACGTGGCCCGACACACCTGGGCCAGTGTGGCCTACCGGGAAGTGGGCAGTCCGATATCGGTAATAGGCACAGTCCTGGGCCATGGCTCCGAGCGCACCACCCGTATCTATCTGGCCGGACTGGACCAACGGAAAGTAGATGTTTTACAAGCGGAAGTGCAGAAAATCCTGACAGATGAGCCCAAAAAGAAAAAAAATTTGCCTCTTGGTAAGAGACAAACAACGAGCGGCAAAGTTATAGATTATCAAAGAAAAAAGCAAGCATTCTTGGATTAAAAATCAAACTGTTTTTACCCCTTTCTAAACAAAAAACTTTTGCAAGAGCCTAACTATCAGGTTTTTACGAGGCTTTGTTTGTCTCTTACCAAGAGTCAGACAGAGTTGGTGGTAAATGAACAACTATTAAACAATACAAGCAATGAGTAAAAAAGAATGGTATGCGGCACCGGCCACAGAGGTGCTGGAATTAACCTCGGAGGGCGTAGTGTGTGCCTCCATGGTTGTAAACGATGTTGAATTAGAAGAAGAAGATTGGTAGGAGAAACAGATTATGAAAAAGATTTTGAATTATTTCGTATTCGGCGCAGTCGCCGTTTTGTTCAGCGCCGCCCTGGCTTCTTGCCAAAAGGAGAATGTCAATGACAAGACTCCTACCCCTGAGACTCCTGCAGTCCGTGTAATCCATGTGGATTTGAGCGCTAACGTAGCGGATACCAAAGCCACTTACAGTAATCCGAACGTGACCATTGCGGACGGAGATAAGCTTTACGTTGCCCTTACCGGCCCGGAAAGTGCCTGGACGGCCACCGGTACCCTTACCTACGCTACCGACAAGTTTAGTGGCGACATCACCATTAATACTGGTTCCTACAGCGGTTCCGACCCTATCACCGACGCCAAGGACCTTACCGCCACCTTCCTTCCTGATGGTTATAGCACCGTAGGATACCTATCTGCTACTGGTGTAGCCACTGCTGAAAATGCCTTCTATGCCGGCGCCAAGGATGACGCTGTTCCTCAGCTGGTGCATCTCACGGCTTCCGTCACGAATGAAGCCGGTGTTGCCAAGTCTCCGCTGACGCTGGTTCCCCAGAATGCTGTGCTTTGTTATACCATTGCTGCCAACAAAGTGATTGCCGGACCATACACCGTTTCAGTATCTGATGGAACTAACACCATCAGCGGTAGCGTTACCGCCGAGGCCGACGCCGCCACCACTTTCGCCGTGGCTTTCCCGGCCCCTGCCACCTCAAAAGACTATACCCTGCGCGTTCCCGCCTATGAAAACGTGGTTAAGTCAGGTAAAACGCTTGCTGCCGGCAAAGTAATCAATATTTCCATTACTGCCATCACTCCTACCTTCAGTGTCGCTGCTGGGCAGTATGTGAAATTCTCCCCGGGCAACCTGCAAGCCGTCTTCGCCAGTGCAGGTACCACCTGCACATGGCGGTTCGCCGAGCACCAGTGGGACTATGTGGGCAATGCTGCCGCCAACACCAGCATCAACGGCAATGGCTCCGTATCTGCTGCAGGCACCGTGGACTTATTCGGTTGGAGCACCTCGGCTACCGTCCTAGGCATCCATAACTCTACTACGGACAGCAATTACACAGGTAGCTTTGTTGACTGGGGCTCCAACGCTACGGTCCAGGCTGGCATTGGCAATGGTTGGCGCACACTTACTTTTGCTCAATGGAACTACTTGTTCCATGGCCGTACCAGCGTAACTACACGTTTCTGCGAGGCTACTATAAATAGTGTGAGCGGCTTGGTGATTTTCCCGGATAATTATACTCATCCGACTGGTGTCACCGCAGTTGCCAGTATAAATACAGCCGCAGGATATACCAGTAACTCTTGGTCTGGAACTGCCTGGACCCAGATGGAGACCGCCGGCGCCGTATTCATACCAGCGTCAGGCCGCCGCAATGGCACGGCGGTCGATCGTGTGAACACCCACGGCTATTCCTGGTCAAGTACGTCAAATGATAGCAATAGTGCCATACGCATAGGCATCACCGAAAGCGCTTTGGTTACCAACACCTCCTACAGTCGTCACTCTGGATTCCCCGTCCGTCTCGTCCAGGACCAATAATCGCATTCTGGAGATATTCTGGACGTGTGGTGTCCGGTCAGACGAATAGCCGCCTCATCAACGTTTGTATTTAAAAAGCGCCCTTGGGCGGAGTTCCGCCCAAGGGCGCAAAGTTATTGAGTTTTAATCGTTAAACATAATGCATAAAGCCAAAACCGTATTGATGCTGGCTGCCGTGCTTCTGTCCCTTTTCTCCTGCGCAGAAAAGAATCTCATGGGACCCGAGTCGAAGGAACCAGAGAAACAGGAGGCAGAGAGTTATGAGTATCGCTTCGCCCTTGATGAGAGCGGAACCAAGGCCAGCTTGAGCAACAGCGGCGTTTATTGGGAAAACGAGGACCACGTGGGGCTGTTCCTGGGGGGCGCATCTTCCGTAGCAGCGGATGTAGATGTTAACACAACGCCCAAGTCCATCGTTTACTCCTCCGGGTCACCCCTTCCCGAAGGAACCTACGTTTACGCCTATTATCCCTACAGGACCGGCAATACCGACGTATCCGCCGCCCAAATCCTTTTTCCTGCCACCCAGCAGGGAGGTTCCGTATCGGCCATGCCCATGGCGGGCGTTCCCTTCCAGATCCAGGCCGGAGACAACGGGACCAAGGGGGCCGTCCATTTCCTGAATCTGGGCTCGGTCATCGACTTCCAGGTGTATTCGGCCAGCTATGCCGGGGAAAGCATCCAGTCGGTCACCTTGACGGCCACCAGTGGTGATCACCCTGTTTGCGGCGAGGCTACGCTGGACCTGACCAACGTGGAGAACTCCCTGGCCCTGACCTGGCCCCTGTCGCCCACGAGTTCGTCCTCCGTAACGCTCACGCAGGCGGGTACCGTGGCTGCCACCAAGGTAGCGGCTGCCCTGACGCCGATGTACATGGTGGTGGCTCCCGGAACCTATTCCGGCATCATTTCCATCCTGACGGACAAGGCCACCTATACGCTTCCTTTCAATTCCCACGAATTCAAGCGGAACGCCCTCTGGCATGTGGGCGTCAACCTGGAAGGGAGCAGCGTTACCCGTATGGGAGGGGTCTATAGCATTGAAAATGAAATGCTGGCAGCCTACCTGAATGATGTTGAGGCGAATCCTTATAACCCGGCTGACTATTCTTATACCTATATGTCTTCGACATACTATGGTAACAACACGAACACGGCCAACCGGCTGGACTGGCCCAAGCCGGTGCCGGTTAGCTGGACCAACCCTCCCTCCGGGAATGCCTCCAAGGTGGTCTATATTTACAACGACTCCGCCAGGGAGAAGCTGGAATTATCGGTGAACGCAAGCAGTTCGGTCACGCAAGCCGAAGTGTATAACCTGATTCCTGGCCGTACATACTACTATTCGGTGAAGAATGACGGCACGGAAATAGCCCGGGGAAGTTTCAGAACCACGGGCCGGCGGAGGATGATAAAGGTGGGAGACAGCCCTCGTGGCGCGGGATATGCCAACAACTGCCGTGACATCGGTGGTCAAAAGACCGCTGACGGACAAATCATCAAATACGGCAAAATTTATCGGGGGACCAATATGGATCAAACTACTGATGTTCAGAAGGATTTCTTACTCAACCACATGCATGTTGCCCTGGATGTGGATCTCCGGGGCGGCAGCGAATTGAATGATGCCCTGGAACTGGGCGATATGCATACGACGCAGACTTACAGTAGTTGGGGGGAACTTTCCAATCCGGCTTCCATGAGTGCAACCCTGACAAAAATTTTCGATGCCGTGGCAGCCAATAAGGTGCCCTATATACACTGCGCGGGTGGGGCGGACCGTACGGGCTATGTTTGCATGCTCCTGGAAGCACTCCTGGGCGTTACGCAGGGAGCATGTGACGTGGATTATGAACTCACATCCTTCTCCGGTACCTTCTCCGGTACCTATAATCCGCGCCTCCGTCTCCGTACAGGCGTAAACAATGGATACTACCGCACTGTAAATACTTCTGTCCGTGGCGTGGATTTCATCAACACCTTCTCCGGGACCACATTCCAGGACAAGGCTGTGAACTACGTGACAAATACTCTGGGGATTCCTATGGACAAAATCACCGCTTTCCAGAACAATATGCTGGAAGAATCATATGCTGTGGATTCCTCCATGCAGGTAGGCAATGTGGAATTAGGAGAAGAGGATTGGTAGGAGAAACAGATTATGGAACAGACTCAAATTAATATCCTGCGGGTCTACGAGGCCCCTGAGGTGAAAGTTATCACCCTTCATCCCGGCAATGTGATTCTAGTGGGCAGCCCCTATAACACAGACTGGAACGAAGCCTTCAACGGAGAAGAGGGTGATCTCAGTTAAGCCCCCACTTTAAACACAACCAGCTCTGCGTGAGCACCTTATAAGAAATCGTCTATGTCCTTCCCACATAGACGATTTCTCATATCTCCCGGATCATTCGCGCCTTGCATTTCACGGCGCAACCACGACCGCGTTGAACTGCTTATTTGTCAGGATTATTTAGCTGTGATTCCCGCCTTTAGTTGTTGAACAACTTCTATTGGCAGTTTTGTGTGTTTGGCAACCATGGAGACATCCAGACCGTCCGCGAGCATGCCAAGAGCAATCTCTCGAGAAGTTTCTGCCCTTCCTTCAGTTTTTCCTTTTTCCACACCATCGATGAAGCCGTCCTCATAATAGGCGGTACCTATGTCCAGTCTTTCTTCTTCGGTAATCATGTTGCGGAAATATTTGGTCAGTTCTTCTTCGTCCGGAAAGCCGGGCATGCGCGCCTCCTCTGCAACGGCGGCGTATCGTTTTCCCATATCTTCCGGTTTCCCTGCAAATATACGCATATTTGCGAGAATATAAAACCAACTTTGTACCGGATCAAGCCCTTCGATACCGGATGCTTGCAGGCGAGGTAGTTCGCAGAAATAGATGGACAGCAGGTCGTTGTAGCGCTCGCCGGAAGACTGTTCACAAAGCCCGTATCGATACACCAACTGGTCTGTCTCATGGTGCATTTTGAAATCCATAAAACAAATCACATAGACTGGTTTCAAGGCCGAATAGGGCTCCCGGGGCTTGAGCTGACTATGTATCATGGAGGCACCATAGTACAGCATTCTGTCGGTTGAAAAAAAGTGTTGTTTCACATGTTTTTTCTGCTGTTTCAACCGATTGGGATGTTTTTCTGAATAACGCCCCCATCCTGCCGAAAGTTGTACTGAGGGTCCATGGCATGGACCTTCGGGCAAAGAGATGCCCGGTCGAGGCCGGGCATGACGAGGAGGAAGGCCGGGCATGACGGGGAAGGGGCAATATTTACAGAAATTGTTCATTCGTCGCAATATCTGTGCAGTTCGGAGGAAAAGCGGGGGAGTCGATGATGCAAAATCGGCCCAAATTTTATAAATTTGCCTTGCTAACGAACACTAGAGAAACTATGACCATCAACGTCCAGCTTCAGTATCATACCAACTGGGGAGAAAGCGTGCAATTGCGCATCGGCAAGCGCCGCATACCCATGGAATATTCCTTTGGCGGCCTTTGGCAGATCATGCTTACCGGCCGCGACCTCCATCACGGAGACGAATTCACCTACGAGGTGGTCCGCGACGGACAAGTGGTGAAGCGCGAGTGGCGCACGCACCATTTCAAGGCCCCGCAGGCCCAGAAAAACATCATCGTCCGCTCCCGCTGGATGTCCCGTCCGGCCAATTCGGCCTTTTATGCATCGGCCTTCAGCGACGTTATCTTCCGCCGTCCTTCGGGCATGTCGTTCCGCAAACCGCAGAGCCTGAACCCGGACCTGGGCAACGTATGCATCCGCGTGGCCGCCCCGGAAGTGCGCAGTGACGAATCCCTCGCCATCGTGGGCTCTGGTGCCGTCCTGGGCAAGTGGGACAAGGTCATTCTCCTTTCGGACGATGCTTTCCCGTGGTGGTTCATCACCCTGGACATCAACGAGCCCATGGAGTACAAGTTCGTGATCGTGGATACCAAGACCAAGGAGATCCGCCTGTGGGAAGAGGGCCCGAATCACTTCTTTGCGGAGGTTCCGCCCAAGAGTACGCAGCTCATCATTGCCGATTTGCAACCGCAGTTCCCCACACAGCCCTGGCGCGGTGCCGGCGTGGCCGTTCCCGTGTTCTCGCTCCGCAGCGAGGACAGCTTTGGCGTGGGCGAATTCAACGACATCAAACACCTGGTGGACTGGGCCGTCAAGGCCGGGCAGAACGTAATCCAGCTGCTCCCCATCAACGACACCACCATGACCCATACCTGGCAGGACTCCTACCCTTACAATGCGGTGAGTTCCTTCGCCCTGCACCCGCAGTTCATCCATCTGCCGGCCGCCGGTGTGCGCCAGGATGCCGCCTACAAGGCCAAGAAGCAGGAGCTGGAAGCTCTCGCCGCCATCGACTATGAAGCCGTAAATGGTGCCAAGCTGGACCTGCTCCGCAAGCTCTACAACGGTGCCAAGGGCAAGGCAACGCTGGCCTCGGACGCCTACAAGGCCTTTGCCGATGCCAACAGCGAATGGCTGCTCCCGTACGCCGTTTTCAGCGTCCTGAGGGACATCCACGGCACGCCGGACTTCCAGACCTGGAAGCAGCTTTCCACCTACAACGCCAAAAAGGTTCAGGCTTTTGCCGATGACCACGCCCAGGAAGTGGGCTTCTACTGCTACCTCCAGTTCCTGCTGGACCGCCAGCTCCGCGAGGCCGTGGACTATGCCCATCTGCATGGGGTGGCCATCAAGGGCGACCTGCCCATCGGCGTCAGCCGCCACAGTGTCGATGCCTGGCAGCATTCCCACCTGTTCCACCTGGACAGCCAGGCCGGTGCACCGCCGGATGCCTTCGCCGAGGACGGTCAGAACTGGGGCTTCCCCACCTACAACTGGGAAGAGATGGCCAAGGACGATTATGCCTGGTGGAAGGCCCGCATGGGCAAGATGGCCCAGTACTTCGACGCGTTCCGCATCGACCATATCCTGGGCTTCTTCCGCATTTGGGAAATCCCGTCGCAGTACAAGAGCGGCCTCATGGGCCACTTCAATCCGGCGCTGCCGTATTCCGAGCAGGAACTCCAGGGCATGGGCTTCGACCCGCGCAGGGGAGAGGGGACCGATGTCCTCTTCGTAGAAGACCCGCGTCAGAAAGGCTTCTTCCACCCGCGCATCTCGGGTCAGAAGACCTCCCAGTACAACAACCTGCCGCAGTGGCAGAAAGACCGCTACAACCAGCTGTACAACGACTTCTTCTGGCATCGACACGATAACTTCTGGCGGGAGAGCGCCATGCGTAAACTTCCGGCCCTGCTCCGCTCCACCGGCATGCTTTCCTGTGGTGAGGACCTGGGCATGATTCCTGCCTGCGTGCCTTCCGTGATGGATGAACTCAACATCCTGTCTCTGGAAATCCAGCGCATGCCCAAGGACCCCAAAGACAGCTTTGGCTATCCGGGCGCTTATCCTTACTGGAGCGTATGCGCCACCGGCACACACGATACGTCCCCGCTCCGCGCCTGGTGGGAAGAGGACCGTGCCCTTACCCAGCGCTACTACAACGAGGTGTTGGGCTGCGAAGGGGATGCTCCGTACTTCTGCGAGCCTTGGGTCGTGGACCTCATCCTGGCCCAGCACATGCATTCTCCGGCCATGCTGGCCATCCTGCCGCTGCAGGATTGGCTGGCCGCAGACGGCGAGGTGCGCTATCCGGGCAACCCGTCCGACGAACGCATCAACGTGCCGGCCATCCCGCGCTACTACTGGCGCTACCGCATGCACTGCACGCTGGAAAGCCTGGTAGCTAACGACGGACTCAATGCGCACATCATGGCGCAGGTTAAGGCCGGCGGCCGCGGAAGATAATGCTATGAGCGACTGGAAAGATCGGCTGGGTGTGGTATTTTCCACCAACCCGGATTTCAAGTACACTACTGCCCAGGAGGAAGAGGCTACCACCCTTGCTCCCGGGCAGCAGCGGCTTATCGTAGGAATCGACCGTCGCAACCGGGGCGGCAAGCAGGTAACGCTTGTCACCGGTTTTGTGGGCACCGCGGAGGACCTCAAGGAGCTGGGCCGCGCCCTCAAGACCAAACTGGGCGTGGGCGGCAGTGCCAAGGACGGTGAAATCACCATCCAGGGCGATTTCCGCGACAAAGTGGTGGAACTCCTGAAAGGGATGGGCTATAACGCTAAAAGAGGCAACTGATGCTGTGGAATGTTTTCCTGGTGGTGTTTGTGCTCCTGATGATTCTTCAGCTCAAACGCGTATTGCAACTGGCGCCGCTCCTGGGCGACAGCCTTTTCCGTACGCGTGGCAGCTCCACCCTGGAGAACAGCGTCCGTTATGGCCACGACCGTAACAACCTGGCCCTCACCTTGTTCATCCCGGCCGTCCTGGTGACTGTCCGCTACCAGATGTATCGACCCTTTTTCCTGAAAACCCTGTCTCCGGACTGGTATCTGATAGCTGTGGCGGGCGCCTATTCCGCCTTTATGCTGCTGCGGATGATCATGTTCTGGTGGCTGAAGCCGCGCCGCCGCTACGACAACTACGTGCTGGCGCACCAGGCGGGGCATACCTACTTCATCGTGCTGATGGTGCTGATGTTGGCCACGGTGGGCCTGCTCACGCTGTTCCACTGCCCCGATATGGTGTTCCGCGTAGTCATTTATGTGGAAATCGGCCTGGTTTATCTGCTTTTTATCTTCCGAAAGACGCAAATTCTTTCGCTGTTTTGCAATCCTTTGCGAACTTTTTTGTACCTTTGCGGCCTTGAATTTTTCCCTGCCGCCTTGCTGATTGTTTCGGCGGCGCTTTAAGAAGAGAGGTACTTAAGATGAGCATCAATAAAATTCTGGTTTCGCAAAACGCTCCCCGCGTTCTTACTCAGTATCAGCATGTCAGTGAAAAATATGGCGTAAACTTCGATTTCCGCCCGTTCTTCACCATCGTGCCCCTTACTTCCCGTGAGTTCCGCGCCCAGCGCATCAACTTTTTGGATTATACCGCTGTGGTGTTCTCGTCCCGTCACGTCATCGACGCGTATTTTGCCCTGGCCGATGAACTCCGCACCAAGATTCCCGAAACCATGAAGTATTTCTGCACCACGGAGGCCGTGGCCATGTATCTGCAGAAGCACATCGTTTACCGCAAGCGCAAAATCTTCTACGGCACCGGCACCCCGGAAAGCGTGATTTCCCTGATCGGCCCCAAGCACAAAGGGGAGAAGTTCCTCATCGCCATGTCGGACATCACCCAGGCGGACGCCATCACCTCGCAGTTCGAGGCCAACCACCTGCAGTATGCCTCCGGCGTATTCGTCAAATCCGTGAGCCAGGACCTCAAGGACGTGGACCTGCATTCCTATGACATGATTGTTTTCTACAATCCTGCCGATGTCAAGTCCCTCAAGGAAAATTTCCCGGATTTCGAGCAGGGCGATATCAAGATGGTCTCCTACGGCCGCTCCATCGTGCGCGCCATGGAGGACGCCGGCCTGCGTATCGACGTCAAGGCCCCGTCTCCGGAGGCCCCGTCGGTGGCTTCGGCTATCGACCTGTATCTCAAGTCCTTACAATAATGGATGCCCGCCTTCCCAAGACTGAACGCCTCTCGGGCGCCACGGCCGTGGCTGCTTTGTTCGAGCATGGGAAGCATATTCAGGCGGGCTGCCTCCGTTGCAAATACCTGCCCCGGACCGAAGAAGGTCCTTCCCGCATTGTGGTGTCCGTTCCCAAGCGCAGCTTCAAGCGTGCGGTAAAGCGGAATCTCCTCAAGCGCCGCATCCGCGAGAGCTACCGCAGGCAAAAAGGCCTGCTCACAGGTTCCTGGGACCTGCTCATCGTGTACACCTCCCGCGAGGTGCTGCCTTACGAGGCTATCTTTGCCAATATGGCCGATATGCTCCGTAAAATGGAAGGTTCTGGTAATGAGTAAGTTCAATTCCATACTCAAGAAGATCCTCATCGCACCGGCAGTGCTGCTCATCAAGTTCTACCAGGTGTGCATCAGTCCTTTTACCCCTCCTTCCTGCCGATTTACCCCTACCTGCTCGCAGTATGCGCTGGAAGCGTTCCGCAAGCACGGGCCGTTCAAGGGCCTGTACCTGTCCGTTCGCCGCATCCTGCGTTGCCATCCCTGGGGCGGCAGCGGCTATGATCCCGTACCGTAATGCCTAAAAAAGAAAACATACAGGAAATGTTCGACGGGATTGCCCCGTCGTATGACCGGCTCAACCACCTGATGTCGCTGGGTGTGGACCGTCTGTGGCGCAAACGTGCCCTCAAAGAGATTGTCGATGGCACCCCGCAGCGCATCCTGGACGTGGCCTGTGGCACGGGGGACAGCACCATCGCCATTGCCAAAGCAGCCGGCAGCGGTTCGCGCGTGACGGGTGTCGATATCTCCGAAGGCATGATGGCGCCGCTCATGGAAAAAGCCGCCCACGAGGGGGTACACGACCGCATCCGCCTGCAAGTGGCCGATGCCGAGGCCCTTCCGTTCCCGGACGGTTCCTTCCATCGGGTGACCTGTGCTTTCGGTGTACGCAACTTCGAGCACAAGGACAAAGGGCTCAAGGAGTTTTACCGCGTGCTGGTGCCGGGTGGAAAAGCCGTTATTTTGGAATTATCCGTTCCCCAGAAAAAATGGATGCGGAACCTCTACGACCTGTATTTCATGCACATCCTGCCCTGGGTGGGCGGTCTGGTTTCCGGCAACAAGGCGGCCTATCGCTACCTGCCGGCTTCCGTGCATGCCTTCCCGCTGCCCGCGGACTTCATGCGCATGCTGGTGGAGGCGGGTTTCCGCAAGGTTCGGCACAAATCTTTCTCTTTCGGCCTGTGCCGTATGTTCGTTGGAGAAAAATAACTATCTTTGTACCATTACGATAGTTAACGCGTATGAAACCTGTAACCACTATTGTGCCCGTATCCGACAAGGGCATGCTCAAGGAGTTCATCGACTTCCCGCTGGAGCTGTACAAAAACTGCGACAACTGGGTCCCCGCTTTCGAGGACGATGAATACAAATCCCTTGGGCCCAACAATCCTTCCCTGGCCTTCTGCGAACGGGAACTGTTCCTGGCCAAACAGGACGGAAAAACCGTGGGCCGCGTGGCCGCCATCATCAACAAAAACGCCAACAAAAAGTGGAAGGAGAACTCCGTCCGCTTCGGCTGGCTGGACTTCATCGAGGACTTCGATGTGTGCAAGGCGCTCATCGACGCCGTCATCGCCTGGGGTATGGAACGGGGCGCGGAGAAAATCAAAGGCCCGCTGGGCTTCACGGACATGGACCGCGAAGGCCTGCTGGTAGAGGGTTTTGAGAACGAAAGCCCGTTCACGGTTATCTATAATTTCGCCTATTATCCGGAGTACCTGGAGCGCCTGGGCTTCACCAAGGATGTGGACTGGACCCAGCGCGTGATGCACATTCCCGAGCAGATGCCGCCCATGTTCAAGTTCACGGATCGCATCGCTTCCCGCTTTGGCATCCGTATCTACAAGGCCAATTCCATACGGCAGATGGCCCGTCGCGGCCGGGAGATGTTCCATGTGCTCAACGAGGCCTTTGCCGGCCTGTATGAATACACGCAGCTCTCCGAGGAACAAATCGACGGATACGTAAAACAGTATGTGCCGGTCCTGAACAAAAACCTGGTGGCCTTTGCGGTAAACGATAAGGACGAACTGATCGGCTTCACCGTAACCATGCCGCACATTTCGGCGGCCGTGCGCAAGGCCAAGGGGCGCATTTTCCCCTGGGGCTGGATTCATCTCCTGCCGGCCCTCTCGCCCAAGCGCAACGACACCACGGAAGCCCTGCTGATAGGCATCCTGCCGGAATACCAGTCCAAAGGCGCCGCCCTCCTGATGTTCCGTTTCCTGATGGAAAACTACCATCGCCTGGGCATCAAGCACATGCTCCTGAACCCGCAGCTGGAGGAGAACGAAAAAGTGCAGTCCCTGTGGGACAACTTCGACACGGAGATGTACCAGCGCCGCCGCTCTTACGTGAAAGAACTAATAACCAATAAGCCCAAACCTATGACTTCTCAAGAGTATTTCCAGAACTTGCTCCCCAAGGAGGAATTTGAACGCCTGCCGTATTTTCCCACCATGGGACAGTTTGTAGACTGGTTCACCAAGGAGTATGCCTCCCTGCCGGCCCTGTCGGACCTGACCACCACCATCACCTACAAGGAGTTTGGCGAGCGCATCGCCCGCCGTCGTGCCTTCATCAATGGCCTGGGTCTGCCCAAGGGCGCCCACATCGCCGTCTGGGACCGCAACAGCCAGGACGCTATCGAACTTTACTACGCCATTACTTCGGCCGGATATGTGGCCATGATGTTCCCTTCCGCCTTGCCGGAGCAGGCCGTCATCGGCTGCTGCATGAAATTTGACATCGCCGCCGTTTTCGTACGCGAGGAATTCATGCCAATGACCGCGAATATCAAGGGCACGAAGGTGCTTCCTTCCGCTTCCATCGCAGAAGAAGGCGCTCCCGCCGTGGTGGATATGGACCCGGACAGCCCCGCCGCCATTTTCTTCACCGGAGGCACCACCGGTGCTCCCAAGGGTGCCGTCCTAAGCCACCGCGCCCTCATGCGGGGTAACTACAATACCATTTTCAAGCCGGGCAAGGTGATCGGCGTACACCGCTATATCGCCATCCTGCCGCTCAGCCACGTGTTCGGCGCCATCGCCGGCCTCTCCGGCTGCTTCTATACCGGCAACCTCATGCACACCTGCGAGGATATGAAGGCCACCATCGGCAAATTCCCCATGATTAAACCCACCATCCTGGTGATTGTGCCGGGCATTTGCGATATCCTGAGCGGCCTGGTGAAAATGTATGGTCCGCAGTTCCTGGGCGGTTCGCTCCGGCTCATCATCTCCGGTGCCGCCAATGTGCCGCCGCGCCTGGTGGATATCTTCACCAAGCTGGGTGTGGAATTCACCTTCGGCTATGGCCTTACGGAAAGCGCCAACCTCACCTCCGCCAACGCGAATGCCGTGGAGAAGCCCACGTCCATCGGCCGTATCTATCCCGGCCAGGAAGCCAAACTGGTGGATGGCGAGCTGCTCATCAAGGGCGATAACCTCTTCTCCGGCTACTACAAGGATCCTGCTCGCACTGCTGAGGCCTTTACCGAGGACGGCTGGTTCCGCACCGGCGACCTTTGCCGCATGGACGACGAAGGCTTTGTGTACATCACCGGCCGTATCAAGAACCTCATTATCCTGCCCAACGGCGAGAACGTGAGCCCGGAAAGCCTGGAAGAGCCCTTCTATGCCGATCCGTGTGTGCGCGACGCCATGGTGAAGGAGGACGAACTCAACGGCACTCAGGTGATTGCCATTGAGATTCTTCCTTTGATGCCCGCATTCGACGGCAAACCGTTCGAAGAAGTGGAGGCCTATATGCACGCCCTGGTGGACAAGGTGAACGCTACACTGCCTTCCACGCACCAAATCCGTAAAGTCACCGTGCGCACGGAAGATTTCAAGCGCACCGGAAGCATGAAAGTCGCCCGCGTATGAGCAAGGAAGAAATCCTGAACGGCCTCAAGGAAATCATTGCCGTTATCCGTCCCAACACGGACCTCACTAATGTTGGCTATGACACGGAGCTGGTCCGTGGCCTGGGTATCGACTCCCTGACCATGATGCTGCTGGCTCTGGCTGCAGAAGAAAAGTTTCAGGTCCGCTTCCCGGACGGCCAGCCGCTCCCCAAGACGGTAGGGGAGGTCTGTGACGCCGTTCTTGCGCTGAAATAGCCTCTAAAGGCAATTGCCCTATTGTTCCTGTCTGGCTATCTGGTACACCCTCAGGGAGTCCCGGTAGTCGGACGGGGACATTCCTACTGCCCTTTTGAAATAGCGGGAGAACAGGGACTGGGAAGGGAAATTCAGGTCAAAGGTAATCTGCTGGATGGTATTCACAGTAGAGGACAGCTGCGCCTTGGCATCCAGAATGACATAATCTTCAATCCATTGGAGGGCCGATTTCCCGCTGGCCTTCTTGATGAGCGTAGTCATGTATTTGGCCGAGATGTTCATTTTATCGGCATAGAAGCCTACGTCGTGGTGCTCACGGTAGTTGAGTTTTACCAGCTGCAGGAATTGCATCATGACCTCATTCTCCCGGAGCGGATTTTCGGTTCCGCTTGTCGATGCATGGGTAATCCGGCCCATGAGCACGAAAAACAGCTTGTTAAGCAAGTGGATAGCCTCTTCCAGGTTGGGCTGGGAATGCTGAATCTGCAGCAGTTTGTGTAACAGGTCCAGATAGGAGAGGAGAACGCCCGCCATTCCATCGTCCAGCTGGTAGAGGGGATGGGTTTCCGCGTTTTTATAAAACAGGTAGGCTTCACCCTGGCCCAGAAGGGAAAGCAAGCGCTCCGAAATAAGGATGAAGGAGCCTTTGAAGTCTGCGCTCACCTCATAGGACTGAATAATCTGGGAGGGCAGCACAATGATGAGGGTATTTTTCTGGAGACGGAACGAACGCAGGTTCACGGCCCCAAACCCACTGCCTTCATGGCAAATGGCCACAAGAACATACTTCATCCTATAAGGTTCCCAGTTCACATTGAAATGGGGATTATGCAGGACGAGGAGATCTTCCCCGAACTGTTCCATCCATTCGGTCCGGGTTAAATCGAAGTTGGACATCTGGAGGCTTTCGAGCCTTTGTTGATTAAGTCTTTCGTTGTGAGCCATAGCAATTTATATGCGATTCTTCCGCTAAGTTAAGCAATTTTTCCACAATAGTGCGTAAAAGAGGAAATATTGAATAATAGTAGCGAATTTTTGCGCACAAAAAGTTCTTTTTTTGTCGTACTTTTGCGCCGAATTGCAAAATAAAGAATTTTAAGAAAGATAAAAAAATGAAAAACTTTTTCTTGCCGGGTGTCCTGCTGCTCTTCTTGATGGCGGGATGCACCGCTGAACAGCTACAGAACGGAGAGTCGCCAACGGAAGGCGCTATCCGGTTCTCGCTGTCCCAGGAGAGCCCGGAAACGAAATCTGAATTGGGCGATCTTCCGTCCCTGGACGATTTTGAGGTGGAGATATACAACGCGAATGCCCTGCGCTTGTATCGTGACACCTATGCCCAGGCCAAAGACACGACCCTTAAACTGAATGCCGGCGATTTCCGCCTGGTGGCCCAACATGGCGACACCCTGGGAGCGGGCTTTAACAAGCCCTATTTCCTGGCGGAGAAAGAATTTACCGTGCATGGCTATGTAGAAAACGGGGGAGAGCCGGACCATGTGGAGGCTGTCGCCCGTTTGGCAAATGTACGCATGCGCGTGGAGCAAGGAAACAACCTCCTTACCTCTTATAAAGACGCGTACGTGGTAGTCCGTCATTCCCGCTACACCAAAAAGCAGGTGAAGTTTGTCCGGAACGAAAGCCGATACGGTTATATCCCCGGCGGAGACCTGTATCTGGAGGTATATGCACAGCTCTTTTCCAACGAGTGGAAGTACTACAAGAGCGATGCGGCGGAGTATCTGCCCAACGACAATGTGACTTTCCAGGTGGATGCCGCCGGACGTGACGGTGAACTCACCGTGAACGTATCGGTAGACCGTAGCGTAGAAACCATCACCGTAAAGGAAATCATCGGAGAGGCGGCCTTGCCTGCAGGTGACCCTTATTTCGTGTTCAACGGCGATAAGAGCGGTGTCTATTCTTCTAGTTACAACACGGGTTTTGTCAAAACCGTGAACGACGCTATCCTTACCCTCAGCACCGGCGCCAGCACCCACATCAGCAGCATGACGCTGCATACGGAATCGGCCTTTGTAAACCTTCCGGACGTGGATTTGGTGACGGTATCTGGCTCCAACAGGCAGAACTTGATTAACGCCGGCCTTGATTGGATGGCGGGTGAAACCAGCAACCTGGGCTATGTGGACTTCAGCGGCCTGGTGAACCAGATGATTGCGAGCGGCGCGGCTGGAGCAGCCTCCTTTACTTTCACGCTCACCGATGGCGTCGGTCAACACACTAGTGGCAGCTTCTCGCTGAATGTAACGCCGTTTGCCGCCACCGTGAATATCCCCAGCGTGAACATCTGGGCCAAGAGGATGACCGGCGTCACTGCTACGATGGCAGGCGTAAGCCAGATTCCTGACGGTGCCGTCCTGGGCCTGCAGTGGAGCACGGATGGCATTACCTGGAGCAGCGAGAAAGCCGCCGTTTCCGTGAGTGGCAACACCGTCCAGTTTGGCGATATCACCGGCCTGGATCCTGCTACGGCCTACCGCTTCCGTGTGGTGCCCCTGCACCTGACGGACCGCGCCAGTGCTACTGCCGGCACCTTCACTACAGAGGCGGACCTGCAGGTGGGGAACAATGGGTTTGAGGATATTACGGCCCAAAGCTATACAACACCAGTGACCTGGGCCAGTGACTTTAAAGTTACCTGGTGGCAGTTGTACAACAATGCTTCCAGCGCCTGGTGGGGCGTAAATGCACTACAGACCATTGAAAGCAGCAGCGTTGCCACTGCCTATCAGGATTACAAGACTTATCCTTGCGTAGCCGTCTTCAAATCCGGTTCCTTTTCCGGAAACAGTGTCATGCTGGCAACGGTGTATATGGGAAATAGCATGGCTTCGGAAATCAGTCATGGTGACACCAATTATCCTGGAGAAATATTCCTCGGAGCTGCCAATAATCAGAATAAAGGTTCTTGGGCTAAGACTACCAATGGTCACGCGTTTACCAGCCGTCCTGATGCCCTGGAATTCATGCATCGTTTCAACCCGAATGGAGCGGCGTATTACGTGCTGGTCCAGGTGCTGGATTCCTCCGGTAACATGATTGGCCGTGGCGAAAAGAACGACCAAACCGAAGCTGTAGATGCCTGGACACGTGTCCGCGTTCCCATTACTTATACTGTTACTAACCAGAAGGCTGCCAGCCTTCGTATCAGCATCCGCTCATCCAAGCAAGGCGGAGAGGGCGCCCGGAAGTTGTCCGATGTATCCACCCTTTCCGGGACACATAAGATTTATTGCGGCAATGCCCTTTACGTGGACAATGTGGAACTCGTTTATGAATAATCGATTATGAAAAAGATACTCTATATTATTGCAGCCGCTGCCACCGTGGCAGCCTGCGGGACCCAAAACACGTTGCCGGAGGGTAACGGCAAACTCTCCCTTACCATCGAGCAGGAGGGAGTCTATATGACCAAGGCCAATGATGTCCTGGCCGACTTTGTGGTGGACATCGAGCGCCCGTCGGATGGCTGGGTCAAGCACTATGACCGCTACATCGACATTCCGCAAACCGTCTCGCTCGGAAGCGGGGATTATACCATCACTGTTGCTTCGCCCGAATTCCGTCACGCCGCCTGGGACTTGCCGTATTACAGAGGCACCGCCAATTTTACGATTCGCGTGGATGAACTCACGCCGGTGAACGTGACCGTCCGCCTCCAGAACATGAAGGTGAGTTTTGTCTTGAGCGACAATTTCAAGAACGAACTCACTTCGTATTCCATCGTTGTCACTAACGCATCCTCCTGGGATGCCCCCGATGTCGCTGAGAGGACGCTTACCTGGACCTCGGCTACCGAGGATGTGGAAGACAAGGCCGGTTATTTCTCCGTGGCCCCGCTCCGCATCAAGGTGGACGGTTATCGTGCCATGGACAATAGCGAGAGCCATTCGGAACTTATTATTTCCGATTACGCCGCGCAAGACCATCATATTGTCTCTCTGGATGCCCGCGTGACGGGTCAGATGAGTGGGGTCATCATTACCATCGACCCTACCTTAAATGACCGTGAGAGTTCCGTGGTGGTGCCCGGTTGGGAAGAAGTTCCCGTGGATGGCGGCGATGAGCCCGGCGACGACCCTGGTGATGACCCTGGCGACGAGCCCGGTGGCGACCCGCAGCCTTCTACCGCTCCCACGATGACTTGGGATGCGAATCCCACCTTTGCCCCTACGCCCATTGCGGCAACCATGGATGTGGAAATTGTAATCGAAGCACCGGAAGGCATCAAGGATTTTGTGGTGGATGTGGACTCCTATATCCTGGGAGAAACCATCGCAGCTTTGGCAGGCGCCAGTTATACGTACAGCCCCAGCACGCCGTTCACGATGGATCTTATCAATGACGATGCAATCATCACGGCCCTGGGTCAGATGATTCCTGCGGGTGATGCGCTTGAAAACCAGACCCATGTAGACTTCTCCCTGTCCCAACTGGTTCCGCTGATTGCCGTCTATTCGCCGACAAGCGGTTCGAATCACACCTTTACCCTGAAGGTGACGGATAGCAAGGGCCAGAACCTGGAAAAAGCAGTCGTATTCTATGCTGAGTAGTCCTATGAAAACCAAGTTGAGCCTGCTCGCGTTGCTGGCGCTGATAGCCTGCACGCGCGAGGTGGACCGGCCGCAGGGAAAGGGCTTCCTTTCCGTGCGCCTGTCTGCCGACCTGGCTGTGACTCCGGTGGTAAAGGCCGAGGCCGGTGAACCCGTCTCCGCCTTCTCGCTGGAAATCACGCCGGTATTGGGCGGCGAAACGGTACAGGTGGCCGATTATCAGACCCTGGCCGATGAGCCGCTGACCCTCACGGTAGGGGACTACAATGTAAAAGCCGTGTCCGGCCCGGATGCGAATGTGAGCTGGAACACGCCCCGTTACGAAGGGGAGACCGTGGCTCACGTCCAGCCCGACCGCACCACCGAGGTGACGCTTACCGCCTCGCTCGCCCGTACCATGATCACCGCCGAGTTCGATGCGGAAACCGGAAGCTACTTCACCACTTATCGGGTGACGGTAACCAACGAAAACCAGGAATCCCTGGTTTTCAGCAATACCAATGGCAACCTTGCCAAAACCGGTTATATAGCAGCATCGACCTTGCAATGGGAACTCTCCATGGTAAATACCCAGGGTACTCCGTACAGCGTAGGTCCTGTGACCATCGAGAATGTGGAGCCGCGCCAGCACTATCATTTAAAGTTCGCCTTTGACACGACAAAGGCGCGGGCCGGAGCTTCCATGCTGCGTGTGCTGGTGGATGATTCCATGAATGAGAAATACTATACCCTGAACCTGGACTTCTCCGGTGATGAACTGCCGTCCATGGCCGGCGACGGTTTTGACCTGGCCGGTGGCATCAGTGCCAAAAAGGGCGAGGAGAACTGCCACAGAGTGGTGAACTTCAGCGCTCCCAAGGGCATCAAATCCCTTACGCTGAGCCACAGCGAAACCAATTTGTTGGAAGCCGGCCTGCCGCAGTTTATCCAGCTGGTAGAGGCTCCCTCCGCTACGGTTTCCGCTCTGGACGATTTGGGCATCAGTGCCTCTTCCGTCGATTATGGTGCCACGGCAACATCTATCGACCTGGGACCTTTCCTGCCCGGTCTTCCCATGGGTGATTACCTGCTCAGCCTGGATGTGATTGACACGCGCAACCGCTACAGCGCTGCCACCGTGGTGCTGTCTGTAACGTCACCGGTCGATGCCGAGGCTACTACCGTGAAACCGTGGGCCGGCTTCGCCATCCTCAACGGCCGCTGGTTTACCGAAGGACGTCCTTCCGGCCTCCGCTTCCAGTGGAAGAAGGCCGGCGATGCCGAATGGACCGACTATACTGGCTCAGTGAGTTACAACGATGCGGCTGCCACCTTCAGTGCCGAACTCTACGGTTTGCAGGGCTCTACCGCTTATGTGTTCCGCGTAAAGACCGACAAGGAAGAAGAGACCCGCGAAGTGAACTTCACAACTGCATCGGCAGGGACCATTCCCAACCTGAATTTTGACGATTGGTACAAGGATGGCAGCGCCTGGTATCCGGGGGCCAATTCTTCCAGCCGCGTATGGGATTCGGCCAACGGGGGTACCGCCAGTTTCGGCACGGTTCCCACCACGCCGGAAGAGTCCGATGTGGTGCACGGCAAGGCCGCCCGGATGGAAAGTACCTCGGTGACGGTGGTGGTTATTACCAAATTCGCCGCCGGTAACATCTATATCGGCGACTTTGTGAAAGTATCCGGCGTAGGTGCGGAACTGGACTGGGGTATCCCGTTCTCTTCCCGCCCGGTGGCGCTGCATGGCTATTACAAATACAGCCCTAAGGCCATCGACTTTGCCGAAGACAACCCTTATGGGGTAGCCAAGGGCGATATGGATGCTTGCTCCATCAAGATGTATCTGTGCGACTGGAGTGCCAAGTTCCGGGTAAACACCTCCAACAAGGTGTTCCTGCAGGATAACGATCCTTCCATCATCGCCATGTGCGACTTCACTTCCAACGTGGCCACCAATGGGTATGTGGAATTCACCTTCCCGCTGCAGTACCGCGACGCCCGTACGCCCAAGTACGTGGTCATTGTGGGCGCCGCTTCCCGCCTGGGTGACTATTTCACCGGCGGTAAAGGTTCCACCCTCTGGTTGGATGAACTCTCCCTGGTCTATGACGCCGGACAGCTCTCCGAGGCCGACCGTCAATTAGTAGGCTATCGTAATTTGTAAGCATGAAAAAGCTCTTTATACTCCTTCTGGCAGCCTGTCTCGCTCTTCCGGGACAGGCCCAGGAGAAGTTTACCCGCGGTTTTGCGGGGAAGAACAAAATCTTTATTCCCAAAGGCAGCTTTGGCGGTGGCATCAGTGCATCCTGGCGAAAGTTCAACCTGGGTGACTCCGAAGGCTACACCGTGCTCTCCAAGTACATCGGGGACCTGCAAGGCGGTTACCGGACCATCGGCGTCTCTCCTTCCTTCGAGTATTTCTGGGCCAATAACGTGAGCGTGGTAGCCCGTTTTGAGTATTCGTGGCTGGGGGTGGACCTGAACAATGCATCGCTCCACCTGTCGGAGGAGCTGGGCCTGGATATCACCGGACAGCATTACAAACGGCAGGCTTATTCCCTGGCAGCGGGCGTCCGCTATTATGTGCCGTTCATGGGCAGCCGTATCTTCGGTTGGTTTGTGGAGGGTACGCTCAACGGCGGTTTTACCCAGAGCATGTTGTACGAGACCGAGGAAGACATGAAGCACGGAACCTACAACACCAACTGGAAACTGGCCCTCCGGCTGGACCCGGGCATCTGTTTCTTTGTGCACGAGAATTTTGACTTTGAGGTGTCCGTAGGCCTGCTGGACTTTACGTGGAAGATTATGAAACAGACGGAAAACCAGGTGAAAACCAGTTCCGGAAACAGCCTGGGCACCGGCCTCCAAATCGACCTGCTGGCCATTCGTTTCGGCGCGCATTTCTACATATGGTAAAACGCTGGATACATATAGTCATTGCCGGCCTGTTGGCCGTCAGTTGTGTTTTCCCCAATGACCTGGATTATCCCAAGGTGGTGGGGAACATCGTGGCGTTGGACTTAGAGGATGCGAAGGAGGTGAATATCAATCCGACGACGCGCGAGGTGTCCATCGTCCTGCAGGAATGGGCCGATATGAGCCATGTAAAGGTGAATGCGTGCGAATTGTCGGAAATGGCCACCTGTTCCGATATCGGGGAGTATCTGGACCTGACCCAGCCGATTAAGGCGGTGCTGCATACCTATCAGGACTACGAGTGGACCATTACGGCCACCCAGCCCATCGAGCGTTATGTGCGTTGCACCGGACAGGTTCACGAGGCGCGTTTCAACCTGGAGACGAAGAGCGTATATGTGTATCTGCCCGATACCCAGCCGCTGGCCCAGGTTACCATCGAGGACATGAAACTGGAAGCCGAGGGCTCCCGCATTGTGAGTACCACCGGATACGAAAGCAATGTACAGCACCTGACCTTTTCCACGCGGGCTGTTTCGTTCCCCATGACGCTGGACTGTGTCCTGGAACGGCGTTTCTATGTGGAAATGAGTAATTCCGAGATAGTTGAGTGGTCTCTTAAGGCCTTGCAACTGCGGGTGAACACCTCCGTGAGTGAGGTGGACGCCCATTGCTATTCCGCCCGGGTGCGCGGTGTTTTTGCCTCCGACGGCTCCCAGGTGAATATCGAATATCGGAAAACCAGTGACGCAAACTGGACGTCTGCGACGGATGTCACTGTGGCCGGCGTGGGAATTACCGCCCGCCTGACGGGGCTGACGCCGGGTACGGCCTACGAGTGCCGCGTACGGGACGGCGAGGAAGTATCGGCCCCGATGTCCTTTGTAACGGCGGAAGCCATCCAGCCGGAGAATTTGAATTTTGACGATTGGCATGCCAACGGAAAAGTCTGGAATCCCTGGAAGGAGGGTGGCGTGCAGGTGTGGGATTCGGCCAACAAGGCCACGGCCTCTTTTACCGGAAGCGCCACCACGCCGGAAGAGGACTTTGTGGCGGTTTCCGGTCCCGGCAAGAAAGCCTGCCGCATGGAGAGCAGCTTCGCCGTAGTGAAATTTGCCGCCGGCAGCGTGTTCATCGGGCAGTTCGTAAAACTGCAGGGAATGGGCGCAGAACTGGCCTGGGGCCTTC